>OGRT01002117.1_pt1 | contig 11861 bp, 7 predicted proteins | sample 1553581 | NCBI WGS metagenome assembly OGRT01 (sample SAMEA2580113, study PRJEB22360) | human gut metagenome | biome: human gut; feature: human-associated habitat; material: faeces | place: Denmark | collected 2008/2010
TATCCAGTATGGCGGCTCTGTAAATCCTGCCACGGCACCGGAATTATTCGCACAGCCGGATATTGATGGCGGACTGGTTGGAGGAGCTTCTCTGAAACCGGATTTCGGTAAAATCGTAAACTGGAAATAAGACAGACTGCCCTGCGGATTTGTTTCCGCAGGGTTTGCTCGTCCCTGAGATGACTAGTGTAGTGGTTTTCCCGGAAGTGTAAGTAACAGTTCAGCCATGACAGCTCGGATTAGCCGCTATGCGGCTTTATCGCCACTTGCGTGGCAAAATTCTCGCTGATGGCAGAGCGCCATATACAAAGCACACAAAAAATCTTTGTTTTCAAACAAGTTTGAACTCAGATTTTTGTGACTTTGTGCATGGCTGAACTGTTACGGAAATATTGCAAAATATGACTGGGGATAGTACAATAAAAGGGTCGGATGATGACGGGTAAAGCCGGAATCGGGGAAGGGAAAGTAAGATGGTAACGATTAAAGATATTGCACAGGCGGCTAACGTTAGCGCTATGACCGTCTCCAACGTCATACATGGGAGGACGAAAAAGGTTTCCAAGGAGACAAAGGAAAGGATCGAACAGATCATGGAGGAGATGCAGTATGTCCCAAATATGGGAGCTCGGATGCTCGTCCAGAACGAGTCGAGGATTATCGGGGTGATTTCCAACTTTCTGTCGGATACAGAGCATGAGACACTGTATCATCCGCTTGCCGCGGAAATGATCGGTGAGATTGAGAAGGAAGTACGTGCAAGGGGATATTATTTGATGCTGTACTCGGCCTCTACGGAGAAGGAGATCCGGGATCTGATCCATACGTGGAAGGTGGACGGACTGCTGACGATTGGGATTCCGACGGAGATCTGCCGCAAACTTGGCCAGGAGATTAAGATGCCGGCTGTATTTACGGACTGCTATTTCCGGGATGATGAGAGATACAGAAATGTAGGGACTGAGGATGAAGAAGGCGCTTATCTGGCAGCATCCTATCTGATTGAAAAGGGACACCGTAGGATTGCCTTCGTCACGGATGGCCCGTATGACGAGAACGAACGGCCGATGGACGGGGCGGAAAGAAAGCTAAAGGGTTATCAAAGGGCGCTTCGGGAGTCACACCTGTCGTTCGACGAGGAGCACGTATACAGGGGCAGTATGCAGGCGGAAAAGCAGCTTACCATGATGCAGTCCCTCATTGGTCATATCTTTGATTATACGGCAGTGATCTTCAGCAGGGATTCGTATGCTTTGGAGGCAATGGATTATTTCCGCCATCACGGCGTCTGGATTCCGAAGGACATTTCCGTGATCGGGTTTGACGATCTTACGATGTCAAGACTTGCCTATCCTAGACTTACAACGATCCGGCAGGGAGCCGGCGAAAAGGGACGAGAGGCCGCCAAGCTTTTGTTTCAGGCACTGGAAGAAAAGGAAGAAAAGAAGGTAGAGATCAGAATTCCGGTTCGGCTCATGGAGCGAGAGACAGTAAAGGAACTCTATGTATAAAGCCCAGGCGGGATGAGATTTGCCTGTACCCCCTGACGGGGACAGATTTCCTGCGCTTGAAAGAAAAGGGGAGAGCATGTAAAATTGGAAGATAGAAATAAAGGAGAGAAAACAATGAGTAAGAAACCAACAGTACTGATGATCCTGGATGGTTACGGATTGAGTGATAAAATGAACGGAAATGCGGTTGCGGAGGCCAATACTCCTGTTATGGATCAATTAATGGCAGAGTATCCGTTTGTTCGGGGAAACGCAAGCGGTATGGCCGTAGGGCTTCCGGAAGGACAGATGGGGAATTCCGAAGTCGGACATTTGAATATGGGAGCCGGCAGGATTGTTTACCAGGATCTCACCAAGATCACGAAGGCTATCCAGGATGGAGATTTCTTTGAGAATGAAGCGCTGCTTGCAGCCTGTGCCAATGTAAAAGCGCATGACAGTGCCCTGCACCTGTACGGTCTGGTATCAGACGGTGGTGTACACAGCCATAATACGCATATTTACGGACTTCTGGAACTGGCAAAGCGTCAGGGTATCTCCAAAGTCTATGTACACTGTTTCCTGGACGGACGTGACACTCCACCGGAATCCGGAAAGGATTATGTGCAGGAACTTTCCGATAAGATGAAAGAGATCGGCGTTGGTGAGATTGCGTCTGTCATGGGACGTTATTATGTGATGGATAGAGATAACCGCTGGGATCGTGTGGAGCTTGCTTATAAGGCGCTTGTATATGGAGAGGGTAACCAGGCCAAGGACGCTGTGGAGGCGATTCAGAATTCCTATGACGATGGAAAATCGGATGAATTTGTTGTTCCGGCAGTCATCACAAAAGGAGGAAAACCGGTTGCGACCATTCAGGAGAACGACTCCATCATCTTCTTTAATTTCCGCCCGGATCGTGCAAGGGAGATTACAAGAGTATTCTGTGCCGACGAGTTTGATGGATTTGACAGAGGAGAACGTGTCCGTACGACATATGTCTGCTTTACAGAGTATGACGTTACCATCCCGAACAAGATGGTTGCGTTCCATAAGACAGAGATTACAAATACATTCGGAGAATATCTTGCCAAAAACCATATGAAGCAGGCAAGAATTGCGGAGACAGAAAAATACGCACATGTAACTTTCTTCTTCAACGGTGGGGTAGAAGAGCCAAATGAGGGAGAAGACCGAATCCTTGTAAAATCTCCGAAGGTAGCAACTTATGATCTGAAGCCGGAAATGAGCGCCTACGAAGTTTGTGACAAGTTGGTAGAAGCGATCAGATCTTTGAAATACGACGTCATCATTATCAACTTCGCAAACCCGGATATGGTTGGGCATACCGGAGTGGAGGCTGCGGCGGTGAAAGCTATTGAGGCTGTGGATGAATGTGTCGGGCGGACTGTGGATGCCATCAAAGAGGTGGATGGACAGATGTTTATCTGTGCGGATCATGGAAATGCAGAGCAGCTCATTGATGAGACGACAGGAGAGCCATTTACCGCACATACAACGAATCAGGTACCATTTATCATCGTCAATGCAGATCCATCCTATGGATTACGGGAAGGCGGATGCCTAGCGGATATCGCACCGACTCTCATTGAGATGATGGGAATGAAAAAGCCGGAAGAGATGACAGGCTCCTCTCTGCTGATTAAAAAATAAGATCAAGATAAAAGAAAATAAGGAAGAACCGAAGCGGAAAGCCAGAGCGGCATACTCCCTTCGGTTCTTTTTTGTCAGAATCAAAGGACGTGTGCCAATGTGTCCGAAGGCATCTTGAAAGGAAACATAATGAATAAATTTTAAAATAAAAATTCATTTTAGACATGCAGATTTGCGAAAAATTGAAAAAATAGCAAGAAAATTGCAAGAAAGTCTTGACGGATAGTCAAAACATAGATAGAATAATATTCAGTGAAAAAGAGGAAGGGCGGTAGAACCATGACAGCGTATAAAGATCTGAGTAAAGACGAGCTGAAGGCTTTGAAAAAAGAGTTGACCAGGAAATTTGAAGAGGTAAAGGCGAAGGGACTGAAACTTGATATGTCCCGCGGCAAGCCTTCTACAGAGCAGCTCAATCTTTCGATGGGAATGATGGATGTTCTGACAAGCAGTTCTGATCTGGTTTGTGAGGAAGGTGTAGACTGCAGGAACTACGGAGTACTAGATGGAATCCGGGAAGCAAAGCAGCTTCTGGCGGATATGATGGAAGTACCAAAGGACAATATCGTAATTTTCGGAAATTCCAGTCTGAATGTCATGTATGATACCGTTGCACGTTCGATGATTCATGGTGTGATGGGAAGTACACCGTGGTGCAAGCTTGATAAAGTGAAGTTCTTATGTCCGGTACCGGGATATGACCGCCATTTCGCGATTACAGAGCATTTTGGCATCGAGATGATCAATGTTCCGATGACCCCTACGGGTCCGGATATGGATATGGTAGAGAAGCTTGTAAGCTCAGATCCGGCCATCAAGGGAATCTGGTGCGTGCCGAAGTATTCCAATCCGCAGGGGATCACCTACTCGGATGAAACGGTTCACCGCTTTGCAAAATTGAATCCAGCAGCAGAGGATTTTCGGATCTACTGGGATAATGCCTATGGAATTCATCACCTCTACGAGGATAAACAGGACTATCTGATCGAGATTTTGATGGAGTGTAAGAAAGAAGGACACCCGGATATGGTGTATAAGTTTTCTTCTACCTCCAAGATCAGTTTCCCGGGATCCGGGATTGCGGCGATTGCGGCATCCGATGCCAATCTGGCAGAGATCCGCGAGCAGATGAAGATCCAGACGATTGGGCATGATAAGCTCAATCAGCTCCGACATGCGAGATATTTCAAAAATATTCACGGCATGGTTGAGCATATGAAGAAACATGCGGCAAGTATGAGACCGAAGTTTGATACGGTACTGGCATCTTTGGAAAAAGAGCTGGGCGGTCTTGAAATCGGAAGCTGGCTTGCTCCAAGAGGAGGATACTTTATCTCCTTTGATTCTTTGGACGGATGCGCTAAGGCTATTGTGGCAAAGGCAAAAGAGGCAGGACTCATTATGACGAACGCCGGAGCGACGTATCCGTATGGCAAAGACCCGCATGACAGTAATATTCGTATTGCGCCATCTTATCCGACTCTGGATGAGATCAAGCGGGCTATGGAAGTCTTTACACTGAGCGTTAAGCTTGTCAGTGTAGAGAAGCTCCTTGCACAAGTAAAATAATTTATGCCCCTTCTTTAAAATTTATATATGCCCTATATGAAATGCTGTATGCGGATACGTCGTATCTCACATACAGCATTTTGCGTCTAAGAGAAAGAGACGATGACTGGAAAGTAAAAAGACCGCCGGACGTATCGATGGAGGATACGGATCTCGAACGGTCTTTTGCTTTTATAAACAAATCCCTATTTCTGTCATATGGACGACTGGATATCTTTTTCCAGATTTTTGTTTGCCGTGGAGAGCATCAGCTTGATTCGGTTAAGCTGGTTGACCTCGCTGGCACCTGGATCATAGTCGATAGCTACGATATTGGATTCCGGATGAAGTCGCCTGAGTTCCTTAATGACTCCCTTTCCGACTACATGATTCGGCAGACAGGCAAACGGCTGGGTGCAGACGATGTTCCTGGCTCCATTCTCAATGAGTTCCAGCATCTCCCCGGTTAAGAACCAGCCTTCACCGGTCTGGTTACCAAGAGAGACGATTTCGCTTGCCATGGAGGCAAGGTGCTCAATTCTGGACGGCGGGGTGAAACGTTTACTTTTTTTGTAAGCGTCCACAGCCGGTTTCCGGAACCATTCCAGAACGCTGATTCCAAGATTGGCAAGCCGAGCGGAGGACTTCTTCATTCCCAGATGAGTATGCTTAAAGTTCGTATTGTAGAAGCAGTACAGTAAAAAGTCCGCCAGATCCGGAACAACAGCCTCAGCGCCTTCATGCTCCAGAAGATCCACCAGATAATTGTTGGCCGCCGGAAGGAATTTGACAAGGATCTCTCCAACAACACCGACACGTGGTTTCTTCTCGTCCGTAATCGGAAGCGTGTCGAAATCGTGAATGATCTGCCGGCAAAGCTGTTTGAAGCGGCGTCTGGAAGGGTAGCCTTCGGAGACAAATTTCCGGCAGACAAAAGCCCATTTCTCATAGAGAGCATTGGCAGAGCCTTTTTCGGCTTCATACGGACGGATACGATACAGACATCTCATAAAGACGTCACCGAGCAATGCCGCATAGATACCGCGCAGCGCCAGCATCGGTGTAATCTTAAATCCTGGATTCTTTTCCAATCCGCTTAAGTTGATGGAGATGACCGGGATGTGCTCATACCCGGCTTTTTTTAAAGCACGGCGGATAAATCCGATATAGTTGGACGCACGGCAGCCGCCTCCGGTCTGGGAGATAATCACTGCCAGATGGTCTGTATCATATTTTCCGGAGAGAATCGCGTCCATGATCTGCCCGACGACCATCAGGGATGGATAGCAGGCGTCGTTGTTGACATATTTCAGTCCTACATTGACTGCGTCTTTATTATCATTTGGAAGAACTTCAATCTTATAGCCGGATGCGCGGAAGGCCGGTTCAATCAGGTCGAAGTGAATCGGCGACATCTGCGGGCAGAGGATCGTATACTTCTTCTTCATCTCTTTCGTAAACGGTACTTTCCGGATCGCGGCACTGTGAACTTCCCGTTTTTCCTTCTTGGCGTCCCGGACACGGATCGCAGCCAGAAGAGAACGAATCCGGATTCTTGCCGCTCCCAGGTTGTTGACCTCGTCAATTTTCAGTGAGGTATAGATCTTTCCGGAACCGGTGAGAATGTCGGATACCTCATCTGTAGTAACGGCATCTAGCCCGCAGCCGAAGGAATTAAGCTGGATCAGATCCAGGTTTTCCGTCGTCTTGACATAGTTTGCCGCCGCATAGAGACGGGAGTGGTACATCCACTGATCCATGACATTTAACGGACGTTCCACCGGATTTAAGTGGGAGATGGAATCTTCCGTCAGGACCGCGATTCCGTAAGAAGTAATAAGCTCCGGAATTCCGTGGTTGACCTCAGGGTCATAGTGGTATGGCCGTCCTGCCAGGACAATACCGTGGCGTCCGGTTTGATCCAGGTAAGCAAGGGTTTCCTCCCCTTTTTTTCGAATATCCTCCCTGCAGGTTTCCAGCTCTGCCCAGCCTTTGTGGGCGGCGTCCCGGATTTTTTCCTCCGGAATCTGGAATTTCTCCCGGAAGATTTCCACCAGGCGGTCTGCCATGATTTCTTCTGTTGTCAGGGCAAGAAACGGATTCATAAAATCGACATGCCCCTGGACGATCTCGTCCATATTGTTCTTGATATTTTCCGCGTAGGAGGTGACAATCGGGCAGTTGTAATGATTGTTGGCATCCGGAAATTCATTTCTCTCGTACGGAATACAAGGATAGAAAATCCGGTCCACATTCTGCCGGATCAGCCATTCCACATGGCCGTGCGCCAGCTTTGCGGGGTAGCACTCGGACTCACTCGGAATGGATTCGATGCCCATCTCATAGATTTTTCGGGAAGAAGCAGGAGAGAGGACAACGGAAAATCCAAGCTCAGTGAAGAAAGTAAACCACAATGGATAATCCTCGTACATATTCAGTACACGAGGAAGGCCAATCGTTCCGTAAGGCGCATCCTCTTTGGCCAATGGTTTGTAGCCGAAGTAGCGTTCATTCTTATACGCAAATAAGTTTGGAATATCCGTATTTGTTTTTTCTTTTCCCAGACCTCGTTCACAGCGGTTTCCAGTGATAAAGCGTCTGCCGCCGGTAAACTTGTTGATGGTCAGACGACAGTGGTTGGCACATCTCTGGCATTTTGCCATGGAAGTGTCGTAGGTCAGGTTTTCAATGTCCTCGATAGAGAGCATGGTCGTCTCTTTACAGTCGTATGTATGATAACGCTCCCTGGCGATCAGAGCAGCGCCAAAAGCACCCATGATACCGGCGATATCCGGGCGGACTGCCTCACATCCTGCGATTTTTTCAAAACTTCTGAGGACCGCGTTGTTATAGAAGGTACCACCCTGCACGACGATATTCTTTCCAAGCTCCGAAGCGTCCGATACCTTGATTACCTTAAACAGGGCATTCTTGATAACAGAATAGGCAAGTCCGGCGGAAATATCCGCAACGGAAGCTCCCTCTTTCTGAGCCTGCTTCACCTTGGAGTTCATAAATACCGTACATCGGGTACCAAGGTCAATTGGATGTCTTGCATAAAGTGCTTCATCCGCAAAGTCTTCTACGGAATAATTCAGCGACTTGGCAAAGGTTTCTATGAAAGAACCACATCCGGAGGAACATGCCTCATTGAGCTGTACAGAGTCAACTGTATGATTCTTAATCTTGATACATTTCATATCCTGGCCGCCGATATCGAGGATACAGTCCACATCCGGCTCGAAGAAGGAAGCGGCATAGTAGTGGGATACGGTCTCTACTTCGCCCTCGTCCAGAAGAAAGGCAGCCTTCATCAGAGCCTCTCCGTATCCGGTGGAGCAGGAGTAAGCGATCCGTGCGCCCTCCGGCAGCTTGGAATAAATATCCTTAAGCGCTGTGATCGTAGTGGCAAGCGGGTCTCCGTCGTTTCCATGGTAGAAGGAATAAAGAAGTGTTCCGTCTTCGCCGACCAGAGCAGCCTTTGTAGTGGTAGAACCGGCATCGATGCCCAAGTAGACATTTCCCTGATAACTTGCCAGATCCTTCACAGGAACCTGGTGTTTGTCATGGCGGTCTTTAAACTCCCGGAAATCATCCTCGGAAGAGAAAAGCGGCTCCAGACGCTCTACCTCAAAATCCATCTGGATATGATCCGCCAGACGTTGTTGCAGCTCAATGATCGGGATATCCAGATCTTTTTTCGAGTTCATGGCAGATCCGATCGCCGCAAACAGATGCGAGTTGACAGGCACGATGGCGTGCTCGTCATCCAGCTTGAGGGTACGTACGAAAGACTCCTTAAGTTCAGACAGGAAATGAAGCGGTCCTCCAAGAAACGCTACGTGTCCCCGGATTGGCTTGCCACAGGCAAGTCCGCTGATCGTCTGATTAACGACGGCCTGGAAGATGGAAGCGGCCAGATCCTCCTTGGAAGCCCCTTCATTGATCAGAGGCTGTATGTCTGATTTGGCAAATACTCCGCATCTTGCGGCAATCGAGTACAATGCCTTGTAGTTCTTGGCATATTCGTTGAGGCCGGAGGCGTCCGTCTGAAGAAGGGAGGCCATTTGGTCGATAAATGAGCCCGTACCGCCGGCACATACGCCGTTCATACGCTGTTCCACATTGCCGCCTTCAAAATAAATGATCTTGGCATCCTCGCCGCCCAGCTCGATGGCCACGTCGGTCTGAGGCGCGTAGTGCTGCAGGGCCGTAGATACCGCGATCACTTCCTGTACGAAGGGAACGCCAAGATGCTTGGCCAGCGTAAGACCGCCGGACCCGGTAATCACAGGAGAAGCATGGACTGCGCCCAGCTTGAAGATGGCTCTTCCAAGCAGGTCGGAAAGAGTCTCCTGAATATTCGCAAAATGCCTCTCATAATCGGAAAAAGCGATATCGTTATTCTCATCCACCAAGGCGATTTTTACCGTAGTGGAGCCGATATCAATCCCTAATGTATATAATTCTTTCTGGCTCATAATATGTAACTCCTTATTACAAATGTATATCCATCCATTGTCCGTTCATGCCCGCATTTTTAAAACTGGGGCTTCGGGAAGAGGAAGGGTATCTTCTTATTAATATGTGTTTCCTTGGTTTACAACTTGTAACATTATACGACAAAATATTTGAAATGACAATTCGCAAATGTGATAGAAATATAAAAAACCTGTTAAACTTCCATGGTAGAATTGACAAACAAACCTCAAAACGGTAGAATGACTACAGTGTGAAACGAAGAAAGCAGGGAGTAGATTTTATGAATAATTGGCTGAATAAACTGGAAAAAAAGATTGGAAGATTCGCGATTCCGAATCTCATCAACTATATTGTCATACTGTATGCTTTGGGATATGTAATTGTCATGCTGAACCCAATGATATATTTTCAATACCTTTGCCTTGATCCTGTTGCGATCATGCATGGGCAGATATGGAGGATTATAACATTTTTAGCGTTTCCTCCGTCTACCAATATATTTCTGTGCGCGTTGCTGCTGTATGTAGATTATCTGATCGGCCGACAGCTGGAGGCAGTGCTTGGAACGTTCCGATTCAATGTATTCGTGATCCAGGGCATCCTGCTTCACGCGATTGCGGCAGTCGTAGTATATGTATTGACCGGTATGCCGGTGGTTATGGATTCACAGTATATTATTATGTCCATGTTCTTTTTATTCGCGGCATTATTTCCGGAAGCACAGTTTATGCTGTATTTTGCCATCCCGATCAAAGGGAAATGGATTGCCTGGATTGACGCCATCTACTTTGGCTATGCGATTGTCAGCTACTTCCTGCCGTTCGGAAACGGAGGGAGCGCGAATGCGGCACTGGCGGCCGCAGTATCCGTGATAAATGTCCTGATCTTCTTTATGAGCGCAAGGAATACGAATCCTTATTCGCCTAAAGAGATGAAGAGGAAAAGGGAATACAAGAAGAAGATGGAGCGGGCGCAGCGTTCCACACACGTATATGAGAATGGGGCAAAACACAAATGCGCTGTCTGTGGAAGGACAGAACTGGATGATCCGAGCCTGGAGTTCCGCTACTGCTCGAAATGTAACGGCAACTATGAGTATTGCCAGGATCATCTGTTCACACATACACATGTAAAATAGAAACGAGAGAGGGAAGCAAAAGAATATGAAGAAAACGAAGATTATATGTACCATGGGACCAAATACCAACGATGCAGGACTGATGCGGGCGCTGGTCCAGAATGGAATGGATATCGCAAGATTTAATTTTTCTCACGGAGATCACGAGGAGCAGAAAGACCGAATGGATATGCTAAAGAAGATCCGGGAAGAAGAAAACAAGCCGGTGGCGATCCTTCTGGATACCAAGGGGCCGGAGATCCGTACAGGGATATTAAAAGATGGGAAGAAGATCAACTTGCAGGCCGGTAACCTCTTTACATTATCGACAGAGGATATTGTTGGCGACGAGAGCAAAGTGTCTATTACTTACGCGGGTCTGGTTGAGGACGTGCAGGTTGGAAGCACGATTCTTGTGGATGATGGCCTGATTGGCCTGAAAGTAAAGGAAAAGAAAGCCAAGGAGATCGTCTGTACCGTAATCAATGGAGGAGAACTCGGAGAGCGCAAAGGCGTCAATGTGCCGAATGTACCGGTGCGCCTGCCTGCCATTACCGATAAGGACAGAGAGGATATCCGCTTCGGCGTAGAGCAGGAGATTGACTTTATCGCGGCTTCCTTTGTCCGCAATGCAGAGTGCATCCTGGAGATCAAGGCATTCCTTCGGGAGTGCGGCGCGCCATATATTCCAATTATCGCTAAGATCGAGAATGCGGAAGGGATTAAGAACATCGATGAGATCATCCGCTGCGCGGACGGAATCATGGTAGCCCGCGGAGACCTGGGCGTAGAGATCCCGGCGGAGGAAGTGCCCTATCTGCAGAAGATGATGATCCAGAAATGTAATGACAATTATAAGCCGGTCATCACGGCAACCCAGATGCTGGATTCCATGATCCGCAATCCACGTCCTACCAGGGCGGAAGTTACCGACGTTGCCAACGCCGTATACGACGGTACGGACGCGGTGATGCTGTCCGGCGAGACAGCCCAGGGCAAATATCCGGTGGAAGCGCTTCAGATGATGGTGCATATCGTAGAGAATACCGAGGAGCATCTGGACTATGAAACACTTCTCAAAAAAGCGGAAGAACACCGGATGAAGAGCACGTCAAGCGCTTTGGGACATGCAACGGTTACCACGGCCAATAACCTTGGCGCAAAATGCATTATTACGCCATCCGTATCCGGCGCGACGGCAAGAGTGGTATCAAAGTTCAAGCCGAGGACCGAGATCATCGGCGTGACGCCAAATGAGGCGACTTTAAGAAGAATGCAGATCTATTGGGGCGTAAGACCATTAAAATCCATAGAATTCAGCACAACGGAGGATATCTGCAATGGAGCCATCGAACTGATATGTGCCAAGCAGATCGCGGAGTCCGGGGATATTATCGTGCTGACGGCAGGAATCCCTTCCCCGAACGTACAGGCTCAAAAGACCAGCGTCAGCAATATTATGCGGATTGCGGTAGTGGATTAAGGAGAATTGTGAAGTTGTGGCGCCGCCGGCGAGGGCAGGAGGATGATTCCTGCGACGCTTTGGC
>OGRT01002122.1_pt1 | contig 11844 bp, 8 predicted proteins | sample 1553581 | NCBI WGS metagenome assembly OGRT01 (sample SAMEA2580113, study PRJEB22360) | human gut metagenome | biome: human gut; feature: human-associated habitat; material: faeces | place: Denmark | collected 2008/2010
CGTGCGGGCATTTTTCAATTCAAGAGAGCGCCACAGGCGGTCTTTCCTATAAAGTGAAAAAGAGCTCCTGACGATAGTTTTGAACTATCGTCGGGAGCTCTTCTTGCTATTCCATAAGTTATCATTTTCTATGAATTTATCATGGACAACTTATAATTCGTTTACTATATATCCGTCTTTCATTAATTCGAATTTATCCATCAATCCACTTGTCACATACACATTTTTATCTTCATCAACGAATACGGCTTCTGCATCATATTTCTCTAAAAGAGGTTTCGCGGCGTCCAGACCCAGGACGAAGCAGGCAGTGGAGAGGCCGTCGGCCAGGTAACCCTGGTCGCAGACGATGGTGACGGAGGTGAGACCGTTCTGGACGGGGTAACCGGTCTTTGGATCCAGGATGTGGTGGTAGCGGATTCCATCTTCTATGAAGTATTTTTCGTAGTCGCCGGAGGTGGAAAGGAACTGATTGGCGTCCAGGGTGATGGCTCCAAGATAGTCGCCTTCCGTGTCACGGGGATCGGTGAGGGCTACTTTCCAGGAGGAGCCGTCGGGCTTTTCGCCGTAGGTCATGACACTGCTGCCGCCAAGGTTCAGGATCATACCGACGACGTCTGGCTGGGTTTGCATGTAATCCATAATCTGGTCACAGCCCATGCCTTTTCCAACAGCACCAAGATCCAGGGTACAGCCATCAAGAAGAGTTACATTGTTTCCGTCCACCTGAATTTTTTCGTAGCCCACTTCTGGAAGAAGAGTGTCGATTTCGGACTGATCTGGGACATGAGGGTTCTCGCCGTCAATGTTCCACAGGCGGATGATTTTTCCAAGGGTGGGGTCAAAAGCACCGTCGGAATCCTGGGACAGTTGGCGGATTTTCTCAAGGTCGGCGGCAAGATCATCAGAGACTTCCATGGTCTTGCCCTCAGCATTGTTCAGCTGGGAAATCTGGGAGTTTTCCTCTGTCCAGGAAAGGAGGGTGGTTTCCATTTCGCGGAGCTTTTCGCCAATCTGAGTGTTGATGTCCTCGCCTGAGGTATAAAGGGTTTCGGAAACTACCGTGTCCATTGCGAAATCTGCGTTGGTGTATTTTTCTATGTCAGATGCATAAACAACTGTAGTTGTTTTTCCCAGTACTGTAGCGGAAATGACAGTGAGAAGCAGGCTGCCGCAGAGGATTCCTGCCGCACTTCTCTTTCTCAAATGCCTTCTCCCATTAAACATATCCAAGCAGGTAAGTGATTGACCTCTGGACTGCTTTTTATAATGTACCTTAATTAAATCGACTTCATTCTGAAATCTTACTTTACTTCTTTTTTTACTCATATCCTGTTCTTTCTAATTTTATTTTCTCTTATTTTCCAATAGCGTTCGCCCATCTTTTCCCAGCTCGTGTTTAAAAAAGGCTCTCATCTTTCGCCTTCGGAATCCCGATCCGGATGTTCCTCTTCGGGCAGATTCCCTGGCAGGCGTGGCAGCAGATACATTCTCCTGAGAGAGGGGTATCACCGTCAATGTCCAGATGAGCAGGACAGCGCTTTTTGCAGGCTCCGCATTTCGCCGGACAGGTGCCTTTGTCACGGTTGAACAGCGCAGAGGGCACTATAGGCATTATAGCAAAAATTGCGCCCATTGGGCAGAGGAACTGGCAGAAAAATCTTTCCTGAGTGCACATTCCGATCATGAGCAGAATCAGCAGCACAATCCCCACCTTGTAGGTAGCACCGGGAAGTCTGCCAGCGGTGAGCATGGAAAACACATCCCAGGGGCTCATGCCCTGAAGCTTGCTGTACCAGCCGGTAAGGATAGATACAAGAAGCACCAGAAGCCAGATATATTTCACCTTCTGCAAAATGCGGATGGCTTTTTCTGAGTATCCGTGACGGCCTTTTTTATGAAAAACCTTCTGGCGGATAAACACAGTCAGCTCGTACAATGCATCCCCAAGGGAACCAAATGCGCAGGCATATCCGCAGAAATGCCGTCCGAACAGGCAGGTTACCACCAGCAGCACGGCAGTCACATCCAGAAAGGAATTCCAGCTGATTGCCTGATGTGCTGCGATTGCCTGAAAAACGGACTTCACGCCTGCGAATGCTGTGGAAAAAAGTGCCGGAGCAAAAATGAAAAACAGAAGCTGGATGCCGGCACGGATCAGCCGGATTTTTCTCTGTCTCTTTTTCATTGATTTTCCGCCTTTCCAAGTGCATCATTTACAGCGTTGATAATTCCAGTGGAACTGAAGGTTGCTCCGGAAATGGTGTCAACATCTGTACTCTGGGCAGCCAAAATGGTACTGATCACGCCCTGTCCCTGGGAAAGGTATGCAGAGTCTTCGCCTGGTGCACTTACCACCTGAATGTCTGTAATCGTGTCATTTTCAAGTGTAACCTGAACCTGGATATTGCCGCCAAAGCCCTGGCCGTCTCCTGTGTAGGTTCCGTTTTTGTAGACAAGATCTTCACTTTCTTCCTCAGAAGAAGCGTCCTCAGCCTCTGTCTCATCTGTATTCTTGTCATCTTTTTTCGCGTCCTCGGAAGCATCCCCGGAAGCCGCTTCTTCCGTCTGGGCTTTCTGATTCTTCGCTTCCTCTTCTGCCTTTTTCTTCGCCTCTTCCTGCGCTTTTGCAGCCTCTTCAAGGGCACTTAATATCTCATCCTGCTGTTTTTCCAAGGCCTCCACTCTGGTTGTCAGACTGGCGATCTGCTGGTCTTTTTCGGTATCACTATCTTTTTTCTGCATGGAGTTGTAGCCAAGAACGACACCAACGATCAGAAGCAGACATAAAACTCTCATAATAAAACTCTGGTATTTCATGGGTTATGCTCCTTTTGCCTGATTTAATGCATTTCTAAATGCCTGAATAAATCCCTGGGAGGAATATGTGCATCCAGATACTGTATCCACACTGTCTGCGGACTGCTTTCCCATAACCTGTCCAAGAATTCCTGCCCAGGCTGTATCTACATATTCTTCATCATCATAGGAAAAATAGGTTGCTCCCACAATCTGTCCTCCGGATATTGTTACGGTAACCTGTACACTGTCTGGTCCGTCATTACCTTCTCCAATACCAGTGTAGGTTCCATCTGTATATGCACCAGCAGGCACAGGCGTGGGTTCTGGCGTAGCTGTGGGTTCCGGCGTTACAGAATTCTCTGGTGTATCCGTCGGTTCCGGTACAGAAGTTGGCTCTGGCGTTTCAGTAGGCTCTGGTACAGCTGTAGGCTCCGGTGCAGTCGTTGGTTCCGGAACAGAAGTCGGCTTTGGCGTATTTGTGGGTTCTGGCTTCTCGGTGGAATCCGGCGCCTCAGTGGGCTCTGGCGTTACTGAAGGCTGTACCTCTGTATTTTTTGCCTGCTCCAATGCTATTTTGGACGCATCCAGAATTCCCATAGAAGAAAATGTTGCACCACTTACAGTGTCAATTCCTTCTGTACTCTGCTTTTCCAGTATTTTAGGCTGTATGGATCTCCATGCCTTATTGAAAAAGCTTCTGGTATCTGAGTTTGTATTGGTTACTTCCGTAATTTTTCCGTCTTTAATTGTCAGTGTTATGTTAACCTTTCCGGAATATCCCATTGCAGACCCTGTATAGGTACCATCTTTCAAAAGCTTTACAACCGGCTGTTCATCTGACGGATTATCCGGAGTCTTGGTAGGCTGTGGAATCTCCGTTGGAATTGGTGTTACAGTTTCATCAGGTACAGTAGTCGGGGTTGGAGTTATATCTTCTTCCTTTGAGTCTGTAGTTCCTGATTGATCAGCCCTTGAAAGAGCCTGGGATAAAGCTCCGAGAATTCCATTGGAAGAAAATGTTGCACCACTTACAGTATCAATTTCAGAAGTACTCTGTCTGGAAATCACATTGGACTTGATTGTTTTCCATGCTTTATTAAAAAATTCAGGTGTATCTGTATTTGTGTTGCTTATTTTTTTGATTTTTCCATTTTTTATTGTAACCTTTACCGTTACGGTTCCATCAAAGCCTTCTGCCTGTCCCTCATATACGCCATCTTTATAGCTGACAGAAGTATCTTTCTTCGGTTTCTTTGCAGGTTTTGGCGTTGGAGTTGGTGTGGCAGCCGGTGTGGCAGAATCACTGTTTCCTGCCTGTGAAAGGGCGTTCTGTACTGCCTGGATAATTCCGTTTGAGGAATAAGTTGCACCGCTGACTGCATCCACATTCGGGGACTGGCTTGATAAAACCTTACTTACAACGCCCTGTGCGGAGGCAAAATAAGAGCCTGTTTCTCCAGAGGCACTCAATATATCAACAGCTGTGATTTTCCCACCTGATACAGTTACCTGTACGGTAATCGTTCCTCCAAAGCCAGTTCCGCTTCCCTGGTAAGTTCCATCTTTATAGCCGCCTTCCGGAACTTCTGTAGTTGGTGTAGTGGTGGAGCCCTGACCTACCCCTGAAGATGCAGCCGTTTTTACTGGAAGGGTCTTTGAGCTTCCTTTTTTTATACCACTTTTTTTCTTTGAAATTTTGGAAGTTTTTTTCTTTGAAGATGATGATGTATTTTTGCCTGCTTTCAGCAGACTCTCCTCTTCTGCGTCGTCATCTGCTGCCTCATAGGAATAGGCTGTTTTCAGAAGCGATTCCAGATCCTGGGATTTTACAACCTCTCTGGTTTCAGAAGTCACTTCTTTTCCACTGCTGCCAGCCTGAGCACCTGCTGCAGCCACAGCAGCAATAACCACTGCTGCCGGAGCAAGTTTCACCAGATTCTTTCTTTCAAAAGGATTCTTATCACTGTCTCGTTTTTTCATGCTGTCTCCTATTAAAATATGTAGCAAAATAAGTTTTTTTACAAGCAAAAGCAGGGGCTGTTAAAAACGGCCCCCGTTCCTTTGCCTTGTTTTTGCACAAGTATTATTTGTTATCGTAAAAGCTTTGTAATCATTATTTTACTTTTACTTTGAATTTCTTAGATACTCCATTACTTGTAACAGTGATGGTTGCAGTACCTTTCTTCTTACCTTTTACAACACCTTTTGCAGTAACAGTCGCTACTTTCTTGTTGCTGGACTTGTATGTTACTTTTCCGGATGGTGTTGCGGTTGCTTTGATTTTTACTGTTTTGCCTTTCTTGATTGTTGCAGAAGATTTTGCAAGCTTCAGAGAAGGTTTCTTAACCTGGATTACTACCTTCTTAGTGTAGTTTCCAACTTTTACCGTAATGGTTGTCTTTCCTGCTTTTTTCGCTTTTACAACACCCTTGGAAGTTACAGTAGCAACTTTCTTATTGCTGGATGTGAATTTAGCTTTTCCTGTTACACCTGTTTTTTCAACAGTGATTGTTGTGGATGTTTTTCCTTTGGTGTAAATCGTGGAAGCTTTTGCAGTTGCTGTAATTCCAGGAGTTGCAGTCGGTGCTGGTGTTGCTGTTGGAGCCGGTGTTGCAGTCGGCTGTGCAGGAGCCGGTGTTGCGGTCGGCTCTGCCGGCACCGGAGTAGCGGTTGGAGCTGGAGCTTTTACAAGCATGTTAAGAGCTTCTCTTAAATGTCCGATCTGCTCTTCTACGCCATAAGTTGTCTGATTCTTAATATTTGCAAGCATTTCCTCGCACTCTTCAAGCTCATTTGCAATGCTGTCTTTTGCAGCAGCCCAGCTCTCCGGAGTATAATCAGCCTCGTTCAGGGCTTTTGCTTCTGCAATAATGTTTTCCAGTGGTGTGGAATCTGCATCACCTGCAGGTTTTGCAATATTCTCAGCTGTTGCCTGGAATTTTACAACGTAATCCTGGTATCCAAGGGCATGAACAGTAAGGATCCAGTAACCAGTTCCGTCAGTTCCTTCCGGAAGCTTGCATCTTCCGGATTCTGTAAGGCCAAGCTGGATACCCATCATTTTATGCATCCAGTTATCAGCTGCAAATTTTGTTCCATAGTTTGCAAGTCTGTTTGTATAAGTGGAATCATTTCCATAATATGCCCACTCAACAGACTGCATATGTGAACCAAGATCGCCATAGTTTCCAGTCAGGTCAACTCTCAGGAACTCACCATAAGAACCATTTCCAGGTTTTACAGTTGCTGTAATTCCATCTGCCACTTTCAGCTCTGCATCTTTGATACCAGACTCAGTTCCGTTCTGTCTTGCTCCGATTACAAAGCTTCCGTCTTCAGCTTTTGTAACTTTTTTCAAACCATTTGTATTTGCAGTTACATTTGCAACGGCTTCATAGGATTTCAGTTCTTTCTCGCCATAACCGCCGATCAGCTGTCCGCCATTTTTTACAATTGCATGGCTTTCTGCAAAAGCAGCAAGGTCAGCTCTCTTAATCTCAACCGGTACATATTTCAGGCCAGTTACGGTATATCCGGTTACATTGTTCCGGTTAAATACTTCTGATGTTCCATCGGCATAATAAACTGTTTTTCCGTCTGCGCTCCAGTGAGAAACTGTTTTTCCATTAAGAACCGCGATTGCCTGGAAGCTTCCTCTGTGAAGGCCATGGTTTGCAGTTGCTCTTGTTACAGCATCAAATGCTCCAAGGTCTGACTCACCTCTTCTGTCTTTTTCTTCAGAAGAAGCTGTTGAGCCTGCATTGTATACATCCTCGGAAGACCAGTATTCAGCCCAGGTAAGACCTGCGTATACATATACGTTTTCGTTGTAAACAAATGTTACATCTGGGTATCCGGCAACACTTACAACTACTGTATCTCCATCGTTTACAGCTGTTTTAGAATAATCAAGAGTTCCATCCTCCTGAACAATCTTCACAGCACCTTTTCCGCTTGCAGCATACTCTTTGTCACCAATTTTTACTTTTGAAACTGTTTTGGTAAATGCAACAAACTGCTCAGCGGTAATATCTGCCGCAGCAACCAGTTTTCCTTCATACTCATCATAGGAAGCCATTACAGTATCTGTTGTTGCTGTAAAAGTAGCGCTGACAGGAGCATATTTTCCATTTGCATCGGAAATTGTCAGAGTATGTGTTCCAGGTGTAAGATTTGTAACCTTTACTCCTGTCTCTGTTGTCGCTGCTTCCACATCATCAACTGCATATTTCTTTGAATAATCAGATGGAAGTGCTTCAGATAATTCAACTTTAACCTCTGCATCTGTTACCTTGATGTTGTCAACGGTTGCACTGACACCTGTTTTTACCGGAACATAAGTATCTGGAATATCAAAATTAATTTCCCCCTTATCCGTATAGTACGTTACGCTGGAAATAGTTTTTCCCATCATGGATTTGTAGTGGTCAGAGCTTATTGGGCAACCGTGAGATTCTGTTGTAAAGCCGGTGCTCCATGCAAGTTCTTTTCCTTTCCAGATATTCTCAAGATGACGGAGTGCATAAGTGGTTCCGTCTGTTGTATTGATGATTACACCATAAATCTTATCACCATTAGATGCATTTACTACTGCCTTTACTGCTGTCTCATCCAGCTCGAGCTGATAATCTCCATATTTGGAATTAAGCTTTAATTCAGCATTCACACTAACATTCTGTTCGGACATTCCCTGAACAGCGCCAAAAGAAATATTTCCGTTCTCATCTACGCTCATTTCCTTGTAATATGCAAGAGTTTCTGCCGGAACATAATAAGTATAGCTTGGCTGTTCAATAAGAGCCGCTGCACCAGTATATGTATTAGTACTTACCTGGCCTTTCATGTTCGTAGTAATCTCTATAGTAGTGCTGTCTGTAATCTGTTTAAAATTTTCCAAATCAGAAGCTTTATTCACTTTTACCGGAAAAGTAACACCTGCAAGTTCATTTCCTTCCGCGCTTGTATGATAAGCAGCATTTCCATTCATCACGCCGCTCATCTTTGTTTTTGCTTTCGTCGCAGATGTAAATGCATCTACTTTTACATCATTGTTTTTCAGCTCAGATCTGTAAAAAGCTTCATAGGGAATGTTCATCAGTACGATCTGACCATCCTCCACTGTTTTCACAGCTCCCGCTTCATTGTTGGTTTCGCCCTCAGTGTCTGCTAAAAAAGCATCTTCTGTGTCTCCGGTTTCGCCGTCCTCAAATCCAGACTCCTCTTCTGCGGCTTCTCCAGATTCAAAACCATCCTCTGTGTCTGTACCAAAATCTGCTGAATCGTCAGCCTCTGATGATTCGTCATAGTCGTCTGAAATCTCATCAGAACCATATGCAGTCTCCTCAGATACCTCAACAGCTGCTTCTCCAGAAGTAAAGTCCTCTGCCATAACTCCAACCGGTGAACTGGTCATCGCTACAGCTGCACTCATAATGATCGGAGCAATTTTTCTTAATAACTTTTTGTCAGCCATCCTCTTCCTCCTTATTTAACTTTTATTAGTATTTTCTAACCTTTGTTTATTCTACAGAATTGTGTTAGAAATGTCTATCTTTTTTTAGTTTAGACATTGCACTTTTTTTATCAACAAGAGGGGCTGTTCCGCTTACAGACAGCACACTTATTTGCAGCAAAAAAATCCAGGCACGGAAGTCTTCTTACTTCTATACCTGGATTCTCGTACATCGAATATTTAGTAACTGCCCTATTGACTTGTCTGATTTTTCATCTGCTGCGCCGCCTTCCTCCGCGATGCACAAAAATTATACTGTGTATCATTTCCCTTTGGCAGCCTTTAAATTTCATTTTTATTTATCTTTTCTGCCATATCTGCATTTTGCGCCCTCTGGCGGTCACAAATGCGTTTTAGAACAGCCGTTTTGCTACGCAGACACGGCCGTTTGGATGCGCCATACACCATATTTTCTTTCTATGAGAAAAAGCTCTCAGCCACGCTCATCTCCGCAATATATCCAACAGTTCCTGTCATAAAAATAGTTCCATCTTCTTTAATGTCGATCTGGATCATACCACCTGGCTGGTTTACATTGATTCTGTTTTCCATCAGACCTTTTCGGTAGGCTGCAATGGCTGCTGCACAGCTTCCTGTACCGGAAGCTTTTGTGTAACCGGAGCCACGCTCCCAGATCTCGATATCCAGATTTCCTTTGTCAATCTGGCGGCAGATCTGCAGGTTCACTCTTTCCGGGAACTCATCTGCATTTTCCACATATGGCCCCAGCTCCCTTACTTTTTCCGGGGATACCTGATCCATGAAAATAATGCAGTGTGGATTTCCTACTGTGAGACAAGTTGCCTTGTATTCTTTCTTGTTAAATGTAAATGGCTCATCGATCACCTCACGCACCTCGCCAGTTACCGGAATCTCTCTGGAAAGGAAGGAGGCCTTGCCCATGTTTACGCGGAACTCTGTCGCTCTGGCATTCAGACACTCTACTTCGATTGTTCCTGATAAAGTTTCAATGGCAAATTTTTTCTCTGTAACATACTCATTGTCCATAAGATATTTTGCAAAAATACAGACACCGTTTCCACTAATTGCAGCTTCACTTCCATCGGAATTAAAAATACGCATTCCCATTTTTCCGTTAATGTCAACTGGTCCGTAAAGCACACCATCCGCTCCAAGTCCGAATCCCCGCTGGCAAAGAAGCGCAACTTTTTTGCCCTGCAGCTGAAGCTGGTTTTTCTTCGCATCCAGTACCAGATAATCATTTCCAAAGCCCTGATATTTTGTCATGATAATGCTGTCTCTCATTGTTTTCAATTCCTTTCTGGCGAAACACCCGTGATCTTTTTTCTCAAATCACATCTTATATATCCAGTATAGCGTTTATTTTTCCCATGTACATAGAATAACTTGCGAAATATATTGCAAAAAATGCTGTTTTGGAGTTGTTGGAATTTCAAAGATAAGATACAATATTGCTAAAGATATTATGCCCAGAGCCTGTTTGAAAAATCATTCCCATAATCTGTACTCTCCACTTTGTGGGAAATGTTATTGTTCACTCCGTGACCAGTGACTGGGAACTTTCTCAATAGAATAACGTTTCTGTATAAAAATAACCACTGCATTTTTGTATCCGAAATACTCGTAAGAATAGGAGCTGCATTATATGAACTATTTCAATGAGCCTACTGAAAAAACCGGCTATCTGGAGCAGGATTTCCGGCTTTTTCACATCAAGGACCAGACCAAACGGGATTTTTCCTACCATTATCATGATTTTCACAAAGTGATCATCTTCCTTTCCGGAAAGGCTGCCTATCACATTGAAGGAAAGTCCTACTATCTGAAACCCTGGGACATTCTCCTCGTAAACCGTCACGCCATCCACAAACCGGAAATTGATTTTTCAGTTCCATACGAACGTTTTGTACTATGGATCCGCGACGACATCAAATCCACAGAACTGCTCCGCTGTTTTCAGAAGGCGATTGACCGGAGTTACAATCTGATCCGTCTGGACTCTGACACTCAGGAAAAATTAAAGCAGCTTCTCTACGAACTGGAAGCTGCCCTGAAAGACGAAAAATTTGGAAGCAAGCTTCTTGGCTCAGCTCTTTTTACCCAGTTCATGGTTTATGTAAACCGCATTTTTCTGGAAAAGCAGTACATTTACGACACTCGCTCCTACAGCAGTGATTCCCAGATAGAAGAGCTTCTCCGTTATATTAACCATAACCTTACTGAAGATCTTTCCATTGAAACCCTTTCGCGGAAATACTACCTGAGCAAGTATCACATGATGCGGAAATTCAAGGAGGAAACCGGTTATACCATCCACAACTACATCATTAGCAAGCGCCTTCTTCTCGCCCGCACAAAAATTTCCGAAGGCACCCCCATCCTGAAGGCCGCCCAGTTAAGCGGCTTCTCCGACTATACCACCTTCTCCCGGGCCTATAAAAAACAATTTGGTACTGCGCCGAGCCAGATGCTATAAAGGACTGCTCCCGCAATTCTCATGTAACAATAAAAGAGCGAATTTCCAAGACCTCCCGCCTCTGGAAATTCGCTCTCTATAGTCACTCTGATTTAAACATTAGCAGTTTTTCTGCCGCAGCACTGTTTATACTTCTTACCGCTTCCGCAAGGACACGGATCATTCGGATATACCTTAATTTCTTTTCTCTGAACCGGCTTACGAACACTGGAATCATCCTTGTTAGTACCAGTAACCTTAGCCACCTGCTCACGCTCGATTTTCTGCTCAACATGAACATGATACAGCATTCTGACGGTGTCCTCCTGAATGGAAGTGATCATGCTGTTAAACATATCAAATGCAGCCATCTTGTACTCAACAACCGGATCTCTCTGGCCATAAGCAGTCAGGCCGATACCCTGGCGGAGAATCTCCATGTCATCAATGTGATCCATCCACTTGCTGTCAATGCTCTTCAGAAGGATAACTCGCTCAAGCTCACGCAGCTGCTCCGGCTCCGGGAATTCGGACTCCTTCGCCTCGTAAAGCTTCACAGCCTCCTCCTTGATCAGATGCTTCATCTCATTCTTTTTCTTGCCCTTAACCTTCTCAGCTGTAAGCGGCTCGATTGGGATGATCTGACGGAGAACACTGTTGAACTCATTCAGATCCCACTCTTCAGAATCTACATCCTCAGAGAAACACATATCTACTGCATTATCTACAATATCTGTAATCATCTTGTAGATGGCATCGCGCATGTTCTCACCATCCAGTACCTGGCGGCGCTCTTTGTAGATGATCTCACGCTGCTCATTGTTAACCTGGTCATAATCAAGAAGATTCTTACGGATACCGAAGTTGTTGAACTCAATCTTCTCCTGTGCCTTCTCGATTGCATTGGAAAGCATCTTGTGCTCGATCTGCTCATTCTCAGCTACACCAAGGGAAGTGAACACCTTCATCAGACGCTCAGATCCGAACAGACGCATCAAGTCATCCTCCAGGGAAATGTAGAAGCGGGATTCTCCTGGATCTCCCTGACGTCCGGAACGTCCACGCAGCTGGTTATCAATACGTCTGGACTCAT
>OGRT01002123.1_pt1 | contig 11833 bp, 8 predicted proteins | sample 1553581 | NCBI WGS metagenome assembly OGRT01 (sample SAMEA2580113, study PRJEB22360) | human gut metagenome | biome: human gut; feature: human-associated habitat; material: faeces | place: Denmark | collected 2008/2010
GACGTAACCGCAGGCATCCAGCTTGGCGGCGGTGTTCTGGGTGTGGCCGATGATATCACCGTTGGCGAAGTTGGTGACGATGAAGTCGTATTTCCCCAGGGCGCCCGCCACAGTCCGGGCCACCTCCGGCAGGGAGAGCTCCGGCTTCTGGTCAAAGTCGATGCCTTTGGGAGAGGGGACGCACACATCCTCTTCACCGGGGAAGGAGGTGTTTTCCCCGCCGTTGAAGAAAAAGGTCACATGGGCGAACTTCTCGGACTCCGCGCAGTGGAACTGGGTTTTTCCGGCCTCGGAGAGGACCTGGGCCAAAGGTTTTACCACGTGTTCCGGCGCAAAGGCGACGGGCAGATGCTTGAACTTGTCGTGATACAGTGTCAGGATAGCGAAGTACAGATCCTTCAGCTTCCGGCGCTCCACGGCCCGGAAGTCGTCCGCCGTGAACAGTTCCGTCAGCTCGATCTCCCGCTCACCCCGGCGGCAGCAGAACACCACCGCGTCGTGATCCCGGATGCGGCCGACGGGAATGCCGCGCTCAGTCAGCACCATGGGCTCTAGATGATAGTCGTCCTGCCCTGCGGCATAGGCATGCCGGACGGCCTCTGCCAGCTGGGCACCGCCGTGATTGGATACAGACATCAAAAGACCTCCCCTATGTTTCAGGCCGCCATTCACAGTGGGCAGGAGAGCTTCTGTAAACGGACAGCTGAAGAATGTAAACGTTTGCGATTTTCTTGATTTTATTTTAGGATATCCGTCTGTCATTTGTCAAGTCGGCGCCCGCCAAAGAATCTTCGGCAGATTTGGAGAAATCACTATAATGATAATTTTTTCGGAGATATTGACAAGTTTGATATAATTCTATATGCTGTTCAATAAGAAAAGTGAAATTGACGATTTGTTTGATTTTAACGGCGTCAAAATGAAAACGTTTACGCAATGGAACCGGCTCAGGCATGGACCGATGGAAAGGACAGAGATCATGAAGAACGTGACACTGAAGGATGTGGCCAAGGCCGCCGGTGTCTCTTATGCAACGGTATCCCGGGCTCTGTCGGGGAGTAACCAGATCGGAAAGAGCACGCGGGAGCGGATTGTCCGCCTGTGCGACGAGATGGGGTACACGGGGAACTACGTGGCCCGCTCCATGGTGATGAAAAAGACGTATCTGCTGGGACTGGTGGTGCCGGCCATTGAAAATGAGTTCATGTCCCAGCTGGCCTATTATGTGGAGATGAGCGCCCGGGCCAGGGGCTACAACATTATGCTGTGCAACTCGGAGCCGGATTTGAAACAGGAGGAGATGGTGGTCAAACTGCTGCTGGGCCGCCGGGTGGACGGGATTTTGATCGTCCCCCAGTCCCCGGCCACCTATGAGAAGATCGCCCCGCTGCTGGAGCAGATCCCTGCGGTGTTTCTCAGCGAGAATCTGCGGGATCAGCCCCAGAGCTACGTATCTGTGGACAACAGCCGAGGCGCCTATCTGGGGGTGGAGTATCTCTACGGACTGGGACACCGGGAGATCCTGTACTTCGGCTGCCGGAACTCCACTACCCATCAGCTCCGGGCGGAGGGCTATCTGCGGGCCTGCCGGCAATTCGGGCTGGAACCCAGGCTCCATCACAGCGACTTTGCCCGGTCCTCCATCGAGAATGGATATCAGATGGTCAAGGAGCTGTTTGCAAAGCCCATCGACTATACAGCGATCTTTGCCTCTACGGACTCCAACGCACTGGGCATCCTGAAGGCGGCTGACGAGCTCCATATCCGCATCCCGGGGGATCTCTCCCTCATCGGATTTGACAACATCCCCTCCACTGCGCTGCCGCGCATCGACCTTACCACCATTGAGCAGCCGAAAAAGGAAATGGCCGTCCAGGCGGTGGATATGCTGCTGGACAAGATCGAAAAGGGGACCCAGGGTTATGTGCACCAGATTTTGATGCCCAGCCTGGTCCAGCGGGGGACCTGCCGTTCTCTGACATGATGGCAGAGCGTTTTTTCAATTTGAAGAGTGACAGAAAAAACACCGTTCCTGGCGGTGTTTTCTCTTGCGGCCGAGGTGCGGGTGAAAAGAAAATGGACTGCAGCAACTCCAGAGCTTCACAATAATATCTAGCAGGATATCCGCGCTGGTGGCATCCCTCTTGTCCAAAGCGTGATTCATATGGCTGTAGCTCTCCCGGTATTTCAGAATTTTCCAGACCAGCCCAGAAGAAGCGATCTGCAATGGACTGGCGGAACTGGATATTCAGCGTGTTTTTCAGCTTCTTGACCTAGGTGGCCTCTTTGTAGACGCTGGCCTTGCTTCACCATACTTTCCATGCAGATCAGCAGGCTATCGGCCATCTCCGGAAGGAGGCATCCATCGAGGGCGCCAGTATGGCTCTTTCTCATAGGTTTGAAGTTCCCCGAGGAAAGGGCTTTCCATTGTTTTATGCGCCTTGGTTTTTGAGGGGCGGCTTTTTCCATGTCTGTGCGCTACGGTCATCCTTGGCGCTGGAAATTTCAGAGATTTGGTCTGGTTAGTGCAAAATTTTTGTTGGCAAAAGAAAAAGGGAAACGGCGAAAACACAGTTTCCCTTGGGACTCCAAAATCAGTAGAATTGTGAAGCGACAAAACACACCTGCTGCAAAGGTGCCTCAAGGCAGCTGTCTGTCTGCTGGATAATGGAGACATTAAAAAAATGTCTCAAAAATTAAAAAAAGGATTGACAAAAGCTGCGGCGTAAAGTATAATCCTTATTGTTCTGTGCGGCGGATGCGTTGTCCCAAAGGATGACAGCATCAAGAAAACGTCAGAATTGTGAAGAGCGAACTGCTATGGATTGGTAAGTGTTTGGGGCAGTAGAGGAACGTTGCTCTTTGTAGCCATCCCAAAACCGCATGCCGAGGGTTCGAATTCTTCTGTTCCTGCCATTGGAATCTTTAGAAGGCAGGATGTATTTGCTTATAATAGGACGAGCCTACAAAATGGCCCGGTAGTTCAGTTGGTTAGAACGCTAGCCTGTCACGCTAGAGGTCGACGGTTCGAACCCGTTCCGGGTCGCCATTTTTTTGCCTCTGTAGCTCAGTCGGTAGAGCAGGGGACTGAAAATCCCCGTGTCGATGGTTCGATTCCGTCCGGAGGCACCAAAAATGCGGATGTAGCTCATCTGGTAGAGCGCCACCTTGCCAAGGTGGAGGTAGCGGGTTCGAGCCCCGTCATCCGCTCCAAAAAACATTAAAAAAGCACTCGTCAAAAGACGAGTGCTTTTTTGACTATATACCAACTTTTGATAGATACTCGAATTGAATGTTGAAATATTCTGCTTGATTGGAAATCTGATGGTTATTATATGACAATACAGAGTCTGTCTGTTTACAGTTCTTCCGTCTTAAAGGTTGTATAACCCTCATAATAGTAACTATGGTCGATACCTTTCATATAGATCTCTCGACTGTCTGTTTCATCTGTAAGTGCACATTTTAGCAACACTTTAATTTCCACATCTTTAATTGGGCTGCGCTCCATTGCCAACAGATAATCTTCTTTATCAACTTTGCTCCAATCAATCACCTTGCCGATTTCGTTTTTCAAAATATGGTCAAGCCAAATGCGTGTGCTTCGCCCGTTTCCCTCACGAAACGGGTGGGCAATGTTCATCTCAACATACTTTTCTATAATCTCGTCAAAGCTCGCCTGCGGCATCTTGTCAATGCTTTCAAGTGCCGCCTGCAAGTACAATAAAGGTGCAAAACGAAAATTACCTTTTGCAATATTGACGGTTCTAAGTTCACCTGCAAAATCGTAAATATCCTCAAAAAGATATTTATGAATTGCCTGCAATGTAGAAAACTTGCCAGCAGGAAGACTGTCTAAAACGCTATTTTCAAAAAGTTCCACAGCTCTTTTCTTGCTGACGAATTCTTCTTCACGGGCAAGGTCAGCAGAACTTGTCAGTCCGAATTTATTTTCAAGTGTCATTTAGTTTCTCCCTCATTCAATTAATTATCGGCACACTTTCGTATAGTCAAAATTTAGTCAAAATTGTCTTGTTTTAGTATAACATATTTTTAATTTAAAAGCAATGATTATTGCAGATTTATAAAAAAAAGCAAGAAAATATCATAAAATTGAAACTGATTTTGTTATAGCTCCGTCAGAGATAATTTGATTTTTCTTACTTTTCTGCTCTACTGTCAATTTACCCTATCTGCAACCGTATGCCAAAAAACTCGCCGTTTTATGCGGCGAGTTTTTTTTAGCAAATATTATTCGATTAAACTTACATACTGTCGGCGGATTCTGCGATTTTCATTTGAAGATATGTAACATCCGTAATCATAATAAGACCGTCACCGTCCAAATCTGCCGACAATACCTTTAAGTCAGATAATTTATGTCCGCCCGAAATAGACATTTGCAAAATTGTTGCGTCATTAACATCAATCTTACCGTCGCTGTTAAAATCTCCGAATACAGCCTTTGTTGTATCAATTTCATAACTGCCCGTAGCGTTGTCTGCGCTGACATATGCCACATAGCAAGTACCGCCCTTTGCCACAGATGTTACGAATGTATATTTCTCATCTTTACCGAGAGTTTTACTGTTAATAGCCTCGCCCTTTTCATTTAAAAGATATACATTCACACTGTCCATATGAGATGTTGCAAGAACCGCAAGCATTGCTTTCTTGTCAAAACTTTATTTAAAAATATCCACCTTGTCGGTTTCTGTCAAAAGTCCGCTGTAAATGGTTTCGGTTTCCGCATTGTTTGCGGTTTCGAGAGTATTGTTTGAACCCTCCTCGGTTTCGGAGAAAGATTCATAAAACGGCGTAAAAGTAAAGTCAACGCTGTACTTTCCCGTTACTTTTTCGTATGCCGAAATTTTTATTGTATATGTGCCTGCCGAAATATATAACTTCTCATTAAAACTTCCGCTGTGACAGCTTTCTTCAACATATTTATCCCCGATTATGTTTTATCAATATTTAATTTTATCTGTTCAAAAGTTACACCGTATTTTTTTGCAATATCTCTTGCATAACTGCTTCCCTGCGGCGGTGAAATGTAAACTTTAAACGAGCGTTCACCGTTGTCAACTCCCGTTACAAGGCTTTGTACAATACTTTTGCCCTCTGTTTTGGTGTTCATTTCGTCAAGGTTTTTAGCCAAATCGTGCATATGTGTGTTAAACACAGACCTTACTCCGAGGTAACGCATTGCCCGCACGACATCTTTTGCAATAAACAAACCCTCCGATACATTTGTGGTTGCAAGGCTTTCATTAAGCAAAAGCATACTGTTTTCGGTTGCAATATCAAAAATTTCCGCAAGTCTTTTGCTTTCTTCGCCAAGTCTGCCCAGGTCAACTGTGTCGTTTTCGTCTGCGGGAAAATGCGTAAAAATATTATCGCAAGGACTGATTTTCAGCTCACGGCAAGGTGCGTAAATACCGTTTTGAGCAAGCAAAACAGCAAGACCGACAGCTTGAGTGAAAGTGGTCTTTCCTCCCCTGTTCGGACCCGTAAGAATATAAATTCTGCCTGATTCGTCGTCAAAATCAATATCATTTGCCACGATATTAAATTCTTCTCCGTTCACACGCTTTATGCCGAGTTTCAGATTATACACGCCTTTAGCAAAAATCTCTCTGTTTTCCGACGGCAGAATTTCGGGCTTGCACATATCAAGTCCTTTTGCTCTGATTTTTTCAACCAGCTCTGCCCATCTTATATAAAAAACGATTTCAGGCATAAGCGCAGAAAGCGTGTATCCGCTGATATTTACATACTTTGTAAGCACACTCTGAATGTCACGGACTGTTTTTTTCATAATATCGGTTACCGCCTTTTTAAGGCTGTCCGAAAGCGGGTCGGCGCCTGTCAATCCGCTTGAGGTTATATGAGGATTACCGTTTGTCGGCACTGCGTCAAGAGTACCGATTCCTATATCATTTTCCTTAAACTTCGGACTTGACGGGTGAAATTTCTTAATATCCGATATATCTGTACCGAAATGAATTTCATCTCCGTTGTTGGTAAACTTCATAAAATGCTGCATAAGTCCCGAAGATGTAAAAGCCTTATCGTTAAGCGACAAAATTCCCGCATTTTTCGGTCTTAACAAATCATCAAGATTTACTCCTATCGTAATACTCTTTACTTTTTGCACCTTGGCAAAGGTTTCGTTAATATCGGCTTTTAACTGCGGAAAACCGCTGTTGGCATAAATATCGGTAACTTCTTTTTTCAGGGTATGCAATCCCTCCGACTTTATATCAAGACTTTCAAGACATTCTTTTATTTTTGTAATGCAATTAACATAACCGTCAATCTCTCGCAGACGGTTAATCAACTTCCATAAAGAAGATGCCTCCGTGTCCTTTTGAAATCTTGAAATGTCACGCAAATCGTTAAGTTCTTCAAGAAGTTGAGCAAGAGAATCACGCAGTTTCGGAAATCTAAGAAAATCGTCAAACACATCTCCCCTATATTTCACGGTTTCTGCATCGTCTGTAATTTCGGTCATAATTTTCATTATAACATTTTGCTCATATTCACTTTTGGTAAGCGCCTTACAAATAAAATCAAGCGAAAGGTCGTTTATACTTTCTTTTGTCAGGCTCTTGAATACCGCTTTTGAATTTTGCGGATTCAACAAACTTATTTCAGCCATAAAATTATACCGCCTTTTATAAAAAATATCTATATCTTCACAAAGTTAAGTTTAATATATTGTTAAACTTTCACTATATATAAAATAACATTATTTTCGTTAAATGTCAAAGATTTTTTGTTGCAGATTGTCAAACATTTAAGATTTTTAAAAATATAATAAAATTATTGTGATTTATTAGTCTGTTTTATGTACTCGTAACCTTGCACTATTATGCTCAATTTGCTATAATAAAATTTATAATCAGTAATTAAAGGAGCTTTATAAATGAAAGGTATTCGATTTTTTGCGGCGCTTTATGCCGCAAAGCTTGCGACTGTGGCACTTTCTGTAATGCACCGCAACGGTACTCATATGCCGGGCGTACTTGCTATGAAAATCTGCCCCGATTTTCTCGGCAGAATGGACAAGCCGAAAACAATCATCGGCATAACCGGCACAAACGGCAAAACCACAACTGCAAATATGATTAACGATATTCTTGCAGACAACGGATATTCTCCTGTAAATAACCGTGCAGGCAGTAACATTCTCGGCGGTGTAGCAACAACCTTGATCTCCGCCGTTAATTTGAGAGGCAAAACAGTAAAAGACCTTGCTGTACTTGAGCTTGATGAACGCAGTTCAAGACTTATATATCCGTATGTTCATCCGACATACTTACTCTGCACAAACCTTTTCAGAGATTCTTACAAGCGTAATGCTCACTCTGAATTTATATTCGACATTCTCGACAAGCACATTCCAAAGCAGACAAAACTTGTTTTAAATGCAGACGACCTTGTAAGTGCAAGACTTGCCAAAGGCAACGACAGAGTATATTTCGGCATTGAGAAGCAGGACAACGAGGTTCTCAATGAGAATACAATAATCATCGACACTCCGCTTTGCCCCGAGTGCGGCAGCAGACTTGAATATGACTTCCGCCGTTATCATCATATCGGTTCGGCTCACTGTACAAAATGCGGTTTCCGTTCGCCAAAAGCCGATTACGATGTTACAAAGGTAAACGAAAGCACCGGAAGAATTACAATGTCACTCAAGGGCAAACAGGCTGATTTTAAAGCAGTCGGTACTTCTGTTACTGATACCTACAACCTTGCAGGTGCGATTGCCGTTCTCTCCGAATTTGGTCTTAGCGCTGAGCAGCTTAAGAAATCCGTTGAAAAACTTGAAATTGTAAAGAGCCGTTATGACGAAGAAAAAATCGGCGACAAGCAGGTTATTATGAGTGTAGCAAAGGGACAGAACCCCGTAGCCTGCTCAAGAGTATTTTCTTCCATTAAAAATCACACAGGCAAAAAAGCCGTTGTACTTATGCTTGACGACCTCGGCGACGCCGAAGAAACAAGCGAAAACACAGCTTGGATATACGATACCGACTTTGAATTTTTAAATGACGATTCAATTACACAGGTAATTTGCAGCGGTGTTCGCCGTACAGACTACAAGGTAAGACTTCTGCTTGCAGGCGTTCCCGAAGAAAAAATTACTTGTGTTGAAAAAGAGTCCGATGCGGCAAATGAAGTTGACCTTGACAAAGCAGATACAATTTTCTTCCTTTATGATGTTTACACAACATCTTACGCCGCAATTTCAAAAAATACAATCAGTGACAGAATGGCTGAAAGGGGTGCAAAACAATGAAAATAGAAATTCTATTCCCTGAAATATGCAATCTTTTCGGCGATATGGGCAATATGAAATATCTGAAAAAATGTTTGCCGAACGCTGAATTTATTTCAACTGCATTTGGGGACAAACCGCTTTTTGCAAGCGAACAGCCAAATTTAATTTACCTTGCGCCGTCAAACGAAAAAAATCAAGAGCTTATAATAAAAGCTCTGCTTCCCTACCGTGACAGACTCAAAGAATTGATTGACAACGGCACTCCTATGCTTTTCACGGGCAATTCGGGAGAAATTCTTTTTAAAGAGATAGAAAACTATGACGGCAGAAAAATCCCTGCGCTTAATATTTTTCCGTTTACCGCAAAGCGTGAGCAATACACAAGATTTAACGGTCTTAACCACGGCACAATGGCGGACGGAACAGAAATTCTCGGTTTCAGAAGCCAGTTTACATATTGGTTTGGTGATAATTCCGATTGTTTCTTTGTCAAATGCATTAAGGGAATCGGCATTAATAAAGAGTCCGATAAAGAGGGCATTATGGTGAACAATGCAATTGCCACGGCACAGCTCGGACCGCTCCTCGTAAATAACCCCGCATTTACAAAAAGATTATTAAAACTTATGGGCGCCGAAAACACCGCACTCGCATTTGAAGACGATGTAAAAAAAGCCTTTGAAATTCGCAAAGCAGAGTTTGAAAATCCAAAGACTAAATTTATTTTGTAATTAATATTTTAAGCGTAAAGCCTGTTGATTCAGTATAATCGACAGGCTTTAATTATAGGTTCTATTTTTAAACTATTCAATAATACTTTTACAGTATTCCTACTGCTCATTAAATATAATCATTCACAACAAAGTATCTCTTTCGGGACTTTGCCTTTGGTAGAATACACATTTATACCGTTTTTAATCTGCATAAAAATTGTATCGACAATTTCTTGAGTTATAACTTCGCCCTTTGCCACAATCGGAATCCCGGGCGGATATGCCCACACATACTCAAGTGAAATTTTATTAATACTGTTTTTCAATCTGTAAAAATCTCCGCTTTTGCCGCTGCAATCACAAGGATTCAGTGCTATGCGAGGCTGTGAAAGAAACAGATTATTATAGTTTAATTCTTTTGCAGAACATTCGCTGTCAATGATTTGTAACGCATTTACAAGTCTTGCAAAACCCTCATCAGTATCGCAAACTGTCGTAATCAGTAAAACATAGTCCGAGCATACCATTTCAGGCTCAATTTTAAAATCGTTTCTAAGTTTGTCCGCAAGCTGAACACCATTAATATTCAGTCCTTTTACGGACACGGTAATTTTAGAAATATCAAAATCAAAAAAATTATGATTTTTAATATTATCATTGCCACAGCAAAGAACCTTTATATTTTTCAATTCTCGGCATTTTTCGTCAAAAGAATTAAGCCTGATTATATATTCATCAAAAGCCTTTGTATTCTTACAAAAATCAAGGCACTTTTCGATTGACGACATAAAAACATATGACGGACTGCTGGTTTCAAAAATTGCAAGGTTTTCGGCAAGAGGATTGATTAATTCTTCGTTTGAAGCGAGCAAAAGCGCAGTTTGTGTAAGTGACGGCAAAGTTTTATGCAAACTTGCCACCGCCACATCTGCTCCGCACTGTATTGCCTCAACAGGAAAGCTGCCCGAAAAAGGGAAATGCGCCCCATGCGCCTCATCTACAAGCACCATCACATTATGTAAATGTGCAATCCTGCAAATTTCTTTTATATCGGATACCGCTCCCTCATAGGTCGGCGAAGTAATAATCAACAGCTTTGCATCGGGATTTTCCCTGATTGCTTTTTCTGCCTGTGACGGTGTAATCGAACAGTTTATACCAAACTGTTTATCAACTTTCGGCACAATATATTTTGGGGTTAATCCGCAAAGCTCGAGCGCATTATAAACAGACTTGTGACTGTTACGGGCAACAATCACCTTATCTCCCCTGTCGGTCATGGCACGAACAGCAGACAATATTCCGCCCGTTGCGCCGTTTACAAGCAAAAACGCTTTCTTTACATTATATAATTTCTCCGCAAGGTTCTGCACTTCAAGAATACAACCCTCCGCATTATGCAAATTGTCAAAGCCGTCAATCTCTGTAAGGTCAATTACATATGGCATTATGCCGTCACAAAGCATAGGATTGCGTTTATGTCCCGGCATATGAAATGGATATACTCCGCTTTCGGAATACATTTTTAATTTATCGTACAGCATTACCAGTCAGTGCCAAACTCTCTTAATTCAAGTCCCTTGTTATGCTCAAGCGCCCAGTCAATGCTCCAATAACTTGTAAACAGCAACAAATGATTGCCTTTTAAGTCCTGTATACGCTTTGTATCTGACGCAAGGTCAAGTTCCTTTGGATTTACATCTTTATTTACAATCCATCTGATATATTCGTAAGGCAGATTTTCCATAATAATATCAACATTGTATTCGTTTTCAAGGCGGTATTTAAGAACATCAAACTGTAGCACGCCTACTACGCCTACAATTACTTCTTCCATACCTGCGTCAAGTTCCTGGAAAATCTGAATTGCACCTTCCTGCGCAATCTGACTTGTACCCTTTATGAACTGCTTACGCTTCATAGTGTCTTTCTGACGAACAAGAGCAAAATGCTCGGGTGCAAAGGTAGGAATACCCTTAAACTGAACTTTCTTTCCCGGTGAACAGATTGTATCGCCTATAGAGAAAATACCCGGGTCAAACACACCGATAATATCGCCTGCATATGCCTCTTCCACTATTTCACGCTCCTGCGCCATAATCTGCTGCGGTTGAGAAAGACGCATTTTTTTATTGCCCTGAAGGTGGTAAACCTCCATATTTTTCTCAAACTTGCCGCTGCAAATTCTCATAAACGCAACTCTGTCACGGTGCGCCTTATTCATATTTGCCTGAATTTTAAATACAAATGCAGAGAAATAATCAGACATCGGCTCAACAATGCCGTCAACGGTTTCTCTTGCAAGAGGTGAGGTTGTAATCTTTAAAAACTGCTCAAGGAACGGCTCTACGCCGAAGTTTGTAAGAGCCGAGCCAAAGAATACGGGAGTAAGCTCGCCTCGTCTTACAGCCTCAAGGTCAAAGTCATCGCCTGCACCGTCAAGGAGTTCAATATCATCAAACAAATCCTGTCTGTGGTACATACCTATTACATCATCAATGTTCGGGTCATCGAGAGTGATTTCGTTTTTCTCAACTTCTTTCTGACCGTTGTTAGCGGTAAATGCGAGAATTTTCTTTGAATTTCTGTCATACACACCCTTAAATTCTTTACCCGAACCGATAGGCCAGTTTACAGGGCAGGTATGAATACCGAGTACATTTTCAATATCCTCAAGCAAATCAAAAGGATTTTTCGCATCTCTGTCCATCTTATTGATAAATGTAATAATCGGAATATGGCGCATTACACAAACCTTAAAAAGTTTGATAGTCTGTCGCTCAACACCCTTTGAACCGTCAATTACCATTACCGCCGAATCGGCAGCCAT
>OGRT01002126.1_pt1 | contig 11806 bp, 7 predicted proteins | sample 1553581 | NCBI WGS metagenome assembly OGRT01 (sample SAMEA2580113, study PRJEB22360) | human gut metagenome | biome: human gut; feature: human-associated habitat; material: faeces | place: Denmark | collected 2008/2010
ACATCATGGAGGAGTTCGTCCGCGCCGAGGTGAACAGCTACGATGCCATCATCGATGCCAACGGCAACCCCATCTTTGAGGCCGGCAACGTCAGCCCCATGTCCATCATGGATATCGTCAACACAAACGGCAATTCCTGCTACTATATCGAAAAGACGCTGCCGGAAGCCATGCGCGACGTCGGCCGCCGCCCCGTCGCCGCTTTCGGCGTGAAGAGCCGCTTCGTCCATCTGGAATTTTTCGTGCTCAACGAAGATCAGCCCGCGCTCGGCAAAAAGGGCGACATCCTCGGTCTGGAAGTCAACATGCGCCCGTCCGGCGGTTTCAGCGCGGATATGTTCAATTTCGCCAACTCGACCGACGTGTACAAGATCTGGGCGGACATGGTCGCCTATGACCACAGCACCATCAGCAACGAGGGCCGCGAACACTTCTATTGCTGCTACTGCGGCCGCCGCGACGGCAAGAACTTTGTGATGGATCATGCCGCGATCATGGCCAAGTATGGCGACCGCATTAAGATGGTGCAGCGTATTCCGAAAGCGCTTGCGGGCGCGATGGCCGATATGATGTACCTCGCCAATATGCGCACCGAAGCGGAAAAGTCCGAGTATTACCGCGATCTCCTCGCAACGAAATAAAGCTTTAAACCGCCGCGAAGCGAAGAGGAAGGTCAAGGGAACTCAAGTTCCCTTGTGGAGCTTGGGGAAACGCCCCAACGTCTCCCATAATCATCAAAAAAAGTAGTTTCAGCGCAGACTGCGAAGCAATCTACGATTGAAACAGGCTTACAAAAAAAAGACGCTCTCCGCGCAGGAAAGCGTCTTTTCTTGATCCAAACTTTTCACACCCGATGCTGCTTGAGGAAATACGCCATGTCGCCCATCGCCTTGGTGAGCGTTTCCGGCTCCGGCAGCATGACAATGCGGAAGCGCAGATCCTCGTGCCAGTCAAAGCCGTCGCCGGGGATGACGAGCACATGCTGTTCGTGCAGGAACTTCATCGCAAAGTCGTGCGCGTTCTCAAAGTCAAACTTGCTCTTGTCCAGCCGCGGGAACAGATAGAACGCCGCGTGGTTGGGCAGATAATCCACGCCGTCGATCTTATCCAGCGCTTCCAGCGTGGCCTTGCGCTGCTCAAACAGGCGGCCGCCCGGCACAAGCATCTCGCGGGTGCTCTCGCTGTCCACCAGCGCCGCCGGAATAACCAGCTGCGTCAGCGCGTTGCCGCACAGGCGCATGGAAGCCAGCTGCATCACGCCGTCCTTCACCTCGTCCAGCTCGCCTTTCGGGCCGGAGAAAACCATCCAGCCGCAGCGGAAGCCGCAGACGATGTGGCTCTTGGACAGGCCGTTAAACGTCACGCACGGCACATCCGGCGCAAGCGCGCCGATGGACTCATGGCGCAGACCATCCATCACCAGACGGTCATAGATTTCGTCCGCCAGCAGCACCAGATGATGCTGACGCGCGATTTCCGCAATCGCCAGCAGGACTTCCTTGCTGTAAACCGCGCCTGTCGGGTTGTTCGGGTTGATGACCAGAATCGCCTTCGTGCGGTCGGTGATCTTGCTGTTGATATCGTCAATATCCGGGTTCCATTCGTTGTTCGGGTCGCAGCGGTAGAACACCGGCTTGCCGCCGCACAGATACGCATTGTTGCTCCACAGGGAGTAGCACGGCGACGGCAGCAGGATTTCGTCGTCCGTGCCGATCAGCGCGTTCATCAGCATGCTCGCCGCTTCGCTCACGCCGTTGCAGATGAAAACATCGTTAGGCATGATGCCCTGAAGGCCGCGCCCGATGTGATAGGTGCAGATGACGTTGCGCGCCGCCGCCATGCCGCGCACATCGCAGTACGGCACGGCCTCGTCGATGTGCAGCGCCAGCGCCTGCCGCACGCTGTTGGGCAGTTTAAAGCCAAAACGACCCGGATTGCCTGTATTGAGCTTGAGCACGTTGACGCCCTCGGACTCCATGCGCAGAGCCTCCTGATACAGCGGGCCGCGGATATCGGAATGGACATGATCCAGCCGGTCTGAACGAGTTATCATCTTTCTTCCTCGCTTTATCGTAAATTATGAGTCCAAAAATGGACAATAGATATTTTATTCGCGCTGAATCGAAAAAATCCTTTTTCGGCCGGCAAAAACCGCGCCTATGCTTTACAGAAACTTCGCCCCGTGCTCGATCATGCGGCGGCGCACCTGCGCGCCGTCCACCGTCTTGACCTGCGGCGACATCGAAGCCGCAATGCCCGCCGCTTCGCCCAGCGCCATGCAGGTCAGCTGAATCCGCACGGAAGACTGTGCCGCAAAGGTTGCGGAAACACAGCGCCCCGCCACCAGCAGATTGTCCACCTCCCTGGGCAGCATGCAACGATACGGAATTTCGTAATACTCGCCCGGATCCATGTGAATCAGCACAAGGTTCTTTTCGTTGTGGATATCGATGGGATAGGCCGACTGCGCCACCGCGTCCTCAAAGCGGCACCGCGCTTCAATATCTTTTTCCGTCATGATGTATTCGCCGTCCAGCCGATACGACTCGCGAATGCCCGGAATATCCGCAAAGGACTGGATATACGCTTCCTCAAAGCCGGGGAAGCGCTCTTTGAGGAAACTCATGATCCGCATTGCAGACTTTCGCGAATACAGAATCATCTCCGTGACCGATTCCGCATCCGCAGCGCTGGTGATGTGCCCGGCCTCAGGGCAGTTGAACCAGAGCGTATCCTTTCCCAGCGTCTGATGATAATATACCTGCACATAGCTGCCGTCGCGTTCGGTCAGCCTGCCCTCGTTCACGCCCTGACGAAGCAGCTTGGTAAAGGGATTAAACGCCTCCTCGCGCCACAGGGAATAAAACTCCATCGGGAAATGATCACCGCCAAAGCGATAACCCCAGTCCAGCAGCGTCTTTTCCACCTTTTTCACATCCACGCCGCCGACACAGAAGCGAAGTGTCATCGGCTGATTCTCGTTCTCATAGCCGCATTCGGTTTTGCAGCCGCTTCGGCGTGCCAGGCACGCGTCGCCGGTGCAATCCACAAAACAATCCGCCCGATAGCCACGCAGACCGCCGCGCGTCGAGACAATCACCTCGTCGATCTGCTTTTCCGTCTTGACGACGGAAACCAGCTCCGCGCCATAGAGAATCGCCACGCCGTATTGAGCGCACATCGCCTCCAGCTCCACCTTCTGCATCTGCGGATCGCAGAAATAGGTGTCGCCGCCCTCTTTTTTGGCTTCAAGCGTTTGCTGCAATTCCTCCGCCAGCGACGAATTGCTCACAAAGCCCGGAATGTGGTTTGTCATCCGCGGAATGGTCAGGGACAGCGTCGCCGTGCCGCCCAGCGCATATTCCCGCTCCAGAATCAGCGCCTTTTTCCCTTCCCGGCCCGCCGCGCAGGCCGCCATCACGCCCGCCGTGCCGCCGCCAAGCACCAGCACGTCATAGCGCTCCGCCATCGGTACATACGAAATCACGCTCTGCTTCATCGCTCGTTCCTCCGTCCGCTCTTTTCATTCTTTCAAAATGCAGGGTTCAAACTTTTTTCTATTATACCACAGCGCGCTTTTCTTTTGCATCCGTCGGTTCCGGCAATAACGTCAAAAATGTAATATTTTTATTTGACAATCTGTACAATTCAGCCTATAATAGAGACAAAAGGACGCGAATGTCCCCAACAAATAAAAAGGAGATCGAACCCATGAAGAAACTGATTTGCCTGCTTCTTTCCGTTCTTCTGCTTGTCGGCGCTTCCGCCGCAATGGCCGACTCGGTCAAGCTGAAGATTGCGACATGGACGAGCAACGAAACGCAGCTCGCGCTGCTCGGCTCGTTTGTGGATGAGTTCGCGCAGAAAAAGGGCATCGACATCGACTACACGTTTGAATCCCTCTCCGGCGCGGAATACAGCAGCCTGCTGCTGATGGATCTGCAAAGCAACGAAGCGCCCGACGCGTTCTGGATCATGGAAAGCGACATCAAGGCGTTCATCGGCGCGGGCCTGTGCGCCAAGCTGAATGACGCGCTGACCGATTATGATCCGGACGACATCGACGCGGGCGCGCTGAGCCTGTGGCGCGACGGCGACGACATCTACGCCGTTCCGTTCTCCACCAGCCCGTTCATCATGATCTATAACAAGGATCTGTTCGAGCAGGCCGGTTTGAAGGATCCGAACGAATACGTGGCCGAGGGCACGTGGACGTGGGAAACCTTCCGCGAGTGCATGAAGACCATCAAGGAAAAGACCGGCGTGTACGGCTACATGACCGTCAACAATGCGGGCTTTGCCGACCGTACCGAGATGAACCTCACTCCGTTCGTGCGCGGCTTCGGCGGCGACTTCTGGACGGATGATCTGGAGGTCAAGATCGATTCTGCGGAATCCATCGCGGGCGTGCAGTTCTTCCACGACATGGTGTTTGAGGATGAATCCGTCGTTCCGGCCGGCGACCAGAGCAACTTCTTCACCGGCGGCGCAGCCTGCACCTTCAACCAGATTTCTCAGCTGGGCAACCTGAAGGACGTCACCTGGCAGTGGGGCGTCTGCAAGCTGCCGGGCGACGTTTCCTTCCTCGGTCAGGCCGCCATGTCCGCCAATGCGAACAGCAAGAATGCCGAGCTGGCCGCCGAGCTGGTCGCCTACATGACCAGCGACACCTGCGCCGCCCGCGTTGCGCAGTATTGGCCGCCGTGCCGCCACAGCGTTCTGGACAGCGAGGACTTCCTCAACTCCAACGCGTATCTCGATGCGGATCAGATGAAGAACATCGTTGCCAGTTCCGTGCTGAACAGCCGTGCGATGAGCAACAATATCAATTCGCCGAGCATCAAGATTGAGACCGAAATCCTGTTCGACAAGCTCTGGACGAAGGACGCGGACATCGCTTCCATCCTGGGCGAAATCGCGGCGGTGTATCGCGCCAATCTCCAATAAGCGGCAGCTTGAAACCGCACATGCGGTCATGAATTCCCCATACTTGCAAAAGGGCAGCGGCGCGCTGAGCCGCTGCCCTTTCTGAATTCAGGCGCGGGCCTTTTCCCCCGCGCATCAGGAGGATCCCCTATGAACCGTTTAACAGCAAGGCAGCGCCGCAATTTGGGTGAGAGCTTATCCGGCTATTCCTTCATTCTGCCGCAGATGCTCGGCTTCATTCTCTTTGTGCTGGTGCCGCTGCTCAATGTTTTCATTTACTCGTTTCAAAACAAAAACATGCTTTTCGGCACGAGCACTTTCTGCGGCTGGGATAACTATGAAAAGCTCTTCAGCGATCCCCTGTTCGCGCTGACGCTCAAAAACACGCTGATTTTCTCCGTGTTTCTCGTGCCTCTCAACCTGATTCTCGCCATGGCGATGGCGCTGTATCTGGGCGACGGACGTTTCGGCACGCGCTATATCCGCACAATCATCTTCCTGCCGGTCGTTACCTCCGGCGTGGCCTGGGCCATCGTCTGGAAATACCTGCTGCAAGGCGGCACGGCCGGCCCGGTCAACTGGTTCCTCGCGCTTTTCGGCATTCAGGGGCCGAACTGGCTCAACGAAAAGGGCTGGGCCATGGCTTCCGTCATCGTCACCCGCGTGCTCAAAAATCTGGGCACAAACGTGCTGATTTTCTATGGCGCGGTCATGAACCTGGACAGCAGCATCGTCGAAGCGGCGCGCATTGACGGCGCAAGCGGCTTCAAGCTGTTCAGCAAAATCAAGCTTCCGCTGCTCATGCCTACCGTGTTGATGGCTTCCATCGTCACGATGATCGGCTCGATGCGCGTGTTTGACACCATCAAGCTGATGACCGAGGGCGGCCCGGAAGGCAGCACCATGGTGCTCGTCTATTACATCTATTATCAGGGCTTCAAGGCGTTCAAGACGGGCTATGCCTCCGCCATCGCCGTCATTCTGTTCCTGATCATGCTGGTTTTGACGATGCTGCAATGGGTCGCCAGAAAGAAGGTGTCTCACTATGAAGAATAACAAGGTTCTGCGCTGGATTCCGCGCATCTTGATGCTGGTGATCGTGACGCTGCTCTTTGTCTATCCTTTCTGGTGGATGCTGGTCAACTCGCTGAACACCAATGCGCAGGTCTTCGGTCAGCCCCGCCTGCTCCCGCAGGGCTGGAAGTTTGAAAACTACGTGGAAATCTTCCAAAAGCAGCCCTTCGCCCTGCATTATTTCAATACGATCCTTGTCGCCGTCATCGGCACGCTGGGCAATGTCTTCATCTCGGCGCTCTCCGGCTGCGGCTTCTCCCGCATCCATTTTCCGGGCCGCAACGCGCTGTTCATCCTGCTGCTGACGGCGCTGATGATGCCCATCGAGGTCATCATCATTCCGCTGTTCTACGAAATGAAATCGTTCAACCTGACGGACAGCCTGATTCCGCTGATGCTGATCCCGATTTTCTGCTCACAGGGCGCGATTTCCGCGTTCATGTTCCGCCAGTTCTTCGTCACCGTGCCCAAGGAGCTGGAAGAAGCGGCGCGGCTGGACGGACTGAATCACTTCGGCATTTTCCGCTATGTGATGTTCCCGATTTCCATGCCCGTGGCCTCGTCCGCCGGCATTCTCGCATTTCTGGCCACATGGAACACGTATCTGGAGCCGCTTGTCTTCACGACCAGCATCACCAAATACACCCTGCCGCTCTCTCTGAACAATTTCAACGACGTATACGGTCAGCCGGAATGGCACCTCCAGCTGGCGGCAACCACGCTGAGCGTCGTTCCCGTCATGGTCGTTTACCTGATTTTCCAGGAAAAGGTGACAGATGCGATGGTCAATTCCGGCATGAAGGGATAAACGATGAGCATTCATTTTCCTGATTGGGTCAGCCCGGCGCTGGCCTTGGCGCGGCAGACGCTTGAATCCTGTCACGCGCCCGACTCGTTTGATTTCGTCGGCCAAATCGACGAAACACTGTCCCGCGAGGGCTATCGCATGCAGCTCTCCCCCATGGAAAGCGGAAAGCAGACGCTCCGCCTGTCCGGCGGAAGCGACGTCGGCCTGATGTACGGCGCGATGGATTTCGTCAATCGCATCATCCCCGCCGCCGAACAGGCACACAAGTGGATGTTTCCGTATTACTTCGTCAATCCGTTTGAAACCGGCTTCGCGCCGATGGATGAAACGTCCTCTCCTTCCGTGGCCCGCCGCGGGCTTTGGACGTGGGGGCACGTCATCTACGATTATCGCGGCTACCTGACCAACATGGCGCGGCTCAAGCTCAACGAGCTGGTCATCTGGAATGATTTTGCACCGCTCAACGCGGATGAAATCGTCGCCTTTGCACATGGGCTGGGCATTCGCATCATTTGGGGCTATTCCTGGGGATGGGATACCAGCATCAAAACGGATTTATCCGATCCGCTTGCTCTCCACGCGCTGGAAGACTCCGTCGTCGATACGTTTGTTCGGCATTATGCGGCGCTCCCCGGCGACGGCATCTATTTCCAGAGCTTCACCGAAACCGCCGAGGAGGAACACAACGGGCAGATTATCGCCGATGTCGTGGTGCGCTGGGTCAATCGGGTTTGTGCCCGCATTCTCACCCTGAAGCCCGACCTTGAGCTGCAATTCGGCCTGCATGCCACATCTGTCCGCAGCCGCATCGCTTCCATCGCCGCGGTTGATCCCCGCATTCGCATCGTTTGGGAGGATTGCGGCGCTTTTCCCTACGCGTATATGCCGGAAAATCTGACCGGCCGCGCAGAGACCGCCGCTTTCACCGATGAACTGGCGCACCTTCGCCCGAACGCATCCGTCGGAGTGGTGTTCAAGGGCATGATCTGTCTGGATTGGACGACTTTTGTGCATCGCACCGCGCCGGAACGCATCGGCGAAGCCTCCGAAACCGCCATTGCACAGCGTCAGCCTATGGCGCGGCGCATCATGCGGCTCGTCCAGAGCAGTTGGCTGACCAACGGCGGCGCAATGCTGGATACCGTTCGGCAGCTGGCCGTCCATGAGGACAGCCAGATTCTCGCTTTGCTGGAAGACGGCCTGTTTGACCGGCAAATCTGGTTCCCGGCCGCTCTGTTCGCCGCGGCACTTTGGGACTGTGGGCAAAGCATTGATCAATTGATTCACGAAACCGCTCTTCGCCCCGATGTTGTTTTCGCGTAAAAGAAGCTTCTGATACGGATTTCATTTTTTAATCCTATGTTTTTAGAATGAAAAATGAAATCAGTTTAAAAAGCCCAAAAAGACCTCCCGCCCGTTCAATGGCAGGAGGTCTTTTTGATGTCTGTTCTCTGTTTATGCCAGCTTGAGAATCATCTCCAGCAATCTTCTGACGCTGACGACCACATCTTCCCGCTTGAGTCTGCCCTCGCGCATCATCTGCAAAACATGCGCCGGATCGCCGCAGCCCATCTTCACGTCGTTGCCCGCCGCGATTTCGGTATACTGCGGCGCGTGCGTATACCAGTCGGTCGTGACCATGCCTTTAAAGCCCCACTCGCCGCGCAGAATATCGGTCAGCAGTTCGCGGTTCTGGCTGGCCCACAGGCCGTTGACCAGGTTATAGCTGCTCATCACGGTGAGCGGCTGCGCCTTTTTCACGCAAAGCTCAAATCCCTTGAGATAGATTTCGCGCAGCGCGCGCTCGGACAGGCGGGAATCGCAGTCCTTGCGGTTCGTCTCCTTGTTGTTGCAGGCAAAGTGCTTGAGCGACGCGCCCACTCCCTCGCTTTGAATGCCCTCAACCATCGCCGCTGCCATCTCACCCGCAACGAGCGGATCTTCCGAATAATATTCAAAGTTGCGCCCGCACAGCGGCGTGCGGTGGATGTTGATCGCCGGGGTCAGCCATACGCCGATGCCGTTTTCATGCACCTCGCGTGCGCCCGCCGCGCCGATCTCGCGCACGATCTCCGTGTTCCACGTGCAGGCCAGCAGCGTCGCACACGGGAAAGCCGTCGTCGTCACGCCGCATTCCGGCTTGATGCGCAAACCTGCCGGGCCGTCCGCCGTCATCACGTTGGGCACGCCGTAGGTCGGCAGGTTGCCGAAACCGAAGGTATTCGCCACGCCGCGGTTTGGCTGGCCGCCAAGCAGGCGCGCCATGTCCTCGTCGCTGAGCAGGCTCATGAACTCGTCGAGCGTCAGGTCGCCTTCGGCCACCTCGATGAGCTGAGGCTTCATCAGCGGAATCCACGCGCAGCCGGGAATCTGATCGGGGTTCTCCAGCGGATACTGCCCCTCGTCCGGAATGCCTTCCAGCTTGCGCCAATCCTCGCGCGGCGTTTCGGGCGCACAGGCAATCTCGCGATAGCTGCCGTCCGCCAGCATGCGGCGGTGCAGCAGCGTCGGCGCGCATTTGGGCGACAGCTGCTCCAAAATCGCGTCGTCATCCAGCTCATAGCGGTAATCGACTTTCACCGGCTCGCGGACGTTTTCGCCCCCGCGGAAGCCGTATGCGCCCTTTTCCAATACGTAGGCGGACTTCCGAACCGCGCCCTCGTCGTCGTAGGTCGCGAACGCATATGGCGCAAACGAAACCGTCAGCGTTTCGCTCTCATTCGGTTCGAGCAGCCGCGTTTTGGCAAAGCCGACCAGCGCCGCCGCAGGCTTGGCGATTCGTCCCTTCGGCGGGTTGACATACGCCTGCAAAACGTATTTGCCCGCGCACAAGCCCGTGTTCGTGACCGTCGCGCTCAGCGCGATTTCTCCCGCTCCGTTCATGCCGCCGCGCACATCGCTCAGCGCAAACGTCGTGTAGCTCAGGCCGTAACCGAACGGATAGCAGACGGAGGCCGCCGCGCCGGGGATCGTTTCAAAGTAGCGATAGCCGACGAACACGCCCTCGCCGTAGTCGACGTGGCCTTCCTCGCCCGGCCAGTTCAGCGTGCTCGGGTCATCGCTGATGTCCAGCGGAATCGACTGGGCGAGCTTGCCGGACGGGCTGACCTGGCCGAAGATCACATCGGCGAGCGCCGGGCCACCGGACTGGCCGAGCAACCAGGATTCGAGGATGCCCTTGGCGTTCTTGGCCCACGGGGCCACGGAGACCACGGAGCCGTTGGACAGCACGACCACGACGTTCTGGTTCGCGGCGGCGACCTGTTCGAGCAGGGCGATCTGCTTGGCGGGCATGTCGAGGGTGTCGCGGTCGAAGCCCTCGGATTCCGCGGCTTCCGGCAGGCCCAGGAACATGAGGACAACGTCGGCGTTCTTGGCGGTTTCCACGGCTTCGGATTCGAGGGCCGGGTCGGCCGGTTCCAGATCGAGCGTGAAGCCGGGGGCGAAGTCGGCCTTGATGCCGCGCTCGGCGAGCGTGTCGAGGAAGCTAGTCATCTTGGTGGGGGTGATGTGGGAGGAGCCGCCGCCCTGGTAGCGCGGGGTGCGGGCGAATTCGCCGATAACGGCGATCTTCTGGGGCATGGCGGACGGATTGGCGACTGGACCGGCGTTCAGCGGCAGAATCGCATCATCGTTCTTGAGCATCACAATGGATTCAATAGCGGCCTGATGGGCGACTTCATCGTGGGCGTCCACATCGAAACGGTAATTGTCGATGCTCATTGCAGCGCGGGTCTTGTTTACCAAGTCAATCATGCCCTGAGCCATACGATCGAGCTGGGCGGGGATGATTAGGCCGTCGCGGACGGCGTAGACAATCTGGTCGTCGGTGTAGCTCGGCGGCATTTCCAGATTCAGGCCTGCATTCAGGGAGGCCCCACGGTCATGATCGGCGCCCCAGAGGACTCACTCGCTTAGGTGAGATTCTGCGTCCCCTAAGCAAATCCTCATAGAGCTTTCTAGGAGGAAGACGACATCGCTTGGAATCATCCAGATAATAATCCAAGCCACATAGATGAGCGAAATTTCCCGAGTCCCAAACAATGGCAAGAGTCAGATCATCTTCACAGTGATTTTTTATTGAACGGCCTTCAAGTCGCTCATGATACAGGAGAGCCGCAGCATGGGCTTGCGCCAATGCATACTCCTTTGTCTTCGTTATATTCACGGCTCCCCCTTTGCCGAAAAATAAGGGAGGGACATCTGAGCCAGATGTCCCTCCTGAGATGAAAAGCCATGTTTTACAGTCTTCTGCATGACTATCATCCACTACTTTCGAAGTGGAATCGGTAGTGGCTTCGGTTGGCCCAACCGTATCACCCAGCCACTGGGCTAGGCACCCTGCTTTCGCGGTATTCGTCCGCGCGGACGAATCAAGTGCCAGCGGCGGCTGACTTCTGGGTTATAGGCCAAAATGTGTGTCTGGTGTTTAGTCGTTTGATGGGGGTTATAGGCCAAAATGTGTGTCCGGCGGTCTAGTCGTTCGACTGCCATTCGACCCGTGTGCGGAACTCGTTCCAGTCGATGCCGGTGCCGTATCTTGCGGGGATGCCGAACGTCTCGTACTGGCCTTGCGGGCTCCTTTCCCATGCCTGCCGGTAGAGGCGCTCGAGTCGTTCATCGGGCATCGCGTTGGCCGCGAGCCATGCGTCGGTCTCGGGATGCGCCGTGTGCTGATGGCACCACCAGCAGATCGCCTTCAGCCGTCTGACCAGCCGCAGTCCACGGTGGCGGCGCAGCATGTCGCGCAGGCGCGCGTTCCATGATTCGATGAGATTGTTCGTGGACGGCACCGGGCCGACGGACGCGAGCCCCTCGTCGAGGAACGTGAACAGCTGACCCTCCCGGATGCGTCTGCGGATCATGCGCCGCGCCTTGACGAGCCTTTGGTGCATGTCGTTCACACTGCCGTCGGCGTATTCGCTCTTCTCGTCGAGGAACGAGGCGAAGTCCTGCTCCCACCGGTTGTAGGAGACCAGCCATTCGGCCGCGCCGCCC
>OGRT01002128.1_pt1 | contig 11796 bp, 9 predicted proteins | sample 1553581 | NCBI WGS metagenome assembly OGRT01 (sample SAMEA2580113, study PRJEB22360) | human gut metagenome | biome: human gut; feature: human-associated habitat; material: faeces | place: Denmark | collected 2008/2010
GTCTCCGGCCTTGCCCTGAGCGGCGTTGCCATGCCGTGGGATCAGGACGTGCCTGCCGAAAGCATTGAGGCCGGCAGCTATACCGCCAACATGCTGCTGGGTTCCTCTCAGCAGCTGTCTCCTGTGGTGCGTCCGCGCAACTCTACCGACTCGGTTGTCTTTATCTCGGACGATACTTCCATTCTGACCGTGAGCAACTCCGGTGTCGTGCAGGCTGTAGGCACCACCCGCATCACCGCTGCCGCAGGCAACCAGATCTGTGCCTACACCATCGTTGTCTCCATGGATTCTTCCATGATCGTTACCGAGATGGACCTTTCCCTTTCCTCCAACACCATCTATGTTGGCAACTCGGTCTCGGCACAGCTGCAGGTGCGGCCTACTTCGGCTTCCAACTATGCCACCGTCGCCCTGACCTCTTCCAATGAGAAGGTCGCCACGGTGAACAATTTCGGCCGTGTTACCGGCATTGCCCCCGGCACCGCCACCATTACCGCTACCTGCGGTTCGGTGACTGCTACCACCAATGTCACGGTCATGAGTATTCCCAACTCCAGCACTGGCACCGCCAGCACTGGTTCTTCCAACAGCGGTCAGGTCGTCACGGTGAATCCTTCCTACGTTGTGCTCAAGCCCGGTGCCACCCGCACCATCACGGCCAAAGCCACCCCTGCCAGTGCATCCCAGTCCTTCACCTTCAAGTCCGGCAACAGCAGCATTGCCACGGTCAGCCCCTCGGGCGTGGTCACGGCGGTGGGCACCGGCTCTACCTCCATTACCATTTCCAACGGCAAGGCCACTGCCATGGTCACGGTCATCGTGAACCGCTCGGCAGATGCTTCCTCCGGCAGCGACAACAGCAATGCCGGCACCAATACCCCGGACGACAACACCTCCATCCCGCTGGACCCTGTGGTGCAGACCATTCAGGACAGCACGGAGGATCAGGTGGTGTTCAACCAGTCTGAGGTGCCCATCGTGACCGGCGAGATCCTGAACGCCCTGCGCACCACCGGCAAGACCCTGTGCGTGGTGGGCGACGGCTACACCATGAATGTTTCCGGCAAAAACGTAAAGAGCACCACCAGCGAGATCGACACCGCCATCACCTTTACCGAGAGTGAAGAGGGGCTGGAGTTTGAGCTGGACAACGGCCGTGCCCTTCCCTGCGCGGTGCAGCTGGAGCTGGATGTGAGCACCTACTCCCGCCTGTACCTGTACAACACCATCAGCAACAAGTGGCAGTACCTGAACAGCTACAAGGACGGCGTGATCACCGCCGACACTGCCGGCCGCTACCTGCTGACCAACCAGAACCTGCGGTTCGGCAATATCAACTGGTCCTTCTTCATCGCCGGCGGCGTGGTTGTGATCCTGATCGCCGTGGTCTACATCGCGTTCAAGAAGCGCTACTGGTTCTGGTAAGCGCCCCTGCTCTTCCCGCATATAACAAGCCGCCCGCTGCACACCATTTCGTGCAGCGGGCGGTTTTGTGTTCTATTCTTCCCTGTTACTCCACCGTTACGCTCTTGGCAAGGTTGCGGGGCTTATCCACGTCGCAGCCGCGCAGCACCGCCATGTAGTAGGCGAACAGCTGCAAGGGCACGATGAGCTGCAGCGGCATCAGGATGTCGTCGTACTCGTCCAAGCGGATTACCTCGGTGGCAACACCCTCCGGCACTTCCGCGTCCTTTGTGGTGAACAGCAGCACCCGTGCGCCGCGGCTGCGGGTCTCCTTGGCGTTGGAGATGGTCTTTTCGTAGACGTTTTTCTGGGTCGCCAGCGCGATGACCGGCACGCCGTCCGTGATCAGGCTGATGGTGCCGTGCTTCAGCTCGCCTGCCGCGTAGGCATCCGAGTGCACATAGCTGATCTCCTTCAGCTTCAGGCTGCCCTCCAGCGAAAGGGCGTAGTCGAACCCACGCCCGATGAAAAAGCAGCTCTGGGTGTTCACATAGCGGCTGGCAAGGTACTTGATCTGCTCGCAGTCCGCAAGGCGGGGCTTGATGACCTCGGATGCGTGCAGCAGCTGGGCGGTGTAGTATTTGGTCTTTTCCTCGGTCAGCTGCCCGCGCGCGTAGGCCAAGCGCAGGGCAAACAGGTACAGCACGCACAGCTGCACCATATAGGCCTTGGTGGACGCCACCGCGATCTCGGGCCCGGCGTAGGTGTACATGACGTAATCCGCCGCCCGGGCGATGCTGCTGCCCACCACGTTCACGATGGCAAGCACCGGCACGCCCCGGCTCTTAGCCAGCTTGAGGGCGGCAAGCGTATCGCTGGTCTCGCCGGACTGGCTGATGATGATGACCAGATCCTCCGGCTTCAGGATGGGGTCGCGGTAGCGGAACTCGCTGGCGATATCCACCTCTGCAGGCACCCGCGCCAGCGCTTCGATGGCGGTCTTGCCCACCATACCGGCGTGCATGGCTGTGCCGCAGCCCACCAGATGCACTGTGCCGATGCTGCGCAGCTTTTCGTCCGTCAGTTCCGGGATGCGCAGCTCCGGCAGACCGTTCTCCACCCGGGGGCTGACCGTAGCCGTGATGGCGGCGGGCTCCTCGTTGATCTCCTTGAGCATAAAGTGGGGGTAGCCGCCCTTTTCGGCTGCTTCCATGTCCCAGTCTGCGGTCAGCTTTTCGCGCTCCACGGCCTCGCCGAACTCGTTATAGAAGCGGATGCCCTGTGCCGTGCACACCGCCATGTCCCCTTCTTCCAGCACGCTGTAGCTGCGGGTGTACTTGAGCAGCGCCGGGATATCCGATGCCACAAAGTTTTCGCCCTCGCCCCAGCCCACGATGAGCGGGCTTTCCCGCTTGACCGCAAAGATGGTGTCCGGGTAGTCCTTGAACAGCACCGCCAGCGCGTAGCTGCCCCGCACCTTGGCAAGCGCAGCCTGCAAAGCCTGCAGCGGCTCGCCCTGATAGCAGCTGTCGATGAGCTTTACCAGCACCTCGGTGTCGGTCTCGCTGGCAAAGGTGTAGCCTTTGGCGACAAGGCGCTCCTTCAAAGCGCCGTAGTTTTCAATAATGCCGTTGTGCACGATGCTGACCCGGGGCGTGGAGTGCGGGTGGCTGTTCACATCGCTGGGCTCGCCGTGGGTCGCCCAGCGGGTATGACCGATGCCGCAGCCGCTCTGGGGCAGCGCCAGTTCTTCCAGTTTGCTGCGCAGGGTGGAGAGCCGCCCCTTGCTTTTGACCACGCGGATGCCGTCCCGCTGGGTAAGCGCCACACCGGCAGAATCGTACCCTCGGTACTCCAGCTTTTCCAAACCGTCCAGCAGCACCTGCTGGGCGCTGCGCATCCCGACATAACCTACAATGCCACACATACAAAATACCTCCAGACCGACTGCGGCGCGCCGAAATGCGCTGCTGCACAGTCAGTTTCCTCTATCAAAGTCTATGTTCTTGTATGGCTTTCTTTGCAGGGTTCTGTTCCGGTATTGCTGCCGGTTTTTGCCCTGTTCTGCGGCTGGTATAGCCCTCAGCCGGAGAAACATCCGCCGAATCTTTCGATGATCCCTCTCCTCGTCACCCTCACGGCTGTCACCCGTGTGGCCCGGCGCTTTGCGTCAGCTTGCGGTACACATTCCTTCTTTCAAAGTTGTTTGGGGCTCAGTGCATCCCCAGCATTTTATGCAGTTTGGGCTGCCACTTCAGCTTGTACAGCAGCAGCAGATTGCACAGGGCGCGGTCGTAAAGGGCAAACGCCACGTTGCCCATACCCAGTGTGAGCAGGGTCATTGCCAGCGCGGTGGTGCGCAGCTCCTGCGAAATGCTGCCCGCCGGCACCAGCACCAGCAGCAGGCCGTACATCGCCAGCACCGCCCCGTTGCACAGCAGCAGCTTGCACACCAGCTGCAATGCCCGGGGGCGGATGCGGTCGAACCGGGGCTTTACCAGCGGGTAATAGCCCAGCAGCACGATAAAGATCAGGGCGATCTCCTTATCCGGCACAAAGAGCAGCCCCAGCAGGCTGACGGCGGCGTACGCCGTCCACGCCATGGTGATGCCGCACTCCATACACACCGTTGCAATGAGAAAGCTTGCCACCGCCGGTGCGATGAACATGGCAATGGGGATGATGGTGCCCAGCAGCATCAGTGCCACGCACAGTGCCGCCGCCATGCCGCAGTACGCCATGGCCCAGCTTTTGCTTCTTCGCTTCTTCATGGGATCTCCCACTTTTCGGTATCTACATCCTGCTCCAGCGGGTAGACCGCGTGTTGCAGACCTAAGATCATGATATTGTTCAGCAGGGTGTCGTTCAGCTTGAGGTCCAGCATCTTGTATGCCCGCATCAGGTCGTTGACCGCAGCCAGTGCCTGCCGCCGGGCGTTCTCTATGGCAGCAGCCTGCCCGTTGAGCTCGTTGACCACGAACACGTTGTACTGGCCGTTGCGGCGGTCGGCTTCAAAGCGCTCGGCCTTGTCCAGCAGATAGAAGATGCGGCCGATGCAGCTGCCGATATACCGCATACTCTTGCGCTGGTTGGGGTCATCCGTAGCCAGCGTGGAGTACAAAGCGCCGTAGACGTTGCTCATAGGTTCAGCCGCAAGGGCGTAGTTTTTGGCGCTCAGGTTCATCTGCACCACCGCCTGCTCCCGCTCCTGCGCAAACAGCCGCTCCAGTGCCGGGTTTTCCTGCCGGGCTTTCTCGTAGGCGCGGCGCAGCAGCAGCTTGTCCGCTGCGCGGCGCAAGCGCTTGACCGGGCGCAGCTCGCTGTACTTGCGGTCCTGCAGATTATGCCAGCCCATCAGGATCTCCGTCTGCGCCGCCTGCCGGATGCCCAGCGTCTGGCACATCATGCTGCGCCGGAACGGCGTGCCGGGCACCCGCTGCCGTTTGCAGGTGGGCATACGCCCCGCCAGACTGTCGGACAGGATGGCAAACAGCACCCCGTTGGTGCGCAGCAGATGGCAGGCGTAGAAGCCGTAGGACTTATGCATCTGCCGCCGCACCCCGCGGAGATAACGCATATAGGTGTTGTAATCCCGGATCGTCAGTTCCGGCAGGTAGGGCCGCATCCGTCCCTTCATATAAGCCAGCCATCCTTTCTGTACAGTTTTTGTATCCTGCGGTCAATAAGGTTAGTATAATCCTTTTTGTTCGGCAACGCAACTGCCGGATGCAAAAACTGCCGTAATTTGTCATTATGCCGAATTTTGTGAAATCTATTTTTCTATTAAAAACACCCGCAGACCGTCTCTTTTCAGCAAAAGATGATCTGCGGGTGTTTGTGCCGGATTTTCCCGGAAAAAGACACACTTTTCCGTGCATGGTCTACTGGGGGCGGTGTTTAAATCATAGAAATCATTTTTCCTCTAAAGGCTTCCCCCGGTCGGGGGAAGCTGTCACCGCAGGTGACTGATGAGGGCGCAGTTTGCGGGGAACTACCCCTCATCCGTCTGCTCACTGCGTTCGCAGCCACCTTCCCCCCAAGGGGTGAAGGCTTTTGCTCCGGGACGAACTTCAAAAGTTGATTTTCTTGATTTGTGACCAGGTCTCTTGACTTTGACCCTACTTTAAGGTATATACTGCTTTGGTCGGCAAAAGCTTTGCCGGCCTGTGCATTTTTTAGCTTTGAGGAAAAACCGATGTTTGAAGCACTTTTATCCAACCGCACGGTCGGCGTGCTGGTGGAGGCGCTGCCCCGCATCCTGACGGCAGGCCTGACCATGACCATTCCGCTGACCCTTCTCTCCTTCTTTTTTGCCATGCTCATCGCGGTGGCGGTAGCGCTGGTACAGTACGCCAACGTGCCGGTGCTGCGGCAGATCGCCCGGTTCTACATCTGGGTCATCCGGGGCACGCCGCTGCTGGTGCAGCTGTTCATCATCTTTTACGGCCTGCCCAGCGTGGGCATCATGCTGGACGCCTTTCCGGCAGCAGTCATCGCCTTTGCCTTCAACGAGGGTGCCTACTGCGCCGAGACCATGCGCGGCGCGCTGGAAAGCGTGCCGCAGGGGCAGCTGGAAGCCGGGTACTGTGTGGGCATGAGCTGGTGGCAGATCATGCGCCGCATCGTGCTGCCGCAGGCACTGCGCACCGCCGTGCCTGCGCTGTCCAACTCTCTCATCGGCATGATCAAGGACACCTCGCTGGCGTCCAATATCACGGTGGCAGAGCTGTTCATGGCCGGGCAGCGGGTAGCCGCCCGCACCTACATCTTCCTGCCCATCTACTGCGAGGTGGCCGTGGTGTATCTGCTGTTCTGTACCGTCATCACCAAGCTGCAGGCGCTGCTGGAACGTCAGCTCAACGCCCGCGGCTTCCAGTAAAAAGGGAGGTGCGCATCTATGGCTATGTTAGAGATTCGCAATGTGCAAAAAACCTTCCGCACCTATGCAAAACCCGGCCTTTTCCACCGCCCCGGTGCGCGGAAGGTCGCCAGCGAGCTGCCCGTACTGCGCGGGGTGGACCTGACCGTGGAAAAAGGCGATGTAGTGGCCATTCTTGGGCCGTCCGGTTCCGGCAAGACCACCCTGCTGCGGTGCTTGAACTTTCTGGAAACTGCCGATGCCGGGCAGCTGGTGTTTGACGGCGAAAGCTTCGACCTTGCCCATGCCAGCCGCGCCGACATAGCCCGGCTGCGCAAAAAGACCGCCTTTGTGTTCCAGAACTACAACCTGTTCCGCAACAAGACCGCCCTGCAAAACGTGACCGAGGGGCTCATTGTGGCGCGCAAGCTGCCCAAAGAGCAGGCGGATGAGATCGGCATGAAGATGCTAGCCAAGGTAGGTCTTGCCGACCGCGCCGACTACTACCCCCGCCAGCTTTCCGGCGGGCAGCAGCAGCGTGTGGCGATAGCCCGCGCCCTTGCCGCCGACCCGGAGATCATCTATTTTGACGAGCCCACCAGCGCCCTTGACCCGGAGCTGACCGGCGAGGTGCTCAGCGTGATGCGGCAGCTGGCCGAAGAGGGCATGACCATGCTGGTGGTCACCCACGAGATGGGCTTTGCCCGCAACGTTTCCTCCAAGACCGTGTTCATGGAGAACGGCGTGGTGGTGGAGCAGGCACCCTCTCAGCAGTTCTTTGCATCCCCCAAGGAGGAGCGCACCCGGGCTTTCCTGCGCAGGATCGCCCACACGGAATAAAACCACTTCTCTTTTTGCATTTTTCACGACAGAAAGGAATTTTTACTTATGAAACGCAGAACCTTTATTTCTCTGATGGGTGTTATGGCCGCAGCCGGGGTGCTATCCATGACCGGTTGCTCCTCCAAGGACACCGCCGCCAGTACTGCCAGTTCCGCAACGCTGAATAAGCTGGACAGCATCCAGAAGAGCGGCAAGCTGGTGGTGGCGCTGGAGGGCGCATGGCAGCCGTGGAGCTACCACGATTCCTCCGACACGCTGGTGGGCTACGATGTGGAGGTATCCCGCGCCATTGCCGAAAAGCTGGGCGTGGAGCCGGAGTATGTGGAGAGCGACTGGGACAGCCTGTTTGCCGGTCTGGACGCAGGCCGCTACGACATGGTGTGCAACGGCGTGGAGGTAACCGAGGAGCGTGCTAAGACCTACGCTTTCACCACCCCCTACGGCTACATCCACACTGCGCTGGCTGTACGCAAGGACAATACCGACATTACCAGCTTTGAGGACCTGAAGGGCAAGACCACCGCCAACAGTCTGGCTTCTACCTACATGGAGCTGGCTGAAAGCTACGGCGCTACCGTGCAGGGTATCGACACGCTGGAAGAAACCATCCAGCTGCTGACCGCAGGCCGCATTGATGCCACCCTGAACGCGGATGTTTCCTTCTACGACTACCTGAATGTCCACCCGGACGCAGACTTCAAGCTGGTGGCACAGACCGCCGAAGCCTCTCATGTGGCCATCCCGGTGCTCAAGAGCGAGGACACCGCCTATCTGGACGCGCTGAACACCGCCATTGAGGAGTTGCGCGCCGACGGCACCTTAAAGACCCTGAGCGAAAAGTACTTCGGACAGGATATTTCTTCTGAAAACTAAGAAGCTCGACCCTCTCAGTCTGCTCACTTCGTTCGCATCCAGCTCCCCCGAAAGGGGGAGCTTTTTTGTTAGGAACGAACTCCCTCTGGCGAAACCGGAAACTTTGCGCTTGCACCAGAAACTGTACCGCCATGCCAAAGGCGCCCCCTTGGGGGAGCTAACGCCGCAGGCGGCTGAAGGGGTAAATTCCCTATTGACTTATGCAATATTATATGATATATAATATTATAGAAACACACCATATCGAAAGGAGGCTGTTCCTGCATGAGTTTTCCCATCAGTGCCGCGCTGCTGGACGCCATTGTGCTATCCGTGGTGGCGCAGGAGCCGGAAGGTACCTACGGCTACAAGATCACCCAACAGGTCACCCACACGCTGGAACTGAGCGAATCCACCCTGTACCCGGTGCTGCGCCGGTTGCAGAAAGACCAGCTGCTCACGGTCTACGATGCGCCCTTCAATGGCCGCAACCGCCGCTATTATCAGATCACCTCCGCCGGGCGGGCGCAGCTTGCCGCCTACGCGCAGGAGTGGAGCCGCTACCGTTCTTCCATTGACACATTTTTCAGAGAGGTGGAATGATCTATGACCCGTACTGCATTTCTTGCTGCGCTGGAGCAGCTTCTGGCTCCCTTGCCGGAGTCCGAGCGCAAGGACGCTTTGAGTTATTACGAAGATTATCTGGATGCCGCCGGGCCGGAAAACGAAGCCCGCGCCATTGCGGAGCTGGGCAGCCCGGAGGAGGTCGCCCGCAAAATTCTGGACGAGCAGACCCCGGCAGGCAGTTCTGCCGCCCCGGCATCCCCTGCCCCGCGTTCCCGCTGGCGCATGGTGCTGGGCGGCGGGCTGGCGGTGCTGGTGCTGGCCTGCTTTTTCTTCCAGCACTCCAAAGCTACCCCCGTGCAGCCGGTCGAGCCTGCGTCCCCGGCAGTAGACAGTAGCTCTGTCCCGGAGGAGGCCAGCAGCAGCTACCTCGCTGTCCTGGCCGATACCGTCCCCCTCACCATTCCTGCTGATGACCTTGGGGAAAGCACCCTGCAGATCCCGCTGGAAAAGCTGGATCAGGAACTGAAGCTCAGCCTGAACTACGGCTCTGTGACCTTTGTCACCGACCCATCCCTCACCTCGGACAAATACGCCACCTTCCAGTTCGACAACTTCCCGCATTCTCCGGTTCTGCGCACCACCGGCGGAGACGGCCGCACTACCCTGACCTTTGAAATGCCGGAAAACTGGCAGGTAGCCGAGAATGCCCCCGAAGCCATGCTCACCGTCACCATCCCGGCAGACGCCCTCACCCGGCTGCTCATCAGCTTGGAGACCGGCGATGTCCGCCTTGCGCCCATGCAGCTGAAAACGCTGACTGTTGCGCTGACCAATGGCAGTCTGCGTGCCGAAAACCTGACCGTGACCCGCGACCTGCTGATCGAGCTTCCTGCTGGCAAATGTATGATCGATCACCTTTCCATTGCGGAATACGCCAGTATCGCTGCAACCTACTGCATCCGCCTGCATCTGGATGGCGACCCCGCCGACTACACGACCGATGCCCGCACGGATGACATTGTACGCATCGGCAATAAGGAATATGATAAACGCTATACCTCTTCCGGTTCCAACGGCATCCTGAATCTTTACGCCAAAGGGCTGATTTATCTGAACGTTGACGAACAACGCCCCGCATAACAGAAACCGCCCCTCTTCCATGGCTTTGCGCCAGCGAAGAGGGGCGGTTTTGTGTTTATGCCTGATGAAAATACTCGTAGATGGTCTGTGCCAGCTGCCTGCCCACGCCGGGGGTGTTTTCCAGCTGGTCGGGGGTGGCTTCCTTCACCGCGCCCACGCTCTTGAACTGCGCCAGCAGGGCTTTGGCGGTTTTGGGGCCTACGCCCGGCACCTCGGTCAGGGTGGAGGAGTAGCTTTTCTGCTTCATCTGCTGCTTGCGGTAGGCATTGGCAAAGCGGTGCGTTTCGTCCTGAATGGCAGTGATGAAGGTAAAGGTGCCGCGGTTCATGTTGATGGCAATTTCCCGCCCGTCGCTGTCCACGATGGCGCGGGTGCGGTGGTGGTCATCCTTTACCATGCCGTACAGCGGCACATCTGCCAGTGCCGTACCGGCAAGCGCTTCCTTTGCGGCGCTCACCTGTCCCCTGCCGCCGTCCATCAGCAAAAGGTCCGGCTTCTGCCCGAACCAGTTGCCGCCGGGCTGGCCGTTTTCGGCCTGTGCGGCGTATTTTTCGTACTCTGCCGCCCGGCGGGAGACGGTCTCTGCCAGCGAAGCGTAGTCGTCCGTGCCCGCCACAGTTTTCATCTTGAACTTGCGGTAGCCCGCCTTGAAGGGCTTGCCGTCCTTGAAGGTGACCATGCCGCAGACGCTGCTGCCATCGCCCCAGTTGGAGATATCGTAGCTTTCGATGGCGCGGGGCGGCTTTGAAAGCCCCAGCACCTGCGCCAGCTCGTCCAGCAGCTTTTCCTCCCGGGCGTAGCGTCCGCTCTCCCGTGCCAGACGCTCCACCGCGTTGGTGTGCGCCATCTCCACCAGATGCGCTTTATCGCCCCGCTGGGGCACATACAGCTGTACCTCGCTGCCCCGCTTCTGGTTCAGCGCCTGCTGCAAAGCGTCCATGTCCGGCGGCAGTGCGTCCACCGCGATGATTTTTGGAATTTGTTCATCATCCAGATAGTACCGGGGCAGAAATTCCTCCCGCACCGCATCGATATCCGAGGTATCGTGGAACAGAAACTCCCGTTTGTCGGTCAGCCGTCCCTCCCGGAAGCGCAGCACCGCCGCGCACACACTGTCCGGCGTACCCGCCAGCGCCACCACGTCCATCTCCACGTCCGGGTCTACCACTACCTTCTGCCCTGCCGTCAGCTTGGTGATGGCATTGATCTGATCCCGCAGAAGGGCGGCGGTCTCAAATTCCAGCCGGTCGGAGGCTTCCTGCATCCGCTCGTTGAGGGTTTTCAGGATATCCTTTTTGCCGTAGCGGATGAGGTGCACCGCGTTTTTGACCGCCTGATTGTAGGTCTCGCAGCTGATCTTTCCGCTGCACACCGCCATGCACTTGCCGATATGGGCGTTCAGGCAGGGGCGGCCTTTGCCGATCTCCTGCGGGAAGCGTTTGGAGCAGCGCGGCAGCAGAAAGGCGTCCATGGCCGTTTCCGCCATCTGCCGCGCCGCAAAGCTGGAGGTGTAGGGGCCGATATACTCCGCCCCGTCCTCCTCCTTTTGCAGGGTGAAGGAAAGGCGCGGCCAGTCCTCCCGGGTGACGCGGATATAGCTGTAACCCTTGTCATCCTTGAGCAGAATGTTGTACTTGGGGGTGTGCGCCTTGATCTGGCTGGCTTCCAGCACCAGTGCCTCGAACTCGCTCTGACAGACGATAACGTCAAAGGCGTAGGCATGGGCGATCATCTGGCTGACCTTGTTATCGTGGGGCACGCCCTCGCGGAAATACTGGCTTACCCGGATGCGCAGGCGCTTGGCCTTGCCGATATAGATGATGGTGTCGCTTTTGTCCCGGATGATATACACCCCGGGCAGCAGCGGCAGCATACAGGCTTTTTGATAGAGCTCGGCTTTGGTCATGCAGCACCTTCCTCCGTGTCTGTGGGACGGGGCTTCCGGCAATGGAAAGCCCTTTGCTCCCGGTAAAAAGCGTACCAAAAAAGCGGCAGGGAGCCCCCGCCGCTTTCTGTTGCTTGTGATACAGACTTACTCTGCAAAGCCGGACTCCACCAGCTTGATCAGGCCGTCCACGGCAGCCTGCTCATCAGCGCCGTCAGCGATGATGCGGATGGTGGTGCCGCCCACG
>OGRT01002150.1_pt1 | contig 11648 bp, 11 predicted proteins | sample 1553581 | NCBI WGS metagenome assembly OGRT01 (sample SAMEA2580113, study PRJEB22360) | human gut metagenome | biome: human gut; feature: human-associated habitat; material: faeces | place: Denmark | collected 2008/2010
GCTTGACGCAGCGGCTTGCTTCCCGGATCTCATACTCAAAGCCGTTGATGTCCACCGGGCAGCGGATGACCTCCGGCTCTTTGCCCTCCACTTCCAGCGTCATGGTCTCGGCGTGCTGGAAATCCGGCAGGAAAATACTGCCCTTGGTGCCAACGATGCAGGCGTTGCGCTTCAGCTCCTGCCCGATGGTCTGGACAGACTCCGCCTTGCAGCCGCCGGGGTAGGTCAGCGCAAGGCGGCTGTAATCGTCGGTGCCGTACTCGTTGATGTGGACCTCTCTGGTTTCCACCTTCTCCGGGTCCTGTCCGGTGAGAATGCGAAGAAAACCCAGATTGTAGATGCCGATATCCAGCAGCGCACCGCCGCCCAGACCGGAATCAAATTTGCGGTCCTTCCGGGCGCCGGTGGCCACAAAGCCGTACTGGCAGGTGATCTGCTTCAGCTCCCCGATGGTGCCAGCCGCAAGGATCTCGCGCAGGCGGTCGTACAGCGGCAGCAGCCAGATCCAGAACGCCTCCATGAGAAAGAGGTGTTTTTCCTCTGCTAGACGGTACAGCTTCTGCGCCTGTTCCGGGCTGATGGTAAAGGGCTTTTCGCACAGAACGTGCTTGCCCTGCTCCAAGCAGAGCTTGCAGTTTTCGTAATGCAGGGTGTTGGGGGTGGCAATATAGATAGCCTCCACCTCCGGGTCGGCGGCAAGGGCTTCGTAGGAGTCATAGCAGCGGGGGATGCCGTACTGCTGTGCAAACGCCTGTGCGCTTTCCAGATGCCGCGACCCCACGGCAACAAGCTGCTCCCCTTCTGCGCCCATCTGTTCCACCGTAGACGCAAACTTTTTGGCAATGGTGCCGGTCGCTAAAATTCCCCACTTCATAACGGTACCTCCCGGTTTATTACTTTGGATTCGTTGCGTTCAGTATACCATGATTTTCCCCTGCGGAAAAGATTCCCAAAAACAAAAATATCCCCGGAGGGCTTATTGCCACTCTCCGGGGAAAGATTCTATGCACCGGCATCTTTCATCTTGTTCCCAGCAGTCCCATCCATTATAATAAAGACAGAAAGAAGGTGCCAACATGAAACACCGCATTGTGACGGCTGCGCAGATGAAGGAGATCGAACGGGCCGGGGATGCCCACGGTCTGTCCTACCTGCAAATGATGGAAAACGCCGGGCTGGCTGCTTACGCCGAGCTGCAAAAGCAGTTCCCTCATCCCGGCAGGCTGCTGGTGGTCTGCGGAAAGGGCAACAACGGCGGCGATGGGTTCGTGATTGCCCGCGCTGCGGCAAAAGATGGCTGGAACGTGACCGTTCTTCTGGCTGAGAGCGAGCCGAAAACTGCTGACGCCATCCGCAATTTTGAGCGTCTGCACTCCCTGCCGGTGCACATCTGCGCCGACGGTTCCGTACTGGAAACCCAGCGCTTTGATGCTGCTGTGGATGCCCTCTACGGCACCGGGTTCCATGGTGAACTGCGGCCTTCCGGTCTTGCTGCCTGCGGGCTGATACGCCGTCTGCACAAGGGCGGTGCCTTTGTGCTGGCCGTAGACCTGCCCAGCGGCATCAATACGGATACCGGCGAGGTTGCCGAAGGTGCTGCTCATGCAGACCTGACCGTAACCTTCGACAGCTATAAACCGCTGCATCTGGCAAAAATTTCTTCGCCCCTGTGTGGAAAAATCGTCTGCGCCGACATTGGTATCCGGGACGAATGGCACCCGGAGTTTTGACGAGGACTTGCCGCTGCGGTCAAGGATAAAAACAAGCTCTGTGAGATTTTTCTTCATAATAACGGTGTCATGCTTCCTTTCCACAGAAAAGCGTCTGCACGCAAAACGGGCTCCTGCAAGCGTTTAACCACTGGCAGGAGCCCGTTTATTTTTTAAAGTTTCGTCATCCACAGACCATGCAGGTTGCAGTAGGCGTAGACCGCCACCGGCTTTTCGCTGCCCAGCTCAAACACCGCCTTGGGTGCCTGACCGGGGGCGAGGTAGCGGAGCTGTCCGCCGTTTTCGGTCTCCACAAAGAGCCACTGGATGTGGTGTACATCCACCATGGGGTGCTCCACTGCACCCACCGTGACGGTGAGGGTGCTGCCGGAAAGCTCTGCCACCGGCAGATGCTTTTCGCCGCTGGCTTCCACGGTGTTGGGGAGCAGTTCCTTCATCTTTTCGCCGCAGCAGAGCAGCGGGACGCCTGCGTTGTGGATGGTGGTGACCAGGTTGCCACAGTGCTCACAGATATAAAACTTTGCCTTCATATTCAAATCCTCCATCGGAATGTTGTTGGTGTTTTCTGTGACTATATGATAACATTTCCTAGTTAGATTTTCTGTGACCGGGTCACGCAAGACAGCCTTGTGCCGTGGGGATGCCCTCAGCTTCCCACGGCGAGGAGCACCAGCACGACCACCACCGCAATGGCAATGAGGCAGCCGCCGTCGTCTCCCCCGCTGCCACCGCCATTGTTGTGGTTTCCGCCGCCACCGCCGGACGAGCCGCCAAAGTTGCGGTTGAAGGCCGTCATGTACTGGGCATAGCCCGTGTCGCCTTTGCCAAAGTAGCCATAATCACCGTTTGCCATTGTGTTTTCCTCCGTCCGAAGTGTGTTTTGCTTCTTCCGAGGTCATTTTACTGAAAGAGCTGTCCCATAAACCTCTCTTTCAGTTTTTCTTGCCATCTCATTCTTCCCTGATGCCCAGATACGCATCAATGTCCATGATGCCCTCCCCGCTGATTTCCACCAGCTCTTCAAAGGGCACCACGGTGTCGCCCACCTGCAAAGTGCGGAACACCGGGTCGATGCGGTCTGCCTTGCCGGTCAGCGTGATATAATTGCCCACTGCTGGAATCTCCGGGTGGGCGGTATCCTCTTTGAAATACCGTACCGTGATGGTCATACCCTTGGTGACCTGCATCAGCCGATCAGACAGAGCCGACATTTCTTCCTCGGTCAGAATGCGCTTGGTCACGCGCTCGGTGCGCTGCTTTTCTGCGGCAAGCTGCTCGTCATAGCCCCGCAGCGGAGAAAAGGGCGAGAAGATTTTGGCACGGCTCTGAAGGGTCATGCGGGGGTGCTTGCGGAGAGATTCTTCGGTCTGGGGGCGTTCCATCTCTAGGATGTCCCCGTACTTTTGGGCGGTCTCCAGCCCGATTTTGCTATTTTTGTAGTTTTCCATCTGAACCTCCTGCACTGTGCCCGCCGATCTGTGCGTTGCGCTGGCGCATGGTGGCACCTTCTTCGTAGCTGCTGGCTTTCAGCACGGCGTTTTTGCCGTACTTGTTCTTGATGCCCAGCATGGCTTGCTGGAGTTTTTTCTCCTTTTCCAGCTTCTTGGTGTCGGTGAAAAAGTCCACCTGATAGATACCCTCGTCCGGCGTGACCTTGTTGGCGTTGAGGGTGATGCGCCGCACCGTCAGCGCCGGGTCGGTGATGCGCTCAAACAGCATTGCGCTTTCGTTGATGAGGGTACTGCCCAGATTGGTAGGGGCATCAAACCGGACGGTGCCGTGGGCTGCTTTGGGGATGACCCTGCCGTAGCGGTCGGTCTGGGTCAGACCACGATAGCCGCCCTTGTCCACGTTCTCCCGGTCGTAGCCTATCTCCAAGGTGATGGATTCTGTCACCAGTTTCTTTTCCGTAAGCCGGAACATCAGAATCTCTGCCATTTCCCGGACGATGAGCTTTGCCTTATCGTTGGGGTAGGGACAGGTCAGCACCTGTCCCTCACTGATGCTGTTGGTGCTGGGCTTGTAGCTTTTGATCTCAGCCATACCGCAGGGTTCGTAGCCCCATGCGTGGTCGATGAGAATTTCCGCATCCACGCCGAAAATCTCATACAGTCGATCTTCTCCGTGGATGGAAAACCGCGCCAAGTCCCCCATCGTATAGATGCCGTGGGCTTCCAGTCGTTTGACGGTACCGGGACCAGTCATCCAGAAATCCGTCAGCGGGCGATGGTTCCACAGCAGATACCGATAGGACTGCTCGTCCAGCTCTGCAATGCGGACGCCGTCCTTGTCTGCCGGGATATGCTTTGCCACAATATCCATGGCCAGCTTTGCAAGGTAGAGGTTGGTGCCGATGCCTGCCGTTGCGGTGATGCCGGTGTTGTGCAGCACCTCCCGCACCATGGTCATGGCAAGTTCATGGGCGCTCATGTGATAATAAGGCAGATAGCCCGTCACATCAATGAAAACCTCGTCGATGGAGTAGGGGTAGATATCTGCCGGGGACACATATTTGAGGTAGGTCTTGTAGATCTGGGTGGACACATCCAGATACCGCTGCATCCGGGGCGGCGCAACGATGTAGTTCAGCCCCAGCGCCGGGTCTGCGTTCAGGGCGTTGGCATCGAAAGAGGTGCTGGCAAAGTGATACTTGCCATCTTCTCCCCGGACTGCCTTTTTCTGCCGGATGGCAGTTTGCAGCCGCTGGGCGTTGACTTCTTTCACCCGCTGGACGGCTTCAAACAGCCGCGCTCTGCCGGGTATCTTGTAGGCTTTCAGAGAGGGCGACACCGCAAGGCAGATGGTCTTTTCGGTGCGGGAGGCGTCCGCCACCACCAGATTGGTGGTCAGGGGGTCCAGATGACGGTCTACGCACTCCACCGAGGCATAGAAGCTTTTCAGGTCGATTGCCAGATAGGTGCGCTGCGCTGCCATGATTCAGCCCTCCTTTGCAAAAGTCACAACTATTTATCTTATTATAATAAATCTTTACGCTGTTTTCAAGATGGAGCGCTATTTTATTTGTGATATAGACAACAAAAAAGAGTGGCAGCATTTCAAGCTGAAACGCTGTCACTCTGTAGGAACTGCGTAATGACTGACGATTATCCTTCTACTTTGACCGTAGCACGATTGCTCTTTGCGTTTCCATCCGCATCCAGCGTGATGTGCACAAAATGTTCCGGCTTATCATAATCCCTTGTCTCGCCGTCATCGGTATAGTATTCATAGGATGCACCATCGGGAGCATAGGCAAGCAGGCGCAGATCTGCAAAATCCACATCGGCAACGCTCTGGATCTTTTTGCCGTCCTTGGCAAGGGGCAGAAGGTGTCCCTTGCGCATAAAGAACACCACTTCATCCAGCTCCACCGGGATGTAATGATGGCCTGCTGGCAGCACGCTGGTTTCCATGCGGTTGCTTTCGCTGCACTTTACCCGCACCTGCAGCATCTCCTCCGGCAGGTAAACATAACGCCCCCGGGCGTTTTGCTCATATACCGGGGCGATCAACAGGCTTTCACCGATCATCACCTCGTCCTCTACCCGGCGGGCAAAGTCGTCCTCCGGGAAGGCGAACGCCAACGGCATACAGTACATCTCGTCGTGCAGAGCAGCCTTCATGTACTCGCTGTAAATGTATGGCAGCAGCAGGTAGCGCAGCTGTAAAATACCGGCAAAGGCGGCCTTGTTCTTAAAGCGGTAGGGCTCCTGCCGGCGGGTGTCCTTGGCAGAGTGATTCCGCAGCAGCGGAGAGAAGATGCCCATGCCGTACCAGCGCAGCACCAGATCCTCTGTGGTATTGCTGCCAAAGCCGCCAATGTCGGGGCCTTCGTACAGGAAGCCGCACATATTCAGGGAGGGCATCATGCGCAGCGCAAGCAGAATGTGGCTCCACCAAGAATGGTTGTCGCCAGTCCAGATGCCGCCATACCGGTGCATCCCGATGCAGGCAGAACGGGAGTATATCAAAATGCGCTTGTCCGGCTCCAGCCGCTCAAAAGCCTCGCCTGCAGCACGGGTCATGTTATAACCAAAAAGATTATGTACCTTGTCGTGCCGCATACGCCCCTGTTTGGTGTTGTGGTAGAACAGTTTATAATCGTTTTCGTTGTTGGAAAGCTCTGCCACCATGCCGGTAAAAGCAGCAAAGCTGGAAATATCCAGGTTTTGCTTGTCGTATTCCCCAATTTTAGCAAAGGTCTTTTTCAGTCTTTCCTCTGCGTAGAAGATAGCAGGCTCGTTCATATCATTCCAGAAGCCCTCGATCCCCTGATCCAGCAGAGCTTTATATTGACTGCCAAACCAAGCACGGGCTTCCGGGTTGAGCATATCGGGGAAGTGTACCCGCCCCGGCCACACACCGGCTACAAAGGGGGTGCCATCCTGATTCGTGCAGAAGTAGCCGTTTTTCACGCCTTCCTCGTACACATCATATCCCTCTTCGACCTTGACTGCTGCATCGATGATGGGGACAAGACGGATGCCCTGCGCTTTCATCTCGGCGGCAAAGTCTGCAAAATGCGGGAAGCGCTGCGCATCCACCGTAAAGTCCTTGTAACGCTCCATGTAATCAATGTCCAGAACCACGGCGTCCAGCGGCATATTATTGGCACGGTAATTTGCCACCACCTCGCGGACCTCGTCCTCGTTCATGTAGCTCCAACGGCTCTGGGCGTTGCCAAAAGCCCATTTGGGCGGAATATAACTGCGCCCCACCAACTGGCGGAACTGGTGCACAATATCGGTCAGGCTTTCGCCCTCAATGATGTAGAAATCGTAATTTTCCTCGGCCACCGTGATGCGTAAGGTATCCATGTCGGTGTAGCCGCAGTCAAAGGTGACCTTGCCCGGGTAGTCGACAAAAAAGCCAAATGTATCCTTGCCGGACACGATCATAAAATTATAAGCACCGTACAGCGAGGATTTGCCCTCGGTATGGTTGCCGTCATCGGAGCATTTGCTTTCGTACACCCACCCGCGCTTGTTGATACCACGGACGTTTTCGCCAAGACCATACAGAACATCCTGCGGCTCCATGGCATAGGAGAAACCATCCGGCTCCTTGGTCAAATAGGGTATCGTTTCCATCATGGGCAAAAAAGAGCCCACTACACTTTCGGTATCAAACGGTTGACCGTATCGCTTTTTGTAGATCATAGTAAAATATCTCTCCTTTGTTTTTTAATCGTCACAGTGTAAAACGTACCAACGTATTTTTGATGGGCAATTATAGCAATTCAACTTTTTAATGCAACAGCAACAACGTTGAATTGCATATCGCAAATATGCTGTTGAATGTTGCGCTAATTTCTTGACTTGCGATAAGAAACTCTGACATTGGCTGGAGCAATTGGGGCTTCAGCCTTATTTTCAACCCAATAGCTGCGGTTGTGCAGCTATTTCAATACAAGATCCTCGAAACGTGATGTTCCTGCTTGCCCAGATACAGCTCCACGATCATCCGTCCGTTTTCGGTATTGCGGAGGTCCTCTTTGCAATAGCCGCAGAGCTTTCCGTCTGCCTGTGCCACATAGCGGCGCAGCGGCTGCTGAAGCTCCTGCGGGATGCTGCTCCACGGGATCACATAGCTCATGCCGGTGTCCCCTACATCCACGATGCAGGCCCGGTCGCTGTCCTCCTCCGATAAAATCAGTTCCACCTGAAACACATCCGCAAAGGGTGCGCCCTGATACTGGGCTTTCTCCCGCCTGCGCTGGGTAGCAAACGTTGTGCCCTTAGCACATGAACGAAGGTAAAAGGAGCTGCTGAACGTGGATACGATCTATCTGCTGCCCGGTGAGGAACGCTGCGTTGATTTTCGAGATGCCAATGGAGTCCCGAAGGTACACTACACTTACTGTTCCATCCGTGGCAAACTTTTCAACTGCACCTGCTGCACAAAGGACGAAGCCCAGCGGCTGTGTGAAGATTGGCTTATAAAACAGGACCGCTGCTATATAAACTAAAAAAGCCTCCGAGGACAACTCCCAAATGGGAAGAGTCCTCGGAGGTATTCGTTTAGCGGGTGTTCTGCTGTCTGCGAGCGTCCTTCCGCACAGCTTTCTGTCCGCATCAAAGATATTTTCGGATGGTCGGAACAAGGATATTCCGATTGATTAACTTTGCGATACTGTTCATGTTGTAGTTGGTTCATTGCAGTTTCAGCTTACAACAAAAAATGAGATAGGCAACCCCTTTCGGGGAAGTCTATCTCATTTTTTCGTTGGGGCTATTTTGCAACAGCCCCCTTTATAACAACCCTGCCTTACAGTTTGGGAGAAACGCTTAATGCTTCAGTTCCAGCAGCGCATCGCCCTGCTTTACGGCACCACTGGCTTTAGCCTCGACAGCGGCATAGTCATCCGTATTGCAGACAATGAGCGGCGTGGTCACGGGATAGCCTTCGGCCTTAATGGCCTCCAGTTCAAAGCGGATCAACGGCTGGCCTTTCTTCACCTTGTCTCCCTCGTTGACGAGGTAGGTAAAGTGCTTGCCACCCAGCTTGACCGTATCGATGCCGATGTGCATCAGCAGTTCGGCACCGTCAGCCGTGGTCATGCCCACGGCATGGTGGGTCTCAAAGGTGGAGGAGATCTCACCGTCAGCAGGTGCCACCAGTTCACCATCGGTGGGCTCAATGGCAATGCCGTCCCCCAGTGCACCGCTGGCAAAGGCTTCATCCTTCACATCGGCCAGCGGGACGACGGTGCCGTTCAGGCAGGCAGACAGCACGGTATCCTTTGCTGCGGGGGCCGCCGGAGCGGGTGTTGCAGTCGCCGCCGGGGTCTTAGGTGCATTTTCCAGATAATCTTCCAGCTTTGCCTTGATGACGGCCACCTTGGGGCCGTACACCACCTGCACACCGTTGCCCTTGCAGATCACGCCGGAGGCACCGGAGGCTTTGAGCACATCCTGCCGGACCAGCGCAGCGTCCTTGACGGTGCAGCGCAGGCGGGTTGCACAGCAGTCCACGTCGGACAGATTAGCGGCACCGCCCAGACCTTCTACGATCAGGGCGCTGACCGGATCATCCCCTGCGGGGGCGGTGCTGCCGGAAGCGGCGCTGCGGGCGTTCACGTCCGCACGGGTGTACAGCTTGACTTCCTCGGCATCATCGCGGCCCGGGGTTTTGTAGTCAAACTTGGAGATCATAAAGCGGAAAATGATGTAGTACAGTACAAAGTACACCGCACCGACCACGACCACCCACACCCAGTGGGTCTTGGCGTTGCCCTGCATCACACCGAACAGCACTAGGTCGATGAGACCACCGGAGAAAGTCATGCCCACGCCCACATTCAGGATGTGCATCAGCATGAAGGACAGACCGGCCAGCACGCAGTGCACGGCGTACATGGGCAGAGCCACAAAGATAAAGGTAAATTCCAGCGGCTCGGTGATGCCGGTGAGGAAAGCCGTCAACGCAGCAGACAGCAGCAGGCCACCTGCCACCTTTTTCTTTTCCGGCTTGGCGCACTGGTACATAGCCAGCGCTGCGCCGGGCAGACCGAACATCATAAAGGGGAACTTACCGGCCATGAAACGGGTAGCGCTGACCGAGAACACCGTGGTGGACTTGGAAGCCAGCTCAGCAAAGAAGATGTTCTGTGCGCCGGTCACGGTGACGCCATCGATGATGGCAGTGCCGCCCACAGCGGTCTGCCAGAACGGCATATAGAACACATGGTGCAGTCCAAAGGGGATCAGCGCACGCTCCAGCAGGCCGTAAATAAAGGTGCCTGCGTAGCCGGAAGCCAGCACCAGTGCACCCAGCGCGGCAATGCCGCTCTGCACCACCGGCCAGATATAGAACATGGCAATGCCGACCACCAGATACACGATAGAACTGACGATGGGCACAAAGCGGGTGCCGCCGAAGAAGGCCAGCACCTGCGGCAGCTCGATCTTATAGAACTTGTTGTGCAGCGCCGCCACGCCCAGACCAACCACGATGCCGCCGAACACACCCATTTGCAGGGTCGTGATGCCCAGCATGGTGGTGGTGGAGTTGGCAGGCATCGCTTCTACGCCGCCTGCCGCATTGATCATTGCCTGAATGGCTGTATTCATAATGATATAGGCCACTGCACCGGACAGGGCGGCCACCTCTTTTTCCTTGCGGGCCATGCCGATGGCCACGCCCATGGCGAACAGCAGCGCCAGATTGTTGAACACGGCGCTGCCGGTCTGGCTCATCACGTCCAGAATGGTGTAGATCAGGGTACCGGGGTGGATGACGCTGTTCAGGCCATAGGCCGCCAGCATGGTTTCGTTGGTGAACGAGCTGCCGATACCCAGCAGCAGGCCCGCTACAGGCAGCAGTGCAATGGGCAGCATAAAGCTGCGTCCCACGCGCTGCAGCACGCCAAAGATCTTGTCTTTCATCTTCAGTTCTCCTTTTCTCAAGTTCGTATCCAGCATATATATCCACACAGGAAAGACCTGTGGAGAATCAAAGGTAAAGCAAAAGAGCTTATTTTCCCATCCGGATCCGTTTCAGATGGATCGTAAGGAACACCAGTTCCTCGTCCGAAAGCTCCTTGTGCCAGGTGTTGCGGACATACTCCGCAATGCAGCAGGCGCATTTGTAGTGTTCGCTGCAATTGCGGGCGATCAGGGCGCGGAACACTTCGTCGTGGGTATCGTTTTCCTGCTCCTGTTTTCCTTGAAATACGCGTTGCGCAAAAAAGCGCAAATGTACTGTAAAGCGGCTGAAATCCAGTGCATCCCGGTCAAAATGGCAGTTGTAAAAGTATTCCACCACCTGCACGCAGCCATCCACAAAGCGGGTGACATCGTTCACCACGCTCATGGTGGTGTTGAGCTCTGCGTTGACGATGTGTAGCGCAATGAAGCCGCCCTCGTCGTCCGAAAGGTCTGCATGGCAGCGCTGGCGGATGGTGGCAAGGCACTCCATACCAAGGCGATACTCTTCCGGGTAGAATTCCCGAATGGGAGCCATCAGCGGGTTGGAAAAGCGAATCCCCTGCTCGCTGCGCTGGATGGCAAAGCTGATGTGGTCGGCCAGCGTGATGAGCAGGCTTTCGTTCAGCGGGTAGTTCACCCGGCTGCGGATCATTGCCACCAGCTCATCGGTGAGCAGCAGATGCTCATAGGGGATCTGTTCCAGAAGTTCCACCAACTTCTGCTGCACGGCAGGGCTGGTCATGCGGTAGCTGCGCTCCACGGTTTCCGCCTCGATTTTATAGCCCGACTTAACGCCAAAGCCCAGACCGCGCCCGGTGACGATCAGCTCACAGCCCGTGGGATCCACCACGCGCAGAATGTTGTTGTTGATCGGTTTTTTGACGGTATATTGCATTGTTTCTCCTCCTCAGGTTGAAAAAGGCAATAAAAAAAGACCATCCTCGACACAGCAAACATACCGAAGGCTGAAACACGCTTTCGGCTTGTGCTATGCAGAGTTGGTCTAGCCCGCCAAACGGTAACAATCCAACGACGCTGCTCACGTACAATTTTCTTTTTTGTAAGGCACAAACAAATTAAGCACTTGAAGAATAACTTATTTTATGCTTGACTACAATACCATATTCTTTGTGGAGTGTCAAGATAGAAGCGGCTTTCTTTTTCACTTTGTCAATTTTACCCAAACTCAGGTGATTTTTTACAGCAGATTGACAAGTAAGAGTATTCCTTGTACTGCCACAGGTCGGGGTCACGGGAATTACGGCGCACACCCGTATCCGACACATTGAAAACGTAGTGCAGGCGCGGGAATCCGCTGGATTCATCCAGCAGAGCGATGCCCTTAGAGCCACGCCTGACATAACGGTTCATTCGGTTTTATTCCAAACATCGTAGTCGGCGCAGACGGTGGCATCGGGGCGCTGGGCAAGGGCAAGATATTCTTCGGTTTTGCTTGGCATAGCGTTCCTCCCTTCAAGTTCATGGTAAA
>OGRT01002158.1_pt1 | contig 11610 bp, 9 predicted proteins | sample 1553581 | NCBI WGS metagenome assembly OGRT01 (sample SAMEA2580113, study PRJEB22360) | human gut metagenome | biome: human gut; feature: human-associated habitat; material: faeces | place: Denmark | collected 2008/2010
GCTCCCGCGACCCCCTCCATCGGCTGCGGCGGCTATGTGTCCGGCCCGGTGGTGCGCTGCGCCGCCAAGAAGGGCATCAAGACCGCCATCCATGAGCAGAACGCTTTCCCCGGCGTGACCAACAAGCTGCTGGCCCCGGACGTGGACATCGTGTTCGCCGCCGTGCCTGCCGCTGTGGAAAAGCTGGGTGCGCCCGAAAAGACGCAGGTCGTGGGCAACCCGGTGCGGCCTGAAGTGTTCGAGAAGGCAGGGGAGCGGGACGCCATCCGCGCCCAGCTGGGTGCCGGTGACCGCACCGTCATCCTCTCCTTCGGCGGAAGCCTCGGCGCCCGCCGTGTCAACGAGGTGGTGGCCGACCTCTGCGCATGGGAGCAGAAAGAGCACAAGCCTGTGCTCCACATCCACGCCACCGGACAGTACGGCGTGGAGCTGTTTCAAAATCTCGAAAAGGAAAAAGGCTTTGCTCCCGGCGAGAGCCTCGTGGTGAAGGAATATATCAACAATATGCCCGAGCTGCTGGCCGCTGCCGACCTCGTCATCAGCCGCGCCGGTGCGCTGACGCTGGCCGAACTGGAAGCCGAGGGCCGCGCCGCCATCCTCATCCCCAGCCCCAATGTGGCGGAGAACCACCAGTATTACAACGCCATGGAGCTGCAGAAGGCCGGTGCCGCTGTGGTCATCGAGGAAAAGGATCTGACCGGCGAGAAGCTGGTCTCGACCGTCTCCGGCCTGCTGGCCGAGCCGGGCAAGCTGGCTGCCATGGGCAGGAACGCCCGCACCCTCTCGGTGGACGACAGCCTCGACCGCATCGCCGACGCCCTGATGAAACTGGTCAAGACGCCGTGATTGATTCGGCAGCACTCTTGTGATAAAATAATCAGACGGAAAGGAGGCGACGCCGCACCATGCAGCAGGATCGGAACAAGAGCCGACGCCCCAGCAGTTCGATCCAGCAGAACAGCGCCCGACGGCAGGGAAAGCCCCGCAAAGCCTACGACTGGACGCAGGACCGGCGTCCCTCGAATCAGGACCGCCGCCGGACGCAGGGCTATCAGGAGCAGACGCTGGACTTCTCGGGCGGCAGTGTGACGTTCGAAAACCACAGCTCGGGATATGCGGACAACAGCATCCAGTTTCCCCAGCAGACGGCGCGACGGCCCAATAACCAGAACCAGAGCCGCCGTCAGGGCCAGCAGAGAAGCCAGCGGCCCCGTCAGAACACGACCGCCTACCCCACAAATGGGAGCCGCCCCCGCAATGGCCAGAGGCCCCAGAATGTCCAGAGCGCCCGGAGGCCTCAGAGCAGCGGGCGCTACCGCCCCACGGAGGCGAACCTCCGCAGCCCGGCCCGGCGGGAGGGCAGAAAAAAGCGCCGTCTGACCCGGGCCGCTGTCCGCCGCCGCAGGGCCATCCGCCGTCTGACGGCGCTGGCGCTGCTGCTCTGCGTCATCGGGGTGGGCGTCTACCTCACCGTGACCATGCTCTTCAAGATAAACACCTTAGAAGTGGCGGTCGATGGAGAGGTGGTGCAGGAGGTGGGCGGCTATTCCAGCGCCGAGATCCTGCAGGCGCTGGGCGTCCACGCGGAAGAGAACATCTTCAGCTTCGACCCCGCCGAAAAGGCCGCTGCGCTGGAAAAGCAGTTCCCGCTGCTGGAAAATATCCGGGTGGAGCGGGATTACCCTAACACCGTAGTGGTGCGGACCAACGCGGCCACTGCCGTCTACGCCATGCAGACGTCCGGCGGCTGGCTGAGCCTTTCTGCGGGGCTGAAGATACTGGATCAGGATTCGGCCCAGCCGGACCTTATCATCCTCTGCGGCGGCGAGCCGGTATCCACGACGCCGGGCACACAGCTGGAATTTGAGACAGGACCGTCCGGCCCGTCTTCGGGCAGCGCGGCGTCTGACAGCGCCGCATCCAGCGAGGCCGGACCGCCCACGGATAAGCGGCTCGAGTCCCTGAACACGCTGCTGACCGCACTGGACAGCAGTGAGCTGGGGGCGGATGTCACCCGCATCGAATTCGAGGACCCGGAGCAGATGGCGTTTTTGTATCAGGGCCGCATCAGCGTGCTTCTGGGTACCCTGAATGAGCTGGACTACAAACTCCGGCTGGCAAAGTATGTCCTGCTCAACGAGGACGGCAAGGGCTGCTCGCCCACCGACACCGGTATGCTGGATCTGAGCCACCTGAGCGCCTCTTCCAGCCGCAAATTCCGCTTTGCACAGGGTGAGCCGACCCTGCCCTCGGGCTGGACGGCCCCGGAAGAGCCTGCCGCCCCGGCGGAGGCAGAAGCCGAGAACCAGCCGGAGGAAGCCCCCGGCACCGAACCCGATACTGAGGGCGCGGAAGCCGCGCCCGCCGAAGACCCCACTGCCGCAGCGGCAGAACAGCAATAAGGAGCATTTGAACGATGAAACTGGAACAACTGTTGGAGGGCGTGTCCTATACGCTGGTGCAGGGCAGCCTTGAACTTGACATCGAGGACATCATCTACGACAGCCGCAAGGCGGCCCCGGGCCGGCTTTTCGTCTGCATCGTGGGTACCCAGCGGGACAGCCACGACTACGCCGCCCAGTGCGTGGCCGACGGCGTGACGGCGCTGGTGGTCCAGCACGACATCGACCTTTCCACCGTCCCCGGCGCTGCCGTGCTGAAGGTGGAGAGCAGCCGCTATGCGCTGGCGCTCATGAGCGGCAACCTCTTCGGCAACCCCTCCCGCCGGATGACCATGATCGGCGTCACCGGTACCAAGGGCAAGACCACCACCACCCACATGATAAAGAGCGTGCTGGAAGCCGCAGGCCGCAAAGTGGGCATGATCGGCACCAACGGCATCTACTTCCTCGGCCGCCATCAGGAGACGGCAAACACCACCCCTGAGAGCTATGAGCTGCAGAAGACGTTCCGGGAGTTTCTGGACGCCGGCTGCGACACGGCGCTGATGGAAGTGTCCAGTCAGGGCCTCATGATGGACCGCGTGGCGGGCATCCACTATGACATCGGCGTCTTCACGAACCTCTCGCCCGACCACATCGGCCCCGGCGAGCACAAGACCTTTGAAGAATACCGCAGCTGGAAGGGTCAGCTCTTCAAGCGCTGCACCACCGGCGTCGTGAACATCGACGACGAGAACACTGAGGCCCTGCTGGAAGGCCACACCTGCAAGCTTGTGACCTACGGCTGCAGCGAGAAGGCCGACTACCGCGCCGGTACTTATCAGCTGCTCCGCACCCACGACTTCCTCGGCGTCCAGTTCCATGTCTCTGGCAAGGACGATATGGACGTCAAGGTGAATATGCCCGGCGAGTTCAGCGTCTACAATGCGCTGGCTGCTCTCGCAGTGGGCAAGGTGCTGGGCCTGCCCGATGAGGCCATCCACGAAGGTCTGGGCCGCTGTGTGGTCAAGGGCCGCGTGGAGCTGGTTCCCATCAGTAAGAAGTTCACCATCCTGCTGGACTACGCTCACAACGAAGTCTCCACCGAGAGCCTGCTCACCACTCTGCGGGCCTACGACCCCCACCGCCTCGTGGTGGTGTTCGGCTGCGGCGGCAACCGCTCCAAGCTGCGCCGCTACGGCATGGGCGAGATCTGTGCCAAGATGGCCGATTTCTCCATCCTCACGGAGGACAACAACCGCTTTGAGAAGGTGGAAGACATCATCGCGGATATCCGCGTGGGGATGAACAAGGGCAACCCGGACGCAAAGTTCGTGGAGATCCCCGACCGTCTGGACGCTTTGCACTACGCAGTGGATCACGCACAGGAGGGCGATTTGATCGCCGTCATCGGCAAGGGGCACGAGACCTACCGCGACCGCGAGGGCGTCAAGACCCCCTTCCTTGAGCGGGAGCTGCTGGAAGAATACGCCCAGCAGATCGGGTTGGAATAAGAAAATAATATTATTATTGCGGGAAAAGCCGCTGCACAAAGCACTGTGCAGCGGCTTTTTTGCGCCCTGTGCAGGGGGCTATATAAAAGGAAGCAAACTGTGACAAAAGTGTAAAAGATAAAAATATTTAACTAAATCCATTGACTTATCCGACGAATTGGCTATAATGGTCGTGTTCGATACCTCACAACTTTTAGGTAAATAATTAAAAACAACCATAGAACATAAAGGAGAACACTACCATGACTTTCGAGGAAATGAAGAAGATCGTTGTCGATACCCTGAGCTGCGATGAGGACAAGGTGACCATGGAGGCCAGCCTGACCGAGGATCTGGAGGCCGACAGCCTGGACGCTGTGGAGCTGAACATGGCACTGGAGGAGGCCTGCGGCGTGTCCATCCCCGATGAGGAGCTGGCAACCCTCAAGACCGTGGGCGATATCTTCAACTACATCAATGCCCATGTCTGAGGCTGACCGAGGCGAAACGCGATGAACAGTATCAAAGACCTGCTGCCGGGCAGTATGCGGGAGCGCACCTTCCAACTGAAAGCCCGGCGGGATGCGGGTGCCGTGTGGAACGACCCGCAGTTCGTGGAATGCAAAAAGTGCGGACGCCGCGCCACCCGCCAGATCTGGAACAAGGCGCAGTACGTTTGCCCCAACTGCGGGGTGCACCTGCCCATCGGCGGGTACTACCGCCTGAACCTGATTTTGGACAAGGGCAGCTTCCGGGAATTGGACGCCGACCTTGCCCCGCAGGATGTGCTGCAGTTTCCCGGCTACCCGGAAAAGCTGGAAGCACAGACCGGCAAGACCGGCTTGAAGGAAGCTGTCATCACCGCCACGGGGCGCATCGAGGGCACCCCGGTGGTGGCTGCGGTGCTGGACAGCCGGTTCTTTATGGGCAGCATGAGCACGGCCGTGGGCGAGAAGATCACCCGCGCCATCGAGTACGCGGCGGCGAAAAAACTGCCGCTGGTCATCTTTTCGGCCAGCGGCGGCGCCCGGATGCAGGAGGGCATTTTCAGCCTGATGCAGATGGCCAAGACCAGCGCCGCCATCGAGCGCTTTTCGGCCAAGGGCGGGCTGTACATCAGTGTGTTGACCCACCCCACTACCGGCGGCGTTACCGCCAGCTTTGCCAGCCTTGGCGACATCATGCTGGCCGAGCCGGGCGCACTCATCGGTTTTGCAGGCCCCCGCGTCATCGAGCAGACCATCGGCGAGCGCCTGCCCGAGGGCTTCCAGCGCAGCGAGTTCCAGCTGGAACACGGCTTTGTAGACAAGGTCGTACCCCGCAGTGAGCTCCGCGCCACCCTCATCCAGCTGCTGCAGCTCCACGCAGGCGGGAGGAAAACGGAATGATAAAAGAACTTCTGGAGCAGCTTGCTCCTTTGGACGCCCAGATCGCTGCCCTGCGGGGCGGCGCACAGGACGAGGAGAGCCAGATGGCCGCGATCACGGCCCACGCTTCCGAGCTGGCCGAACTGGCTGTGGAGGAAGATGAGATCCTCCGCTGCTGCGGCCCGCTGACTGCTGAGGATCGGGTCTTTCTGGCACGTCATCCGGAGCGCCCCCATATCGACGAGACCATCAATGCTCTGTTCACCGATTTCTTTGAGCAGTGCGGCGACCGTCAGTGCCGGGAGGACAGCGCCATTCTGGGCGGCATCGCCCGCTTCCACGGGATGCCCGTGACCGTCATCGGCCACCGCAAAGGTTCCACGCTGGAAGAGAACATGGCCTGCAACTTCGGTATGCCGGGACCGGAGGGCTATCGCAAGGCTCTCCGTCTCATGAAGCAGGCCGAAAAGTTTGGCCGCCCCATCATCACCTTCATCGACACGCCGGGCGCATACCCCGGCAAGGAGGCCGAAGAGCGGGGACAGGGCGAGGCTATCGCCCGAAACCTGATGGAGATGAGCGGTCTGACGGTTCCCGTCATCGCTGTTGTCACCGGCGAGGGCTCTTCCGGCGGCGCACTGGCGCTGGGTGTGGCAAACCACATCCTCATGCTGGAAAATGCCGTCTACTCGGTGCTCAGCCCTGAGGGTTTCGCCAGCATCCTGTGGAAGGATTCCTCCCGCAGCGGCGAAGCCTGCGAGATCATGAAGCTGACCGCACAGGACCTCTACAAGGACGGCATCGTCGAGGAGATCATCCCGGAGCCTGTGGGCGGCGCACAGCGCAGCCACGCAGCCCTGTTTGCCGCCATGGATACGGCCCTGAAAAACCACCTCACCGCCCTCTGCAAGATGAGCGGCAAGGCACTGGCCGACCAGCGGTACAAAAAATTTCGTCAGATCGGAGAAGCGAAACGAGCATGAACGGTTTGCAGTTGATCGCCACCGGCGGAGCTCTGCCCGGCCGCACGGTCACCAATGAAGAGCTGAGCCGCACCGTGGACACCAGCGACGAGTGGATCACCACCCGCACCGGCATCCGCGCCCGCCACTGGTGTACGGAGAAAGAATCCGCCGCCACGCTGGCCATCGCGGCGGCAAAGCAGGCGCTGGAGCGCAGTGGTCTTTCGCCGCAGGATATTGCCTGCTGTGTCTGCGCTACCCTTTCGGCACCTGACGCCACCCCAAGTGTGGCCTGTCAGGTGCAGCGGGCGCTGAGTCTGCCCGAAAACCGCCCCGCGCTGGATGTCAACGCCGCCTGCTCGGGCTTCATCTACGGCACCGCCGTGGCCCGCGGCCTGATGGCGACGCTGGGCGGACGGTACGCTCTCGTGGTGGGCTGCGAAGCGCTGTCCCGCCTGATGGACCAGACCGACCGCTCTACCTGTGTGCTCTTCGGCGACGGTGCGGGCGCAGCGATCTTTGAACTGTGCGACGCACCGTTTGCGATCACGCTGGGCGCACGGGGCGACGAGGCTATCCACGCAGGAGGCCCCTGCCGCACCGGCTCGGCCCCCATCAGCATGGACGGGCGTGCCGTCTTCCGCTTTGCGGTGGACGCGCTGCCCCGCTGTCTGCACGCGGTGCTGGACGAGACGCAGCTGGCGCTGGACGATGTGGACTGGGTGGTCTGCCATCAGGCCAACAGCCGCATCATCGACCACTGTGTGAAAGCGCTCCACGCCGACGCCGCAAAGTTCTACAAGAACATGGACCGCCACGGCAACACCAGCGCGGCCAGCATCCCGGTGGCCCTCAACGAGATGGCCGAAGCCGGTCTGCTCAAAGCCGGGCAGAAGGTATCCTGCATCGGCTTCGGCGGCGGATTGACCTGGGGCGGGATGCTGGTTGCTTATAAAGCCTCTCCCTTTGGGAGAGGTGTCACCGAAGGTGACGGAGAGGGCAAGGCTGGTAAAGATAAAACCGCCGCACAGCGATAAGTAGACTCTTTGGAAAAGGGATACTATCAAGATGCTGACGTTTTTTGGTCAGCGGGCTTGCCCTCTCAGGCGCTGCGCGCCAGCTCTCCCAAAGGGAGAGCCTTTACGGAGAGGTTGGACGAAGGAAACGATATGAAATTACTCAACGAGATATTAGGCACGAAATACCCCATCATTCAGGGCGGAATGGCCAACATCGCCACCGGCGAGTTTGCCGCCGCCTGCTCCAACGCCGGTGCGCTGGGCCTTATCGGCGCAGGCGGCATGAACGCTGAGACGCTGCGGGAGAACATCCGCCGCTGCAAGGAGCTCACCGACAAGCCCTTTGGCGTCAACATCATGCTGATGCACCCCCAAGCCGACGAGTTTGCAAAAATCGTCGTGGAAGAGGGCGTCAAGGTCGTCACCACCGGCGCAGGCAACCCCGGCAAGTACATCCCCATGTGGAAGGAAGCCGGTATCAAGGTCATCCCCGTGGTGGCAGCGGCCGTTCTGGCTAAGCACCTTGCCCCTCTGGGCGTGGATGCCGTCATCGCCGAAGGCACCGAGAGCGGCGGCCATGTGGGCGAAATGGCTACCATGGCGCTGGTGCCGCAGGTGGTGGATGCGGTCAGCGTGCCGGTCATCGCGGCGGGCGGCATTGCAGATGGCCGTCAGCTGGCGGCTGCGCTGGCGCTGGGTGCCTGCGGTGTGCAGGTGGGCACCTGCCTGCTGGCAAGCGAGGAGTGCCCCATTCACCCCAACTACAAGGCCGCGCTGCTCAAGGCCGGGGACAGTGACACCATCGTCACCGGACGCACTGTGGGTGCACCGGTGCGTGTGCTGAAAAACCGCATGAGCCGGGAGTATGTCCGTCAGGAAAAGGCGGGCGCGGACAAGATGGAACTGGAAAAATACACGCTGGGCAGCTTGCGCCGCGCCGTCTTTGAGGGCGACACGGTAAGCGGCAGCCTGATGGCCGGTCAGGTGGCCGGTATGCTCCACGAGGTGCGGCCTGTGGCTGAGATCCTCGACGAGCTGTGGGAGAGCGGGAGGCAGCGGATGCATTCGCTGAGCGAGTTATGCTGACCCTCGCAGGCAAGCCGCTGGCCGTGCCTGTCTTACAGGGCGGCATGGGCGTGGGCGTCTCCCTCGGCGGGCTGGCCGGGGCGGTCGCGGCCTGCGGCGGCATGGGGTGCATCTCCACCGCCGACACAGGCTACCGCGAACCCGATTTTGCCCGCGACCCTTGCGCAGCGAATCTCCGTGCGCTGAAAAAAGAGATCGCCAAAGCGAAAGAGATCGCAGGCGGCGCGGGACTGGTGGCCATCAACGCGATGGTCGCCACCCAGAACTACGCAGACGCCGTCCGCACGGCTGTGGAGGCAGGCGTGGATGCCATCGTATCGGGTGCGGGCCTTCCGCTGGAGCTGCCCGGCCTGGTGGAAAAAGCGGATGTTGCGCTGGCACCCATCGTGTCCAGCGGACGTGCTGCAAAGCTCATCCTCCGCCGGTGGGCAAAAGCCTTCAACCGCACCGCCGATTTCGTGGTCATCGAGGGCTGCAAGGCCGGCGGGCATCTGGGCTTTTCGGAAGAAGAGCTTCTGGCCGGAAAATGCCAGACCCTCGACGAGATCCTGCCCGAAGTGCTGGCCGAGGTGAAGCCTTTCGAGGCTCAGTTCGGCCACGACATCCCGGTCTTCGTGGCCGGAGGTGTCTACACGGGCGAGGACATCGCCCACTATACTAAGATGGGTGCTGCGGGCGCACAGCTCGCCACCCGCTTCATCCCCACCTACGAGTGCGACGCCAGCCAGACCTATAAAGACGTCCTGCTGGCGGCCAAGCCCGAAGATGTGCGCATCATCCACAGCCCTGTGGGAATGCCGGGCCGTGCGCTGGCCACTCCGCTGGTGCAGAAGCTTGAGCAGGGCCTGCGCTTCCCGCCGAAGCACTGCGCCCGCTGTCTCAAAGCCTGTGAGCCGGCCAAGGTGCCTTACTGCATCACCCACGCCCTCATCGAGGCCGTGAAGGGCAATGTGGAAGAGGGCCTCTTCTTCTGCGGGGCCAACGTGGGCCGTCTCGACCGGATGCGCAGTGTCCGGGAGCTGATGGATGAACTGATGGATGATTGGAGGAAACACCAATGAAGCTTGCCATTCTGTATGCCGGTCAGGGCTCTCAGCACCCCGGCATGGGCAAAGACCTTTACGAGAGATACCCCGCGTTCCGGGAGGCGTTCAACGCCGCAGACCTTGACTTTGATTTGGAGAGCGTCTGCTTCGACGACCCGGAAGGCGTTTTGAATCTGACTCAGTACACCCAGCCCTGCATGGTGGCCTTCGCCGCCGGTGTCACGGCTGTCCTGAAGGAAAACGGCGTCAAGGCCGACTATCTGGCCGGTCTGTCGCTGGGCGAATACTCCGCGCTGGAAGCCGCCGGTGTCTTCACGGCCAAGCAGGCTGTGGAGCTGGCCGCCTTCCGCGGCAAGGCCATGGCCGACGCCGCCAAGGGCATCGAGTGCGGCATGACCGCTGTGATGAACCTTGACCGCGACGCACTGGCAAAGTGCTGCGAAGAGGCGTCCGCTCTGGGCTGTGTCCAGATCTGCAATTACAACTGCCCGGGCCAGCTGGTCATCGGCGGCGAAAAAGCCGCCGTGGAAAAGGCCGCTGAGCTGGCAAAAGCCGCAGGCGCCCGCCGCTGCATCCCGCTGAAGGTCAGCGGTCCCTTCCACACCAGGCTGATGCACCCCGCCGGTGACGCGCTGGCAAAGCGCTTTGCGTCTGAGCATTTCGGCGAGATGGAGACGCCTGTCCTCTTCAACTGCCTCGGCCACGAAAAGGCAGACAGCGACAGCATCCCCGCTCTGCTGGAAAAGCAGGTGCAGAGCAGCGTCTACATGGAAGATACCCTCCGCCGTCTGGGCGAGCTGGGCGTCACCGACATTCTCGAAGTCGGCCCGGGCAAGGCCCTGAGCGGCTTCGTGAAAAAGACGCTGGGCGCAGATGTCCACTGCACCGCTGTCGAGACGGCAGAAGAGCTGGAAGCTTTCCTCATCAGCTGGAAGGAGGCACAGGCATGAGCGAAGAAAAGCTGACCCGTGCCGCCGTCGTCACCGGCGGAAGCCGGGGCATCGGCCGGGCTGTCTGTGTCGCGCTGGCAAAGCAGGGCTGCAATGTGGTGGTCAACTACTGCCACGGTGAGGCCGCTGCCGCCGAGACTGCCGCACTGTGCAAAGAGCTTGGCGTCGAGGCCGTCACCGTGCAGGCCGACGTCTCCACTGCCGAGGGCTGCAAGAAGCTGTTCGAAGAAGCAGTGAACGCCTTTGGCCGGGTGGATATTCTCGTCAACAACGCGGGCGTCACCCGCGACAACCTCATCCTCCGCCTTTCCGAGGAGGACTTTGACACCGTCCTGAACGCCAACCTCAAGGGTGCGTTCCTCTGCTGCAAGGAGGCCGCACGCCGGATGGTGCGCCAGCGCTATGGCCGCATCGTCAACCTGAGCAGCGTGGTGGGTCTGCGGGGCAACGCAGGCCAGACCAACTATTCCGCCAGCAAGGCGGGCCTCATCGGCCTGACCAAGAGCCTCGCCAAGGAGCTGGCCAGCCGGAACGTCACCGTCAACGCGGTGGCTCCCGGCTTCATCGCCACGGATATGACCGCCGCTCTGCCGGAGGCTGTCCGCACCGAGATGTGCAAGACCATCCCGGAAGGACGCGCCGGACAGCCGGAGGACGTGGCAAACGCGGTGGCCTTCTTCGCCGCCGAACAAAGCAGCTATCTCACCGGGCAGGTGCTCTGTGTGGACGGCGGCATGGCAATGTAAAAAGGAGCTTTTTCTATGGAAAAACGCAGAGTCGTCATCACCGGTCTTGGCACCGTGAACCCTCTTGGAAATAACCCCGCCGACAGCTGGGCTGCAGCCCGCGCAGGCAAGTGCGGCATCGGCCCCATCACCCAGTTCGACGCCAGCGAGTTCAAGTGCAAGCTGGCGGGCGAGGTCAAGGGCTTCGACCCCGAGACCGTCGTGGATAAAAAGGAAGCCCGCAAGATGGCCCGCTTTACCGTTCTGGCCCTTGCTGCCGCCGCTGAAGCGGTTGCAGACAGCGGTCTGGACACCGAAGTAGAAGCCAAACAGATCGGTGTCATCCTTTCCAGCGGCATCGGCGGTCTGCCCACCATTGAGGAGCAGCACACCCGTGGTGAAGAGAAGGGCATGGAAAAGGTAAGCCCCTATTTCGTGCCCATGTCCATTGCCAACATGGCAGCGGCACAGGTGGCCATCCGCTTTGGTCTGAAGGGAATGTGCACCTGCCCGGTGACGGCCTGCGCCGGCGGCACCAATGCCGTAGGCGGTGGCCTCCCCCGCCATCCGGACCTCGGCGT
>OGRT01002162.1_pt1 | contig 11599 bp, 5 predicted proteins | sample 1553581 | NCBI WGS metagenome assembly OGRT01 (sample SAMEA2580113, study PRJEB22360) | human gut metagenome | biome: human gut; feature: human-associated habitat; material: faeces | place: Denmark | collected 2008/2010
ATTTTAAATTTATGTGCACAGAATGAGGTAAAAGAGGTTCTTGAAGAACTCGGTTTTGATCTGAATACTATCGAGGATCAGGAGCCGGATCCGGCACTTGGAAACGGTGGTCTTGGACGTCTGGCAGCATGCTTCTTAGATTCTCTTGCAACACTTGGCTATCCGGCATATGGATGTGGAATCCGTTACAAGTATGGTATGTTTGCACAGAAGATCGAGGACGGTTATCAGAGAGAAGTTCCGGATGACTGGTTAAGAGATGGTTATCCATTTGAGATTCGCCGTGCTGAGTACGCTTGTGAGGTTAAGTTTGGCGGCTACGTAACAGTAACAAAGGACGAGACAGGAAGAGAGCATTTTGGACAGGCAGGATATCAGTCTGTTCGTGCCGTACCGTATGATCTGCCAGTTGTAGGCTATGGAAACAACGTTGTAAATACACTTCGTATTTGGGACGCAGAGCCAATCAATACCTTTAACCTGGATTCTTTTGATAAGGGTGATTATCAGAAGGCAGTTGAGCAGCAGAACCTTGCCCGTACTATTTGTGAAGTACTGTATCCAAATGACAACCATATGGCAGGAAAAGAACTTCGCTTGAAACAGCAGTATTTCTTTGTATCGGCAAGCGTGCAGCGTGCGATTATGAAGTATATGGAAAACCACAATGACATTCATGGTCTTCCGGAAAAAGTATGTTTCCAGTTAAATGATACCCATCCAACGGTAGCAGTACCTGAATTGATGCGTATTTTGTTAGATGAATATGGTCTTGATTGGGATGATGCATGGGATATCACAACCCGTACCTGTGCTTATACAAACCATACAATTATGGCGGAAGCATTGGAGAAATGGCCGCTTGAGTTATTCTCCCGTCTGCTTCCTAGAATTTATCAGATTACCGAGGAAATTAACCGTCGTTTCCAGAATGAGATTCAGGCAAAGTATCCGGATAATCAGGATAAAGTAAAAAGTATGGCAATTATTTATGATGGTCAGGTCAAGATGGCACATCTTGCTATCGCTGCCGGATTTTCGGTAAATGGTGTGGCAAGGCTTCATACGGAAATTTTGAAACATCAGGAATTAAAAGATTTCTATGAAATGATGCCGGAGAAATTTAATAACAAGACAAATGGTATTACACAGCGTCGTTTCCTGCTTCATGGAAATCCGAAACTTGCTGCATGGGTAACAGACAAAATCGGTGATGAGTGGATTACAGACTTGTCTAAAATTGATAAACTTTCTGTTTTTGTGGATGATAAAAAAGCACAGCAGGAATTTATGAATATCAAATTCCAGAATAAAGTTCGTCTTGCGAAGTATATTAAGGAGCACAATGGTGTTGAAGTAGACCCTCATTCGATATTCGATGTACAGGTAAAACGTCTGCATGAGTACAAACGCCAGCTGCTTAACATTTTGCATGTTATGTATTTGTATAATCAGTTGAAGAAAAATCCGGGTATGGATATGTATCCTCGTACTTTCATTTTTGGTGCGAAAGCTTCTGCCGGATACCGCCGAGCAAAGGCAATTATCAAACTGATTAACAGTGTTGCTGACGTAGTAAACAATGACGCTTCGATTGAAGGAAAAATCAAAGTTGTATTTATTGAAAACTACCGTGTGTCCAATGCAGAAATTATTTTTGCCGCTGCCGATGTATCAGAGCAGATTTCAACTGCAAGTAAAGAGGCATCCGGTACCGGTAATATGAAATTTATGTTAAATGGTGCACCGACCCTTGGAACAATGGATGGTGCCAATGTTGAAATCGTAGAAGAAGTGGGCGAGGAAAATGCTTTCATCTTCGGTCTTTCCTCACAGGAAGTAATTGATTTCGAGCATAATAACCAGTATGATCCGAAAGAAATTTACAACATGGATTCGGATATCCGTGCCGTGCTTACCCAGTTGATCGATGGAACATATTCCCCTGAAAATCTTGAATTGTTCCGCGAGATTTACAATTCTCTGCTTGAGACAAACGGCTATGAGCGTGCGGACCAGTACTTTATTTTGAAAGACTTCCGTTCTTATGAGGCGGCACAAAAGAAAGTAGAAGAAGCATACCGCGATGAGGAGCGATGGGCGAAGATGGCAATGCTCCAGACTGCTAAATGCGGTAAATTCTCTTCCGACCGCACCATCGAAGAATATGCGAAAGAGATTTGGCATTTGGAGAAAGTTACTTTGTAATAAAATTGAATAAATCATTTTAAAATCGAACATACTATCATCAAACAATTTTTGTGAGGTGATAGTATGTTTTTTAAACAAAAAGGATTCTATATATCATTAGCCTGTGGCATTGCTGCAATTGGCGCCTTTGCGGCGTTATGCATCAATATGAACCGCAGTGAACAAAAGGAGCCGGTGGCTTCGGCGAGTAATCCCCCGCAGGCGACCGCGGTGGCAACACCGGAGACGAAAGAAGCGTCCAGCAATCATGCAAATTCCGAGGTAAAAGAAAAGAAAACAAAAAAACGTAAGAAAAAATCTGTACAGACCAATGCAAAACCTGCGAAAAAGCAATTATCGTTTAATCAGGAAGAGGGCCTTTCCTGGCCAATAAAAGGCGATGTGCTGATGGAGTACAGTGCAGACAAAGTGGTATATTTTAAGACACTGGCACAGTACCGCACAAATCCGGCACTTCTTTTAGAAGCCAAAGAAGGAATGGATGTAAAAGCGAGTGCGGATGGTATCGTGGAATCGGTGGAAACTTCTGAAGAAACCGGTCGTACGGTTTCGATATCAATTGGTGATGGTTTTACAGTTGTTTATGGACAGTTAAAAGATATTTCTGTAAGTAAAGGTGATATGGTTTCGGAAGGACAGGTTCTCGGGAAAATTGCAGAGCCGACAAAGTATTATAAAGAAGAAGGAACAAACCTTTATTTTCAAGTGAAGGAGAATAAAACCACGGTGAATCCGATGTTGCTGCTTCAATGAGTGTGCCGAATATATCAAAAACGATACGTTTATCATCATGGCAGGGAACTTCTTTTTGTGCTACTATAAATGCAACGTAATAACTATATAATGTAAAGGAGGAACTGCCATGAAACAATGGAAACGAGTTAGTGGGGTTGTTTTATCGGGGATTTTAGCTTTGTCAATGACACTTGGCGGGATGACAGCGCCGGATGCGGGGGCAAAAGCGAAAAAAGCAAAATTAAAGACAAAGAAAATTAGTGTTACAGTAGGAAAGAAGAAAACAATTAAAATTGTAAAAAAGAAAAAATCCTGCAAGTACACATTTAAGAGTAACAAGAAAAAGGTTGCTAAAGTATCGAAAAAGGGTGTTGTGACCGGTCAGAAGAAGGGGACAGCCAAGATTACGGTAAAAGAAGTTAAAAAGAACGGAAAATCCAGAAAACTTGGAACTGTTAAGGTAACAGTGACGAGGAAAAAAGGACCGGATAAAAACGTAGTAAACACGACAAAACCTACGGCAAAGGCTGCTGCGAAAGCAACAGAAAAGCCAAATCCGGCACAAACAACTCCGACACCGGTTGTAAAAGGCACATCGGTAAAAGTGTATACGGACGAAATTAAGGATTCTAATTTAATTGCTGAGGCTGATGGATTTGGACATATGCCAACACCAGAGCCGACCAAATCAGCAGATGCCACACCGGAACCAACGCCGGCAATGCTTGTTAATGCGGACATGGAAAAGGGCGAATATGAGCCAATGGCTCCTCGTGGTTCAGCTTCTATTTCAGTTGTTGATGATGGAGCAAATAACACAAAGAAAAGCGCTAAAGTAACAGGACGTACAGATGACTGGCATGGTGCTTCAATTGATGTTTCTTCTTTGGTTGAAACAGACAATGAATATGCGATTTCTTTTTATGCAAAGCAGGAAACAGGCGAGACTCAGAAATTGGATCTTTCCGTGCAGTATGTAGGGGATGATGAGTCCACTCATTACGATTCAATTACGTCCGTTGAACTTTTGGATTCTACATGGACAAAATGTGAGGCAACTATGAAGGTGCCGGAGCACACGGGAACGATCTTGATTTACTGGCAGTCTGTGTACCAATCCAATAATGATATGGACTTTTACCTGGATGAGGTAACCATGACAGGAGTTGCAAAAACAGCGGATAAAGATGCAGGCGTTCCGGATCTTAGTACAGGACTTGTTAAAGGGAAAATCGGTAATCCGATTATGACCTCCCGTTTGACAGCGGATCCGTGGGCGATGGAATACAACGGAAGAGTGTATGTTTATGGAACAAATGATTCTCAGCAGTACGAGGCAGCAGCTAATGCAGATAATAACTACAGCAAAATTAAATCATTGAACTGCTATTCTTCTGCGGATATGGTAAACTGGACAGATCATGGAACGATTGCAGTATCCGGAAACAAAGGAGCTGCGAAATGGTCGGCAAATTCATGGGCACCTGCAGTATGTCATAAGAAGATTAACGGCAAAGAGAAATTCTTCCTGTATTTTGCGAACAACGCAAGCAGTATTGGTGTATTGACGGCAGACAGCCCAACCGGTCCTTGGACGGATCCGATTGGAAAACCAATTATTGACCGCTCTATTACCGGCTGTGCAGAATCTGAAATTGGATGGCTCTTTGACCCGGCAGTTTTGGTTGACGATGACGGAACCGGCTACCTTTATTTTGGTGGTATTGGTAATACCGATGGAAAGAAAGAAGACTTTATCCGCAATCCTAAATGTGCACGAGTTGTAAAACTTAGTGACGATATGACTAGTGTAGATGGGGATGCAAAAATGATTGATGCACCATTCATGTTTGAAGATTCCGGTATTAACAAAATCGGAGATAAGTATTATTACAGTTACTGCACAAACTGGACCGGAAGCATTGACGGTGTTGCCATTGACCGTGCAGACTGCCCGACGGCAAACATTGCGGTAATGGTAAGTGACAGCCCAATGGGTGACTTTAAATATGTTGGCTGTGTTTTGAAAAATCCGGGTACATATTTTGGAGTAACCGGTAATAACCATCACTGTTTTACACAGTTTAATGGTAAACTGTATGCATTTTATCATACGAAGAAAGACACAATAGCAGTCGGTACGAAACAGGATTACCGTACGACTTATGTAAATGAGTTAAATCTTGGTGACAATGGAGATTTTACAAATGCGGATGGAACGATTGCCGATACAAAGATGACAAAGACAGGTGTATCATCGGTTGGTACAATCAATCCTTATGAAACGGTTGAGGCAGAAACATTTGCGATGGCTGATTCGATTGGAACTGTGATTAATGCTGAAAAAGCGTCCAATGAAGATTGGAACGTAAATTATTCGGTATACAATGGAAAGATTGGTGCTTATATTGGTGTAGCGGATGTTGATTTTGGAACGGATGGAGCATCTGAAATTACCATGAAACTTGGTGATTCCACATCGGATTCTTACCAGACGGTTACAAAGAAACTCGGTAAAAAGCTGACAGGAAAGCATACCATTTATTTTGAGTTTGATACACTGGATGTTCGTATGGATTCTTGGAGCTTTAAAAAGTAATAGTATTGTTTTGTAGATGTATAAAAGGACAGCATACCATAGAAGATTGTGGTGTGCTGTTCTTTTTTGTGTTGCTATAATTCAAAATGACATGTTATAATAGCACTAATAGTTGAGGAGGTGTTTAATACATGTTTCGAATTATATATGCAGTCGAACGTGAATGTATGCCGGAGGGGTTTGAGGATAATCTTGTATTTGCTGAAGGTGAGTATGAGATGATGTTGTTTGAAAACGATACGATGATAGAAGTGGATGGCGAGATGCGTCCATACCCGGCACATACCGGAATTATTTATAAGCCCGGTCAGAGAGTTCATTATCATGCGAAAGAAGGAAGATTAACATACACATGGATACGATTTGATTGTGATGAACCTTTGTTTGCGGAAGGCTATGTGCCGTTTGGAGTTCCTATTTTCTGTTTAAATTATGACTATTTTCTTGTTTATTGGCATATGGTTGCCTGTGAGAATTATTGGCATCGTAAAAGTGAAGAATATATTATTTCGGATTTAATGCATATTATTTTTCACTGGTTCCATGATTATGCATTTTCTAAGCATGGCTCCAGGTATCAGCCGCTCTTAGAAAAACTGCGCGGGGATATTTATGCACATCCAGAATATGACTGGACGTTGGAAATGATGGCAGAGCGGATAAATCTAAGTCCACGCTCGCTTCAGAAAGTGTATAAAAATTTCGCAAATATTTCATGTATTTCAGAAGTGATTGAGAGTCGGATGATTCGGGCAAAGATGCTTTTGGTTCGAAGTGACTTTGATGTTGGTGAGATTAGTATGCAGTGTGGATATCGCAATGTAGAGCATTTTTGCCGCCAATTTAAAAAGCATGAAGGATGTTCTCCAAGCCATTATCGTAAAGAACATTTGGTTCAGCCGTAAAGTGTGCATGATAAATCAATTTTCGTTCAAGATATATCATGGATTTGCTGCAGGAAGTGAGTTATACTAATACTCAAGTAAATCAATATTTACTTTCCCTCAAAACAAACTCTTATAACTAAAAATACTGTCATTGTGAAAACAATGGCAGTATTTTGCTTTTTTGGGGTTTTGATGGAAAAGTCAAAAAGGAGGAATCAGAGCATGAGAAAAAATGTATTTCGTGCAAAGGGGCTTACACTGTTATTAACAGCTGCCCTGCTTGTGCCGCAGATGTCGGGCGTATCTGCTGATGCAAAAGCAAAAAAACCAAAATTGAGTAGAACAAAGGTTTCCGTTACAGTGGGGAAAACAAAAAAGGTGACAGTAAAAAATGCAAAGAAAGTTACTTGGAAAGTAACAAAAAAAGCAGCCAAAATTGTTAAACTCACAAAGAAATCCAAAAAGGGAGCAACAATTAAAGGTTTAAAAAAAGGAACTGCAAAAATTTCCGTTCAAATGAAGAATGGAAAGAAAAAAGTGAAAAAGACGATTACGGTGAAAGTAAGCAGTGCCAAAAAAGTTGTTGTTACCGCAGAACCGGCTAAGACCACAAACAAACCGACAAACGGTTCAACGAATGGTCCAACAAAAGAACCGGTAAAAGAGCCAACAGCGACACCGACTGCAACATCAACAACAGAACCGTCGGCAACACCTACTGCAACGCCGACAGAAGAACCACCGGCAGAGCCAACAGCGACACCAACACCAATGCCGCTTCCGGATCTTGGTAAAAACGATGTTAAAGTTGACCTGACAAAAGAAAACGAATACGGGCAGAATTCAGTATTGGAAGATACCATTACTTATTATGAAGGAAATGGTGTAAGCTATACATCGACCGGACAAGCAAGCGGTGGTGGTGTAGCATACTGGACCAATGCAGACAAGTCCGGAATTGATTTATCCAAATACAAATCCATTCGTATTGTAGCGTCATCAGATACAGCAAATACACCTGTTGTTTGTGAATTGCTGAAGAGCAATCCGGCAAATGTATGGGGTGGTGGAATCGACGTATTTGATGGCTACAGTGAGTACAATGCTATTACAGAAGCTGGTAAAGCACAAGTGTTTGAATTCCAGATTAGTGATGATTTGGCAGCTGCTTTGGCAGAGGGAACACTTGCTTACGGTATTCGCTTGAAATACAATGCATATCATACGGATGGTGACGATTTACCAAATTGCAATTTTAATATTTATTCCATTATTCTTATGGGAAAAGATGATGTGCCAGAGCCAACAGCAACACCAACAGAAGAACCGACACCAACACCTGGTGTGGCAAGCGGAAGTGCTGCGGTTGTGGTAACAGCGACAGGAAGTGCGGCAGGACTTGATTTGGAAGAGGGAGATACTCTTGATTTAAATGCCAGTGTAAGCACTACTGGATGTGCGGTGACCGGTGATATTGCTTGGACAAGCTCCAATGAAGAGGTAGCAACGGTTAGTGCAAGTGGCACATCAGCAACAGTAACGGCGGTTGGAGAAGGAACGGCAACGATTAAAGCAACAATTACAACGGACACCGGCATTGTTACATATGGTAAATATATTGTTAAAGTTGTCGCTTCTGACCTTGTTTTAGAAGGTGATGATTTAGGAGCAGGTGCATCTTATACGTATGTGCCTAATGGATTTGCTCAGTATGCTTCTATGGGAATTTTTGAGATTGATAAGTCAAAATTGAGTGAAGGGACAACTATTTCGATAAAGTATACAGCAATGGAAGGAGATACTGACGTAAAAGATACACAGGGATTTAACATTGGATTAAAGACCGGTGACAAATGGGATTCTCCGACAATTAGCAATTACTGGGGCAAGACAGGCGGCGAGGTAAATCTAACATTGACTGCTGCTGACATGGAGAAAATCAATGCGGGCGATAAGGTTTATGTTCATGTAAGCACAGGAACTGCCGGATTTAAAGGAACATTTACGTATCTGTCGGTAACAGCAGGAGAAGATAGTCTTGTGTCGGAACTTCCAAAGGCTGTAAGTTATGTGGAAAGCGGAATGGCACAGTGGGCTCCAACAGCAAAAGTTATGCTTCCGAGTGATATTGATTTTAAGCAATATTCAAAATGCCAGATTGAATTTACAGCATCCGATCCGACTTTCGATTTCCACGGAATTGTTGGTCATAAAGTGAATGGTGCAGACGTAACAGATCCTAAGTATGGTGTTACATCAGAAGGATATTTTGAGGTAAATCTTTCCAATGTGAAAAAAGAAGAGGGTACAGAACCGTTTGTTGTAATCAATGCCGGAAAGGCAGGGTACGCAGGCTCTGTGACGATTACTAAGATAACATTTGTAAAATAGTATTTGCGATGAAAGAGACCTGCTCTTTTTGCAGGTCTCTTTCGTTATCAAAGGAAAGCGAGAGTATTAATGAAATTAAAAAAAATCATGAAATGGTCGGTGATTACGATGGCAATGATGGCGGGGATTTGTTTTGCGCCGCAGTCGGGAAAAGCGGCGGAAAAATTGGAGGTTAAAATTCCTACCGAGCGCGCAATTTATCAAAGGGACAATAACAATTATGCCAACGTAAAGGTTTCTATTGAGTACAGTGGAACCGGGGAGGTGTCGGCAAAACTTTATGACGGAGATAAAGAATTAGGAAAAACGGCGGTTTTAACCAAAGGGGAAGGTAATACATATGAAGGAAGTATTGCAAATGTACCCGGAGGTGGCTGGTATACATTGATTGTAAATGCGGGAAGTGAGAGTAAAACAGTAGAAAAAGTTGGAGTCGGTGAAGTTTTTATTACCGGTGGACAGTCAAATTCCTGTAACTTTGGAGGCGAAAAAACAACTGCTCAATCAGATTTAGTATCAGCATATAATCCGAATACTAACACGTGGCAGCATTGTGAGGACAGTCAGCCGAGTGAAAGTGGATTTAATACCGGTAATGGCGGTGGCTCCGCATGGCCTTCCATGGGAGACGCCCTGACACAGAAGACTGGTGTTCCGGTTGGCTTTGTATCAACGGGTGTTGGTTCTGCTAAAATTGAGGAACTTCGTACAAAACATTATTTTGCAATTAAAAATGCAATTAATGACTTGAAGCCATATGGGTATCGTGCTTTTTTGCTTCACCAGGGAGAGGCTGATACGGATGGAACAAATCGCGAAAAATATCTGGCTTCTTTACAGCAGTTAATTGCACAGACAAGAGAAGATGCCGGATATAATTTGAATTGGTGCATTGCGCAGGTTTCCTATGCATGGAGCAATTACAATAATACGAAGAAAATGGAATCCATGAAAGAGACCCAGCGTGCGGCCTGCAACGATGAAACTATTTTTGTGGGACCAACGACCGATGATTTACAGGGTGAGTATCGACACACGGATAATCTTCATCTGAGCAAACTTGGTTTGATTGAACACGGAAAACGCTGGGCAGATGTTGTGTATAATAAAATGATTACAGCATATGAAGTTTCTATGGATGCAAATACGAAGCATGGTCAGATAAGTGGAGAAAAATCCACATATCATGCTGGTGACATTGTAAAGGTAAGTGTAAAGGCAGATGAAGGATACTATTTGAAAATAGGTTCCTTTACGGTAAATGGAAAGCAGGAAGCACTGGATGGTTCTTCATTTGTTATGCATGCGGAAAATGCCGTTATGACAGGAGAATTTGTGACAATAGACGAGCTGGTTGGTTTTCTAAAGGATGAATTAGATAAGGCGAAAAAAATTGATGCAGCCAAGTATGAGGAGGCATCGGCAACTGCATTAAAAAATGCAATTTTGGCAGGTGAACAAGCGATAATTACGCCGGCGGTAACCGGGGAACAGGTTCAAAAATGTACGGTTGAACTTATGACAGCACAAACGTCACTTGTTGAAAAGTCAGTGCCGGATGCAACACCAACACCTCTTCCGACAGCAACACCAACCGCAGCCCCAACAGAAGCACCGAAACAGACAGAAGCACCGAAACAGACAGAAGAACCAGGTGTCAGTCAGCCGGTTGCCGGTACATCTGACGCAAAGACAAAACTTCCGAAAAAAGGAACCATAATCAAAAAAGGTGGAGTGAAATATGTAATTACAACGTCTTCCGGAAAGGTAAAGACGGTATCCGTTCTCGGAGTGGCAAACAAGACAAAGAAAAGTATTACGATAGCCAAGACAGTTTCTTATAAAGGGTATCAATATGCCGTAACCGGAATTTGCAAAAAAGCGTTTTACAAAATGTCAAAATTAAAGAAAATAAAGGTCTTGTCAACAAAGATAACAAAGGTCGGTAAGCAGGCATTCAAAAAAACAAATGTTAAATTAAAAATTCAGGTTCCAAAGAAAAAACTAAAAAAATACCGGAAATTGTTTCAGGGAAAGGGACTTGGCAAAAAAGCAAATATCGTGTAATATACGAAAAGAAAAAGACATCGTGGTCTGAAACGGTGTCTTTTTCTGCTTTTGGACAAAAGGAGATTTTATTTGCATTTTGCAGAAAAATGATTTACAATGATAATGAATCATTAGACTTATGATTACACATAAGAGAAGAAATTTGAACAGCCACGGAAGGCGTGATGGTTATGATAGCGGCATATAATTTATATCTTGGGGGCTTCCTGCCGGAAGTGTCACCAAAAAACAGTATTCACAACAAAAGAGAATTAAAAAATAAATATAAAAGCATTGTCAGCCTGAATAATGCAAATCCGCTTGTTATGGTGAAACTTTCTGCGGACACGCAGGCGTATGCGCTGAATGTGAAAGAAATGTCGATGGAACTTTCGGAAGCTTCGCAGGATGTGCTTAATGGGCGAAGTGAGGACGTGGAGGATAACATGAACCGCGTCTTGTCGTTGTACAATGGTCTGCTCAAACGCAGTGACGAGTATGGCGAGGAAAATCATAAGCCGTCGAGACCGGGTGGTGAGCTGCGCTATCTTGTGGAGGGACACACGGCAGAATTGTTTGAATCCGGAATTGCGATTGATTCCGATGGCTTTTTGTCATTTTCAGATGAGGCAGAGATAAAAGTACCGGAGAAATTTATTACGGATTTGGCATCGAAAGCAGAACAGATGAGTATGAATCCGATGGAGTATGTGGATAAGAAAGTTTA
>OGRT01002174.1_pt1 | contig 11533 bp, 9 predicted proteins | sample 1553581 | NCBI WGS metagenome assembly OGRT01 (sample SAMEA2580113, study PRJEB22360) | human gut metagenome | biome: human gut; feature: human-associated habitat; material: faeces | place: Denmark | collected 2008/2010
CGACACGTCGGCCCCCCCGCGGGTACCGCCGCCGCCGGCCGCACCGGCCTGACCTCCGTGGTCGTGGCGATCTGCTTCGCGCTGTCCGCCTTCCTCTCCCCGGTCATCTCCGCCGTGCCGTCCGCCGCGACCGCAGGCGTGCTGGTCGTGGTCGGCTGCATGATGGCTTCCTCCTTGAAGGAAATCGAGTGGGGCGACATCTCCGAAGCCATTCCGGCGTTCTTCGCGTCCGTGTTCATGGCGTTCAGCTACTCCATCTCCTACGGCATCGCCGGCGGCTTCATCACCTACTGCATCGTCAAGACCTGCAAGAAGCAGGCCAAGGACGTGCATCCGGTGATCTGGGTCGTGGCCGTGCTGTTCATTCTGGACTTCATCATCACCGCAGTGCTGTAATAGTCCTTTTCATACGGAAAATGGGCGGTTCCTTCAGTGGAATCGCCCATTTTTTATATCGACTTTCGTATCGGTTTGACGCAGATCCGCATCAGATGGCTTGGGAGAACGCGTCGACGAGCGCGGCCATCCAGTCCGTCAGGGAATCGTACTGCTCCGGCATCTGCTCGGTCAGCTCCACGATCGGAATATTGGACGATTTGGCGGCGGTGACGATCTTGCCGGTCAGCTCGGTCTCCTCCTGAATGTTGACCACCAGCAGGCCGACCTTGCCGGCCTCCAGCATGTCGGTGAACTGTTTGATGTCGGTCGGCGTTGGCTCGCTTTCGTTGGCCGTGGCACGCATGTAACCGGTCGGCGTCGCGTCTTTGAGGCCCAGGTCCCCGGCCAGATATTCGGCGACCGATTCCGTGGCGGCATAGGCTTCGCCATCCGCCTTGCGTTTGGTCTCCGTGATTTTTCGGGCGACCTCGTCTTCCTTGGAACGCCATTGCTGGTTCAGCTTGTCGAAATCGGCCTTGCCGTCGGGCCTTGTGCCCTCGTATGCCCTGGTGATGGCCTGTGCGACCGCTTTGCGCACCGCCGCCGAGAACCAGACGTGCGGGTTGCCGCCATCCTTGACGCCACCGATCTCCGCCGCGTTGATGACTTGCGATTTGGCGGATTGCGCGGCTTTGACGGCCCATGAGTCGTACCCGGCGCCGTTGACGATGACGATTCGCGCCTTCTGCAGTTTGGCGATGTCGGACGTGGTCGGCTCATAGTCGTGCGCGTCCACGTTGGTGGAGTTGATGATGCTGGTCACCCGCACGCCGCTTCCGCCGAGCTGCTCGGCGAGGGTGCCCCATTGGTTGATGGAGGAGACGACGGAAATCGCGCCATGCGCGGAACCGGCACCGTTCTGCGACGTTCCGCAGGCAGACGCGGAAGTGAGAAGGCCGACGGAAGCGAGTACGGCAATCGCAATTCTTGCATAACGGTTCACGATGGTTCCTCCATTTTCATACGCTTCATGCTTCGGTGAATCCATCATAACCGTAACTGAGAATGATTCTCAACAGCGCGTGTCGCTTCCACAAGAAAAACAACAAACCGACGCCGAGAGCAATCTCAACGTCGGTTTGCGGGGAAAAGGAGCTGCCAATCAGCCAAAACGTACAATTACAGAGTTTCGCACAGCGAAGCGCTATTAACTGGCCAGCTGAAGCTGACTCGCACCAACCCACCGGGTTGGCACTACGTTTTGGCGAATCGGCCTTATCGATCAGCCAAAACGTCCGGAGACGTAGCGTTCGGCTTCTTCGTTCTGCGGGTTGTTGAACATCGTGGTGGTGTCGGTGAAGTACTCGAGGTGACCCGGCTGGCCGACAGCCTTCAGATTGAAGAAAGCTGTATAGTCGGCGATACGCGCGGCCTGCTGCATGTTGTGCGTCACGATCACGATGGTGTACTCGTTCTTCAGCTCGTTGATCAGATCCTCCACGGCCAGGGTGGAGATCGGGTCGAGGGCGGAGCACGGTTCGTCCATGAGCAGCACCTGCGGGTGCACGGCCACGGCGCGTGCGATGCACAGACGCTGCTGCTGGCCGCCGGACAGGCCGATGCCCGGATTGTCCAGACGATCCTTGACCTCGTTCCACAGGTTGGCGCCACGCAGGGCCCATTCGACCAGATCGTCCGCGTCGGACTTGGAGATCTTGCGGTTGTTGAGCTTCACACCGGCCAGCACGTTCTCGCGGATGGACATGGTCGGGAACGGGTTCGGACGCTGGAACACCATGCCGACGTCACGACGGACGGCGACCGGATCCACATCCTTGTCGTACAGGTTCTTGCCTTCCAGCAGCACCTCGCCTTCGCAGTGGGCGCCCGGAATGATCTCGTGCATGCGATCGAGGGTGCGCAGCACGGTGGACTTGCCACAGCCGGAAGGTCCGATGAACGCGGTGACCTTGTTGGCTTCGATGTTGATGTTCACGTCTTCCACGGCCAGGAAGTCGCCGTAGAAGATGTTCAGATGGTTGACATCAATACGTTGTCCCATTTGTTTTCCTTATTGTTCTTATGTTTTCGACTATTCGACCGCGCTCAGCGTTCCGACTTGACGGCGAAGATCTTCGCCACGAGACGGCCGATGAGGTTGAGGATCAGCACGATGAGAATCAGCACGAGGGCTGCGGCCCAGGCACGTTCCATCGGGATGGTGGTGACGCAGGCCGCGGAAGCGTTGGCCGGGCAGTTCGCGTTGAGCTTGGAATACTCCTGGTAGACGTACACCGGAAGCGTGGTCATCTGGCCGGAGAAGAGGTTGACGTTCGTGGAGGCGATGTAGCCTGCGGTCATCAGCAACGGAGCGGTTTCACCGATCACGCGGGCGACGGCGAGAATCGCACCCGAAACGATGCCCGGCAGGGCGGTGCGCAGCACGATCTTCGTGATCGTGCGCTGCTTCGTGACGCCCAGGGCGTACGAGGCCTCGCGCAAATCGTGCGGCACGATCTTGAGCATTTCCTCGGACGACTTGACCACGGTCGGCAGCATCAGCAGGGAAAGTGCGACGGAGCCTTCGAAACCGTTGATGGTGCCGGGGCCGATCAGAATCGTGAACATCGAGAAGGCGAACAGGCCTGCGACGATGGACGGGATGCCGCTCATCACGTCGACCAGCAGGGTGATGACCTGTGCCAGCTTGCCACGGTTGGAATATTCCACCAGGTACACGGCGCACATCAGGCCGATCGGGATGGAGATGAGCATGGCGCCGAAGGTGATTTCCAGCGTGCCGATGATGGCGTGCAGGATGCCGCCGTAGCCGCCGGACGGGGTCGGGTTGCCGCCGACCACGCCGGTCATGTTGTAGCTCAGGAAGTTGAGGTTCAGCCTCTTGACGCCGTTGATGATGGTGGTGAGCAGCACCGAGAACAGCGGGATCAACGCCACGATGAACGCGCACGAGATGAGCGCCTTCATGGCGAAGTCCTTGCGCTTGCGCGCTGAGGTGAAGGAACGGGTCGGCTTGAACTTGTCGAAGTCGATGACGGGAGCGCCGTCCATCGGCGAAGCGTCGTTATTTGCGGCGGTCATCACACACTCGCTTTCTCGGTGAGCTTACGAGCGATGAAGTTCACCACGAAGGTAATCAGGAACAGGACCAGGCCGGTGCCGATCAGCACGGAAACACCCAGATCGTTGGCTTCCGGATACTGCGCGGCGATGTTCGCGGCGATGGTCTGGTTCTGCGAGGCCTGCAGCAGCTTGATGGAGTAGTTGAGGCCCGGGGACAGGATCATGAGCACGGCCATCGTTTCGCCGAGCGCACGACCGAGGCCGAGCATGGAGGCGGACACGACGCCGGACTTGCCGAACGGCAGGACCGCGAGCTTGACCATTTCCCACTTCGTGGCGCCGAGGGCCAGAGCCGCCTCTTCCTGAAGGCGAGGGGTCTGCAGGAAGATGTCGCGGGACATGGAGGTGATGATCGGCAGGATCATGACGGCCAGCACCACGGACACGGTGGCCACGGTACGGGAGGGATTGGCGGCGGGACCGGCGAAAATCGGAATCCAGCCAAGGTATTTGGCCACCCAATTCCAGAACGGGTAGATGGCGGGCACCAGCACCAGACCGCCCCACAGACCGTAGATAACGGACGGGATGGCGGCGAGCAGATCGACCACATAGCTCAGGGCGGTGGCGAGCTTCTTCGGCGCGTAATGCGAGATGAACAGTGCGATGCCGACCGACACGAAGAAGGAAATCAGCAGTGCCAGGGCGGAAATCAGCACGGTACCGAACAGCAGCGGTCCGACGTAGCCCCAGAAGCTGGAAGCCTTGCCGCCGGTGAAGTTGCTGATGGTCGCGCTGTTGGCCTTCTGGTCACCGCCGATCAACGGCCACGCGCGGAACAGCAGGAACAGCGCGACCGCGGCGAGCACGACGAGGATCAGGATGCCGCAGGCGTAGGCCACGCCCTTGAACACCTTATCCGCGTTCTTGCCGCTCACCGGCTGCTGTGCCGTTTTGCTTTGCGAACTCACGGGTTCTCCTTTTGGTTTGCTTGCGATTGCTTTCGATTTTTCTGGTTTTGCGTATCGTCCGTAGGTATCGTTTCAGGCCGCAGCCGTTTTTTACGCGGCTGCGGCCTGAAACCTACGGTCAGTCACCGATCACCGAAAGCGATCGCCCCACTGTGATGGGCTCACTTGGTTTTGATGGCGTCGATGGACTTGACGACCTTCTGACGCAGGGTGTTGGACATCGGAGCGGAGCCGGCTGCGGAAGCGGCGGTCTGCTGGCCTTCGTCGCTGGTCACGTAGGTGAGCCAGGACTTGACGAACTTGGCGGTGTTGGCGTCCTTGTATGCCGGGCAGGCGACGTCGTAGGAGACCAGCACGATCGGGTAGGCGCCCTTCTCGGTGGTGTTGTGGTCGAGCTTGACGACCACGCGGTTGTCACCCTTGGCGGAATCGTCGAGCGGGGAGGCGTCCACGACCTTGGCGGCGGCTTCAGCGGAGAACGGGACGTAATCGTCGCCGACCTTCACGGCCACGGTGCCCAGATCGCCGGCCTGGGAGGCATCGGCGTAACCGATGGTGCCGTCAGCCTGCTGCACGGTGAAGATCACGCCGGAAGTGCCCTTGGCGCCCTGGCCGACCTCGTTCGGCCAGTTCTCGCCGAGGTCGTAGCTCCATGCGTCGCCAGCGGCGTCCTTGACGTAGCTCAGGAAGTTCTTGGTGGTGCCGGACTTGTCGGAACGGTGCACCACGGTGATGTCGAGGTCAGGCAGATCGACCTTCGGGTTCTGCTTCTTGATGGCGTCATCGTTCCACTTGGTGATCTTGCCGTCGAAGATCTTGGCGATGGTCTCGGCGTCCATGTTCAGGGTCTTGCCCTTGCCGGACACGCCCTGCAGGTTGAAGACGACGGCGATCGGGGAAATGTAGACCGGGATGTCGAAGGCGGTGCCGGAAGCGCACACGCTCTTGGACTGCTCGACCTCGTTATCGGCGAGAGCAGCGTCGGAGCCGGCCCATGCGGTTGCACCGGTCAGGAAGGTGGACACGCCAGCGCCGGAACCGGACGGATTGTAAGCGACCTTGGCGTCCGGGTTGGTGCCCTGGAAGCCGGCGATCCAAGCTTCGACGGCGGCCTGCTGGGAAGAAGCGCCAGCGCCGGAGAAGTTGCCGGAAACGGTTTCGGTCTTGGTATCGGACTTGGCCGAAGAATCGGTGGAAGCGGTGGTGTTGTCACCGCAAGCCGCGACGGAAGCCAGCATCACAATGCCGGACACAGCGGCGATGGAGCGTACGAGAATGGAGTTACGCATTATTCTTTTCCCTCTGTCAACGTTCAGATGGCGTGTGTTTCTGATTTTTCGATTTTCTGTTGTCGCCATCGTTCTTCATGACAATCTCCAGCCTATTGGGCGTTTCACTCGCCCCAAACCAAAAACGGTGAACGGAAGATGAACAGTCTACGACACCTTCGCCGTTCGACGTTCCTTCCGTTCACCGTTCTTTGCAAGCACGATGCGAATGCGCGCTATACCAAGCCTTTCATCATCATTCGCTTGGCGTATCGATCTTGTATCCGAGGCCGCGCACGGTGGTCAGATACTTGGGATGGCCCGGGTCCTCCTCGATTTTGGCGCGCACGCGCTTGACATGCACGTCCAGCGTCTTGGTGTCGCCGACATAGTCGGAGCCCCAGATGCGGTCGATCAGCTGGTGGCGGGTCATCACGCGGCCCTTGTTCTGCATGAGGTATTCCAGCAGTTCGAATTCCTTCAGCGGGAAGAACACGTTCTCGCCGCGGACCGTCACCTCATGCTGGCCGATTCTCATGGAAATGTCGCCGCATACGAGCGGAATATCGTCGTCGGCGGCTTCTCCGGATTCGGCGACCATCTGGTTGCGGCGCAGCACCGCGCGGATGCGTGCCAGCAGCTCACGGAAGGAATACGGTTTGGTGATGTAGTCGTCCGCGCCGATTTCAAGGCCGACGACCTTGTCGATTTCCGCGCTTTTCGCGGTCAGCATGATGATCGGCACACGGCTTTGCTCGCGGATCCGACGGCACAGCGCGGTGCCGTCAAGACCGGGCAGCATCAGATCGAGCAGCACCAGATCGATACCACCCTTGGTGAACAGTTCCAATCCTTCTTCACCGGTGGCCGCGGCGGACACGTCGTACCCTTCACGGGTGAGCTGGTAGACCAGCGGCTCACGGTACGACTCTTCGTCCTCGACGATCAGAATTCGCGTCATCAGTGGTTCTCCTCATTCTCTGTTGTAGTGGAGTGGCCGGACTGTTTCTTTTCACGGGTGTTATCATTCGCCGAATCCGCCGGATGGTCGGGTTCCGCAGCGCCCGAAGCCTGCGGCATCGTGATGGTGAAGGTGGATCCCTCCCCCTCGCGCGACCATACGGAGATGGTGCCGCCGCAATCCTCGACGCAATGCTTGGTGATGGCCAATCCCAGGCCGGTGCCGCCGGTTTCCCGGGAGCGCGCCGGATCGACGCGGTAGAATCGCTCGAAAATTCTGCTGAGCGACGCCGCGGGGATGCCGATGCCCTGGTCCACGACGCGAATCGCCACCTTGCCGGATTCGATGCCGATGCCGACGGCCACCGTGGTATGTTCCGGCGAATAGTTGATGGCGTTCTCCACCAGGTTCTTCACCGCAGTTTTGATGGTCTCATGGTCAGCGACCACGAACACGTCCAGGTTCTGTTCGGCTTCCTTGGCCAGTTCCTCGGCGTTCGCATGCACCAGCACCTGCCGGCCGTTCACGGACAGGACCAGGCTGATGTGCTTCGATTCGGCCTTGACCTGGTTTTCGGCGAGCGCCTCGCGTGCCACGGACAGCACGGACAGCCGTTCCGCGTTGAGCATCGCTGCCGCGCTTTGCGCTTTCTGCAGGTCGATCAGACGGTGGACCAGTTCCGTCAATCGTTCGGATTCCTTGGAGATTCGGCCGGAGAAGTATTTCACCGCGTCCGGATCGTCGGCCGCGTCGCCGATCGTTTCGGCGAGCAGAGAAATCGCGCCTGCCGGGGTTTTCAGTTCGTGCGAGACGTTGGTGACGAAATCGCGCCGCATGATTTCGAAACGGCGTTGCTCGCTCATGTCGGAAATGAAAATCGCAAATAGGTTGTCGGCGATCTGTCCGACGCGCACGTGCAGGTAGAGCGTGTCTTCGGGCAGCGGCTTGCCGGCTTCGACGCCTTTGCCGTTCGTGTTCACCACGCCCGTTCGCGTGCGGCCGTGCAGGGGAATGGTCAGTTCGCGTTCGCGCACCACGCTGTCCGTGGAGACCAGTTTCACGATGTCGCGGATTTCCGCGAGCGCCATCGCCTGGTCGTGGATGATGCCGAAGCGCCGCGCGGCCGGGGATGCGTATTGGACCGTGGCCAGCGAGTCTACGACCACCAAAGCTTCGGGCATGACGGCCACCAGCTGGCGTTCCGTGGACTGCACGGGAACGCGGGGGCCGAACAGGGACGTGTTCTTCGCAGCTCCGAACAGGCTCGGATCATTGGGGTCGACGCCGTCCTGCACATCCTGGAAGCCTCGTCTGCGGCCAAGCAGGAACGCCACGACGAACACGACCACGGCCACGACCACCAATGCCGCAACCACCGACGGCGTTGCCAGCATCTGCTCCAACGTCATGCGTTCACCTTCCGATAATCCTCAGTTCTTCCTTAAGACTAGCGGTTTCGGAGAGGCTTTCGCATATGCGATGCTCTCACGCCACCGGAAGTTTTCCTGTCGTTCATCTTCCGAAACGCAGCATATCGGAATATGAGACGTCCCGTTTGCCGATATGACGATGCATGATGACGGGTCATGCGGCAAACGGGATGTGGAAACGGCTTTTCGCAACGTTAGGCGTTTCGCAACGCCACATGAACGCTACATGCGTTTGGCGATGTTCACCGTCAGTTTCGCGGCGGTGTCCGCGTATTCGGAAATGTCGAACGTTTTGAAATCCTCGTAGTCGGTGTCCGCGTTGTCGCTCAGCGCGCGAATCACCAATGCGGGAACGTCGTTGCGGGCGGCGACATGCGCGACGGCGGCGCCTTCCATTTCCACCGCGTCCGCGCCGGTCTCACGGATCACCTGCTCGACCTTCTGCGGATCATCGACGAAATAGTTGCCGGTGGCGATGATGCCGACGATATGGTGAATGTTCAAGTCGTTCAGCGCCTGGTCGGCCAGTTCGAGCAGACGGTCGTCGCTATGGTATTCCTCGATGGGCCGGTCGGCGGTGCCGGGCTTGAACTGGCCCACCAATCGCATGTCGGTGTCGAGATAGCGCAGGGTGCCGCCGAGCACCACGTCGTTGATGTGCAGATTCGTGTTGAGATTGCCCGCGATGCCGGAGAAGATCACGGCGTCCGGCTGGTCAGCATCGATCAGATGCTGCGTGGTGGCGGCGATGTTGACGGTGCCCATGCCGCCGACGGTCGCGGCGACGTTGACGGCGGTGCCCTTGTTGGTTTCGAGGGTGCCGCGCGTCACCTTGACGCCGGCTTCCTCGGTGACGGTGACGTTGCTCAGTGCCGTTGCGATATTGGCGACTTCCTCATCCATGGCGCCGATGATGGCGATTGCGGTCATTGCACTCTCCCTGTCTTACGTGCTGTCTTACGTGCTGTCTTACGTGCTGTCTTGAGTGTTGTTTTACGCGATTGCGATTCGCGTTTCCCGAATTTTCTGCAATCGCGCGGATAGTGAATCGAATCGGTCACTTCCAGCGGCGCGCGGCCACCGCATGGGCAAGCTCGCGTAGCAGCTGTTCCGTGGTGTTCCAGCTCAGACATTTGTCGGTGATGGACTTGCCGTAGACGAGCTGGTCGAGCGGCGCGGCCTTCTGGTTGCCACCTTCGATGAAGCTTTCCATCATGATGCCGGTGATGCCCTGCTCGCCTTTGGCGATACGGCCCGCGATGTCACGCACCACCTGCGCCTGACGATGCTCGTCCTTGCCGGAGTTGCCATGCGAGCAGTCGACGATCAGCCCATGTGCCGCAGCGGAATCGGCCGGCATTTCGGCGCGGATGGTGTCCATGGCCTTGGCCACCGAAGCGGCATCGTAATTCGGGCCGTGCGAGGAACCACGCAACACCACATGACAGTCGGGATTGCCGAGCGTTTTGACCACGGCGGCGCGGCCGAGATGGTCGATGCCGAAAAACGTGTGCTGTTGTGCGGAAGCGAAGCAGGAATCGGCCGGAGCCTCGATGGAACCGTCCGTGGCGTTCTTGAAGCCGATCGGCATGGACAGGCCGGACGCCAACTGCCGGTGCACCTGGCTTTCCGTATTGCGCGCGCCGATCGCACCCCAGCTAATCGCGTCGGAAATATACTGCGGACTGGTCGGCTCCAAAAACTCCGTGGCCGCCGCCAAACCCTCGTCAAGCACGCCAAGCAGCGTGCGGCGGGCCAACAGCAAGCCCTTCCTGATATTGCAGCTGCCGTCGATATCCGGATCGTTGATCAGACCCTTCCAACCGATCGTGGTGCGCGGCTTCTCGAAATACACGCGCATGACGATGACCAGACGATCATCAAGCTCCTTCTTGACGGCGGCAAGCCTCTCCGCATACTCGTGCGCAGCCTTCGGATCATGAATCGAACACGGGCCGACGATGGCCAGCAGACGATCGTCACGGCCATGCAGCACGTCACGAATCTCCTGACGGGACTTCAACACCAGATCGCTCATCTCGTTCGTGAGCGGAAGTTCCTTAAGAAAATATCGGGGAGCGGGAATCGGGTCAAGCTGACGAATATTGACATCCACGGTCTCCGGAAACACGGCGCGCTCATCCAACAGCTGTGCATCCTTCGAACTATCCGGACCGCGAAGACCTGCCATCGCTTCTGTTCCTCCCCTGCATCATTATGCTTGCGTAGCGCGATAGCGCCACCGTCGTTACCTTAACGGATGGGGACGGAATATGGGGATGGGCGACTGCATGGTGGAATGGGTGGGGGGCGACGTGGGACGAAGAAAGCGATATAGGAAAGACCCAACGCGGACGGAGAGTCCGGGTTGGGTCTTTTTTTGGGGGAAACGTGCGTCATGGGGCCTGCCGGGCTGAGGCGATGAGGCCTGCAGCCTCGAAAACGCCTGTCGGCGTTTTCCCTCGCGGCGGAAGCCCACCGGGCTTCCGCTATTCGCTCGGCGCGTATTGGCCAGCGCGCGCTCCGCGCGCTATTTGGCCAATGCGCCCATCGGATCCCACGCGGGGAGCATGGTGGCGGGTTCTTCTAGGGCCTTGAGGTATTCGGCGGGAAGGAGGGCCTTGGGGACGGCGACCTCGTAGACGTATTCGGTGAACCAGTCGTCGCTCATGGTGAAGTAGCCCTTGTCGGCGATCTTGTCTCCCCACGAGTTCTCCACACGCCAACGGCGGGTGGTGTGGCCATCCTCATCCACATCCACACCGACGAACGCCATCGCGTGATTCATCGCGGAATCGCCGAAACGGACACGCTGTTCCTTGTCCAGATCGAAATCGACGCCATACACGCGGCCATACTCGAACAGGTCGGTGGCCCACGCGCCGTTCTCACGGTCCATCATCGGATGGCAGTCAGCGCCGAACCATACCGGAATGCCCTGTTCCTGAAGAATCTGACGCACGCAGTCCTTCATGAACTGGTTCGGCACGTTGAGGTACTCGGTCGGGTCTCCCCCGGCCACGTTGCCCAGATGCTCGATGCCGATCTTCTTGCCCTTGACGTGCTCCTGACGCGGATCGTCCACCAGGCAGACATAGCTTTCCAAATCGGCGGAACCCACATACTTCTTCCAGAACTCGACAGGCGTGATCTCGCCATCGCGGTGGAACTCGCCATCCTTGTCGGTCCACTCCCAATCGAAGCTCTTCGGCGGCTCGCCCAAGTGAATCGTCAGAATACGGTGACCGGCGGCGACCGCATCGGCGATGATCGCATCGATCGCGGACGGATCAGCGTACATATGCGCAACCGCGGTGTGCAGCATGCGGCGCAGCTGCACGTTCATCTCACCGGTGTTCTTGGAGGATTCGGTCTCCGGGAACAGATCCTTCGGCACCGCGCCATACTTCTTGTACACGTTCATGGCCATGGTCCACTGGC
>OGRT01002175.1_pt1 | contig 11531 bp, 9 predicted proteins | sample 1553581 | NCBI WGS metagenome assembly OGRT01 (sample SAMEA2580113, study PRJEB22360) | human gut metagenome | biome: human gut; feature: human-associated habitat; material: faeces | place: Denmark | collected 2008/2010
GTAACTGTTCAGAGCCAACCTCCAAAATGCTATGCATTTCGTCGGTGTGGCGTATCTGCCAAATAAAATTTCAAAAACAGTCTTAAAAATGCAAGCATTTTACAACTGTATTTTAAAATTTTGCTTGGCTCTGAACAGTTACAAAATGCGGAGAATAGGAGATTATTTATGGGAAAGCAGATCAATGAACGCGAGGTCGTTCTTGAGATTTTGATGGAAATAACAGAGAATGGAGCATATAGTCATAAGATTCTTGGCGATGTTCTGTCAAAATATCAATATCTTGAGAAACGTGAGCGTGCATTTATCACCAGAGTTGTGGAAGGTACTCTGGAACATATGATAGAAATTGATTATATTTTGAATCAGATTTCTAAGACAAAGGTTAAGAAGATGAAACCGGTCATCCGTAATCTTCTTCGTAGCAGTGTCTATCAGCTGAAATATATGGATAGCGTACCGGATCATGCGGTGTGCAGTGAGGCAGTAAAGCTTGCGGTTCGAAAAGGATTTTCAGGTCTGCGGGGATATGTGAATGGAGTTCTGAGAAATGTTGTCCGCAAGATGGACGAGATCGAGTATCCAAAAGAAGATGTACAAAGATTGTCTGTGAAATATTCTGTCCCGGAATGGATTCTTTCTTTATGGAAGAAAGAATATGGGGAAGAGATCACAGAGAAGATGGCAGCAGATTTTCAGAAAGAGAAGCCGATTACGATCCGATGTTGTATGAACCGGGTTACACCGGAAGTATTGAAAGAAAAACTGGAAGCAGAAGGAGCGAAAGTAGAAGCACATCCGTATCTTCCTTATGCGTTTTATCTTTCAGAGTATGATTATCTGGAAGGTCTGGAAAGTTTTCAGGAAGGACTCTTTGCAGTACAGGATATCAGTTCTATGTTTGTCGGAGAACTGGCAGATCCAAAAGCCGGCGATCATGTGATTGATGTCTGTGCAGCACCGGGAGGAAAATCACTTCATGTGGCAGAGAAGCTTCAGCTGGCAGATGAAGTGGCGGCGAGAGAGAACAGAACAGAAGAAAAGATAGGACGGGTTGAAGCGAGAGATCTGACCGAATATAAGACAGATCTGATCTGGCAGAATATCGACCGTTCCGGACTTGGAAATATTTGTGCTGTATGCAAGGACGCCTCTGTATTTGATGAGTATGATAAGAAAACAGCGGATCTTGTGATTGCAGACCTTCCATGTTCAGGTCTTGGCGTTCTTGGCAAAAAACCAGATCTGAAATATCGCGTACAACCGGAAGATCTTGAAGAACTTGCAGATTTGCAGAGAAAGATTCTGACTTGCGCACAGGCAATCGTCAAGGATGGCGGCACATTGATGTACAGCACATGTACCGTAAATCCGGGAGAAAACATGGACAATGTACACTGGTTCTTGAAAGAATACCCACAATTTGAACTGGACGATATCACAGAAAATCTTTGCAAGGAGTTACGAAGTGATGTGATCGAGAAGGGATGTATCCAATTCTTCCCGGGAGTTCACGATTGTGACGGATTCTTTATTGCAAGATTAAAGAAAAAAGCATGATTTTCAGGAAATGTGAAAAAATAGAAAAAGCAGACAAATAATGTGAATAACTCACAGAAAAAACGAAATACAGGAGGAAAACTTTAAGATGAAGAAGGATATCCGTGCTTATGGATATGAAGAATTACAGAAAGAGATGGCGACGATCGGAGAAAAAGCATTTCGTGCAAAACAGATTTATGAATGGCTGCATGTGAAGCTGGTAGATCATTTTGATGAGATGACAAATCTTTCAAAGGCTTTGAGAGAAAAACTGGAAGAGAATTATGAGATTCTCCCGGTTGTTATGCTGGAGAGACAGATTTCCCAGATTGATGGTACGAACAAGTTCCTGTTCCGTCTCTATGATGGAAATGTAGTCGAAAGTGTTCTTATGAAATATAAGCATGGAAATTCTGTCTGTATTTCCTCCCAGGTCGGTTGCAGGATGGGATGTGCATTCTGTGCATCAACGATCGGAGGTCTGGTGAGAAATCTTTCTCCGTCTGAGATGCTTGGACAGATCTATCAGATTCAGAAGATAAGTGGTGAGAGGGTTTCGAATGTGGTGATCATGGGAACCGGAGAACCGATGGATAATTACGATAATTTCCTGAAGTTTATTCATTTACTTACAGATGAGCATGGACTGAATATCAGTCAGAGAAATGTCACCGTATCAACCTGTGGAATAGTTCCAAAGATGAAAGAACTGGCGAAAGAGCATTTACAGATTACACTTGCACTTTCACTTCACGGTTCCAATCAGGAAAAACGAAGAAAATTGATGCCGGTTGCAAATAAATATGATATCAAAGAAGTACTCGCAGCATGTGACGAATATTTCAAAGAAACCGGCCGGAGAGTGAGCTTTGAGTACAGTCTTGTACATGGTGTGAATGATACGGATGAAGATGCACAGGAACTGATTCATTTATTAAAGCATAAGAACTGTCATATCAATCTGATACCGGTCAACCCGGTAAAAGAGCGTGATTTTGTTCGTCCAAGCCGGAAAAGTGCTTTGAATTTCAAAAATAAACTTGAAAAAAGCGGAATAAATGTTACTATAAGAAGGGAAATGGGCTCTGATATTGACGGAGCCTGCGGTCAGCTCAGGCGCCGCTACGTAGAAACTGAAGGAGAATAGAAGGTATGAAGACATTTTCAATTACAGATGTTGGAATGGTGCGACAGGTAAATCAGGACTACGTCTTTACGACGGGAAAACCACTGGGTATTCTCCAGAACCTGTTCGTGGTAGCGGATGGTATGGGTGGCCATCAGGCAGGAGATTATGCTTCCAAGTGTACTGTGGAAGTGATGATCAAAGAGATTGCGAAGAGCGAGGGAGAGGATATCGAACGTGTTCTAGTGAAAGCAATCAAGTCTGCCAATCGTGAGATTATCAAAGAAGCATCCAGTGACGAACATCTGAAGGGGATGGGAACAACGGTTGTTGCCGCTACTGTGAAAGAACAGATGCTATATTTTGCCAATGTGGGAGACAGCCGTCTGTATCTGATCAATCAGGGAATTCAACAGCTAAGTAAGGATCATTCTCTTGTAGAAGAGATGGTTCGTCTCGGTGGAATTAAGCCGGAAGAAGCGAAGCATCATCCGGATAAGAATATTATCACAAGAGCGATCGGTGCAAAAGCTGATGTGGATGTGGACTTTTATGAACACCGTCTGAAACGGGGAGACATCATTCTGATGTGTACAGACGGATTAAGTAATATGGTGGAAGATGAAGAACTTTTCCATATTGTGCAGGGAAGCCGGGATATCGTCGAGGCAGGTGAGATGCTGGTGGAAGCAGCAAAAGAGAATGGAGGAACAGATAACATCGGAGTGGTATTGTTTGAGCCATTTGCAGATGAGGTGAGTGTATGATTAAAGAAGGAGTATTTTTAGGGAAACGATACGAGATACTTGGCCGTATCGGTTCTGGCGGAATGGCAGATGTCTATAAAGGCAAGGACCATAAGCTGAATCGTTTTGTTGCGATCAAGGTGTTGAAGAGCACATATCGTTCGGATGAGACGTTTATTAAGAAGTTTTTAAGCGAAGCTCAGGCAGCAGCAGGATTGATGCATCCAAACGTAGTCAATGTCTATGATGTAGGACAGGATCGTGGTCTTTATTATATGGTCATGGAGCTTGTAGAAGGAATTACGCTGAAGGATTACATTCAGAAGAAAGGAAAGCTTTCAGCAAAAGAGACGATCAGTATTTCTATTCAGATGGTGACAGGCATTCAGGCAGCGCATAACTGCCATATCATTCACCGGGATATTAAGCCGCAGAATATTATTATTTCCAAAGATGGAAAGGTTAAGGTTACTGATTTCGGAATCGCGCGGGCTACGACATCAACGGCAACGCAGGCAGTAACAACAACGGTGATGGGATCTGTACATTACACATCTCCGGAACAGGCCAGAGGCGGTATTGTAGATGAGAAGAGTGATATCTATTCAGCAGGTATCACGATGTATGAGATGATCACCGGGCATGTTCCATTTGACGGAGATTCGACAGTGACGGTTGCTTTGAAACATTTGAATGAAGTGATCAAGTCTCCAGCAGAAGAAGTACCGGATATTCCGTACAGTCTGGAGTGCATTATTATGAAATGTACACAGAAACTGCCGAATAAACGATATATGAGCTGTGAGGAACTGCTTCAGGATCTGAAGCACTCACTGGTAGATCCAGATGGAGATTTTGTAGTTCTTGATGGTGTGACAAAACGTATGCCGGCAGCATCCCAGGATACAGGCCGGACCACGGTTGTTATGTCACAGGATGAACTGAATCGTATGAAGAATCGTCAGAATTATGATGATGATTATGACGACGATTACGAGGATGACTATGACGATGATTATGACGATGATTATGACGATTACGACGACCGCCGCAGAAGCCGTTATGATGATGATGATGACTATGACGACCGCCGCAGAAGCCGTTATGATGATGACGATGATTATGATGATCGCCGTAAGAAGAATGAAGTGAATAAAGACACGAAGAAGATCATGAAGATTCTTATGGTTGTTGCCGGTGTTGTGATCGCACTTTTGATCATGTTCCTTGTAGGAAATGCAGTGGGCGTATTTAAAGGTGGAAAAGGAACGACTACACAGCAAACGGATTCAGAGATGGTAAAAGTACCGGATGTGACAGGCAAGACATATGAGGAAGCACAGAAAGAACTGAACAAATATGATCTCGGAATCCATAAGTCAACTGCGCCTTCCGATACTGTTGCAAAAGGAAAGATTATCAGCCAGGATCCTGCTGATGGAAAGAAAGTAAAGAAGCATACAACAGTCAATGTTGTGATCAGCAGTGGAGAAGAAGCTAAGATGACAACGATTCCAAGTGTTGTTGGAATGTCGGAAGCTGATGCAGAAAAAGCACTTCAGGCGAAGAACCTTGTTGTGAAGAAAGGTGATCCTGTTTACAGTGATGATGTGGAGCAGGGAGAAGTTGTTTCTGTCAGTCCGAGTGAAGGTGCAGAAGTAAAAGAAGGAACAACGGTTACTCTTGTAATAAGCAAGGGAAATCAGCCGGCAACAGTTCCTAAACTTACAGGAAAGTCCCAGTCGGATGCTGAAGCAGCACTTTCACAGGCAGGCTTGTCCGGAAATGCAACTGAAGATTACAGTGATACTGTAGAAGAAGGATATATTATCTCACAGGATACAGATGCCGGAAAAGAAGTATCCAAGGGCACAACGATTGGATATGTGGTGAGCAAAGGACCAAAGATGACGGTGGTTACTGTGCCGGATCTGTCCTATAAAGATAAAAACACAGCCGAGAAACTGCTGAAACAGGCAGGACTTACACCGGAGTATATTGGTGAAGATTATAGTGATGAATATCCAAAAGGACAGGTATTCTATCAGTCTGTCAGCAGCGGTACACAGGTGGAAAAAGGAACAACTGTCCAGTATATGGTCAGCAAAGGATCTCAACCATCAGCCCCGGATAGTGGAAATTCCGGAAATGATTCCGGAACAGAAGAGAACACGAATCAATGATAACAGAGAGCAAGTGTATGCAGGGAAAGATAATAAAAGGGATTGCCGGATTCTACTACGTGAATGTAGTAGAATCCGGAATTTTTGAATGTAAAGCAAAGGGTGCTTTTCGAAAAGACGGGATTAAGCCGTTAGTCGGTGATGATGCTGTGATCGAGGTACTTGATGAAAAAGAAATGACAGGAAATATCACAGAGATCCTGCCGCGTAAGAATGAGTTGATTCGTCCGGCAGTAGCCAATATTGATCAGGCACTGGTTGTGTTTGCAGTGACAAAACCGAAACCACATTATAATCTGTTAGATCGTTTTCTTGTCATGATGGAACGAAAAGAGATACCTGTCGTATTATGTTTTAATAAGACGGATATTGCCAGTCATCCTGAAATTGCAGAATTGAAAGAAGTTTATACCGGATGCGGATATCCGGTAATCTTCACAAGTGCGAAGGAAGAAGAAAATATCAGTGAGTTAAAATCACTTTTAAAAGGAAAGACAACTTCGATTGCAGGTCCTTCCGGTGTTGGAAAATCATCCCTGATCAATCTTCTGCAGTCTGAAGTGAAGATGGAGACAGGAAGTATCAGTAAGAAGATTGACCGAGGGAAACATACAACAAGACATTCCGAACTGATCGTGATCGGAGAAGATTCTTATATTATGGATACTCCGGGATTCAGCTCTCTTTATGTCAATGATTTCGAAAAAGAAGATTTAAAATATTATTTTCCGGAATTCACACCATTTGAAGGACAGTGCAAGTTCAATGGCTGTGACCATATACATGAACCCGGATGCGCTGTAAAAGAGGCAGTTGAAGAAGGGAAGATCCATAAGATCAGATATGAAGATTATACGGAGATGTACCGTGAACTAAAGGAAAGAAAGAGGTATTAAGTTTATGAAAAATATTTTGGCACCATCTATTCTCTCAGCAGATTTCAAAATTTTAGGAGAACAGTTGAAATTAACAGAAGAAGCAGGCGCAGAGTATATTCATTTTGATGTGATGGACGGAATGTTCGTTCCAAGCATTTCCTTTGGAATGCCTGTTCTCGCATCAATCAAGGGAGCAACAACACAGACACTGGATGTTCATCTCATGGTGACAGAACCGATCCGTTATGTGGAAGAATTCGTGAAAGCAGGAGCAGATATCGTTACAGTTCATTATGAAGCATGTGAAGATCTGCAGGCAACAATTGATAAAATCCATGCAGCAGGAGCGAAAGTGGGAATTTCTATTAAACCAAAGACACCGGTTGATGTACTGCTTCCATATCTGGATCAGGCAGAGATGTTTCTGATCATGTCTGTAGAACCGGGATTCGGCGGACAGGCATTTATTCCGGAATCACTGGAGCGTATTAGTGAATTGAGAAACCTTCTGAATGAAAAAGGACTTACAACTGATATTGAAGTAGATGGTGGAATCTATCATAAAAACGTGGCAGAAGTACTTGCAGCCGGAGCGAATGTAATGGTCTCAGGCTCAGGAGTTTTTAAAGGTGATATCAAAGATAATACAGCAAAGTTTATGGAGATTTTAAACGGCAATGTGTAAGAGAACAGTTATTGTGAGCGGGGGAATGCTGGAAGAAGATTTTGTCCTTCCAATTCTTGAGGCAGAAGAGACAGAATTTATTATCGGAGTAGATAAAGGACTCGCATTTCTTTATGAACATAAGATCAAGCCGGATTACATTGTGGGAGATTTTGACAGTGTACCGGAAGAAGTGATCGATTATTATAGAAAAGAAGCAAGTGTACCGATCCGGGAGTTCAATCCGGTAAAGGATGCGTCTGATACGGAGATTGCACTTCGTATGTGTCTTGGACTCAGAAGAAAAGAAATCTGGATTCTTGGAGGAACAGGAAATCGTCTGGATCATTTCTGGGCTAATGTTCAGTGCCTGAATATTGCACTTGAAGCAGGATCTCAGGCGATGATCTTAGACAGTCATAATAGAATTCGTCTGCTTGATCATGGAATCGCAATTCGCAGAGAAGAAGCTTTCGGAAAGTATTTTTCAGTATTTCCGATGCAACTTCCGGTTGAGGATTTCTGTATCAGCGGTGCAAAATATCCATTGCAGAATCATTTGCTCTCATCAGGAGACAGCTTGTGTGTGAGTAATGAGTTTGCAGAAGGTGAAGATGAAGTGAAGATCTCTTTCGTGTTTGGAAAAGTGATTTTGATGGAGACGAGAGATTGAAATTCAAGCCCCATTATAGTATAATATTAGATGCTATTTTGGGGCTTCTTTTTGTGAAAGAGTCACATAACAGAAAATAAGAGAAATAGACCTTGTGGATTTAGCTTTAGAAATCAAGGTTTTAAGGAGGAAATAGAGAAAATGAAACTTGGAATCGTGGGATTACCGAACGTAGGAAAAAGTACACTGTTCAATTCACTGACAAAGGCCGGTGCAGAATCTGCAAACTATCCATTCTGTACAATTGATCCAAATGTCGGTGTCGTAACAGTTCCGGATAAGAGACTGGATGTGCTTGGAGAGATGTATCATACAAAGAAGATCATTCCGGCAGCAATCGAGTTTGTTGATATTGCAGGACTTGTGAAGGGAGCATCCAAAGGAGAAGGACTTGGAAACCAGTTTCTTGCCAACATCCGTGAGGTTGATGCAATCGTTCATGTAGTAAGATGCTTTGAGAATACGAATATTGTCCATGTAGACGGAAGCATTGATCCGCTGCGTGACATTGAGACAATCAACCTTGAGCTGATCTTCTCAGATCTTGAGGTTCTTGAAAGAAGAATCTCCAAGACAGTGAAGCTTTCAAGAAACGATAAGATGGCGGCGAAAGAGCTGGATCTTCAGAACCGTCTGAAAGCGCATCTGGAAGAGAATAAGATGGCGAAGAGCTTTGTGACAGAGGATGAGGATGAGCAGGCATGGCTTGCAGAGTATAATCTTCTGACAGCAAAACCGGTAATCTTTGCAGCAAATGTATCTGAGGATGACCTTGCGGATGATGGTGCGAATAATGAAGGCGTTAAAGCTGTTCGTGAGTATGCAAAAAAAGAAAACTGCGAAGTGTTTGTTGTATGTGCTGAGATTGAAGAGGAAATTTCTCAGTTAGATGATGATGAGAAGGCTATGTTCCTTGAGGATCTTGGATTGGAAGAATCCGGACTTGAGAAGCTGATCAAGGCAAGCTATCATCTTCTTGGACTGATCAGTTATTTGACAGCAGGTGAGCCGGAAGTTCGTGCATGGACAATCAAGAAGGGAACTAAGGCACCACAGGCAGCTGGTAAGATCCATACAGACTTTGAACGTGGATTTATCCGTGCGGAAGTAGTAAGTTATGATGATCTGATGGCATGTGGAACTCATGCGGCAGCGAAGGAAAAAGGATTAGTTCGTCTGGAAGGAAAAGACTATGTCGTTCAGGACGGAGATATCATGCTGTTCAGATTTAACGTTTAACAGATATAGGGAATATGCTTAAAAACCGGTTAGATTCATTGTTTTCTAATTGGAAAAGCAGTAAAAACAGGAATCAGGGACAACTAGATTTGTTCCTGATTTCTGTGGATATGAAAGGAAATAACATAATATGCATTACAATATCAGCTTTCCGAATTTAGGGATTTATCTGGATCATGTAGGAAAAAGCATCAGCATTTTTGGTTTTTCCATTGCTTACTACGGCATGATCATCGGTGCAGCAATTTTGATTGGATTTCTGATTGCCACAGCGGAGGCAAAAAGAACAGGACAAAATCCGGAAGACTATCTGGATATGGGAATTGTCGGAGTGATCGCAGGAATTGCGGGTGCAAGAATATATTACGTGATTTTCTCCTGGGATTTATATAAAGATAATCTGTTGTCTATCTTTAACCTCAGAGAAGGTGGACTGGCAATTTATGGTGGCGTGATCGGAGCAGTGATCGCAGTTTTTGTGATGGCTGCTGTTAAGAAAAAATCACCATTTCAGATTTTGGATACAATTGCACTGGCGCTTCTGAATGGTCAGATGCTTGGACGTTGGGGGAATTTCTTTAACAGGGAAGCATTTGGAGAATACACGGATTGTCTGTTTGCAATGAGGCTTCCGGTTGATGCTGTAAGACCGGGAGATATCACAGAACTTATGCGCGAGAACATGCAGAGAATTGACGGAGTCAGTTATATTCAGGTACACCCGACATTTTTGTATGAATCATTATGGTGTGCCGGACTTCTTATTATATTGTTTCTGTATAGGAAACATAAGAAATATGAAGGTGAGCTCTTTCTTATGTACCTGTTTGGTTATGGGGCAGGACGCGTGTGGATCGAGCGGCTTAGAACAGATCAGCTTGTTCTTCCGGAAATCGGATTTCCGGTGTCAGAACTTCTGGCAGGTTGCCTGGTGATTGTGACAGGAATTATGCTGATCTATTGCAGAAGGCATTGCAGAAAAAGAAATGAGAAGAAAAAAGTGGATCAGTATGAGCCGGTGCCAACAAAGATTAAAGGGAAAAAACCACCGAAGTGGGATGACCGGTTGTTTAAAAACAGATAGAATGATAAGAAAAAAGTATAGTGATTCATAAGCCAGAAGAGTTAATGTTCAACAGAAAGTACTCTTCTGGCTTTTTCCATTTCTGCCTGTTTTAGGTAATAATCCCCAATAACAGCACTGATAACTATTCTCAAAATTATACTCTGTACACGAAAATATACAAAAGAGGATATTTATAACTCTAGACTTTTGTGACTTTTGGAGATATAATGAAACTACATGTGAATTAATTATACTTAACTCAGTGTAAAACCTATGTAACACCTAAGGAGGAATAAAAATGGCAAGAAAAATGAAGACCATGGACGGTAATCAGGCAGCAGCTCACGTTTCTTATGCATATACAGAAGTAGCAGCTATCTACCCGATTACGCCTTCATCCGTTATGCCGGAGCATATCGATGAGTGGGCTACTGAAGGAAGGGAGAACATTTTCGGACAGACTGTACAGGTTACAGAGATGCAGTCCGAGGCCGGAGCAGCAGGTGCTGTTCACGGATCATTAGCAGCAGGTGCTCTTACAACAACATTTACTGCTTCTCAGGGACTCCTTCTTATGATTCCTAACTTATATAAGGTTGCTGGTGAGCAGCTTCCGGGAGTATTCAACGTATCTGCCCGTGCACTTGCAAGCCACGCACTGTCAATTTTTGGAGATCATTCTGACGTTTATGCATGTCGTCAGACAGGAGCAGCTATGCTCTGTGAATCCAGCGTACAGGAAGTAATGGACCTTACTCCGGTTGCTCATTGTGCAGCACTTGAAGGAAAGATTCCATTCATCAACTTCTTTGATGGATTCAGAACATCACACGAGATTCAGAAAATCGAGACATGGGATTATGAAGATCTGAAAGACATGGTAAGCATGGAAGCAATCGACGAGTTCCGCGCACATGCACTTAACCCGAACCACCCATGCCAGAGAGGTTCAGCTCAGAACCCGGATATCTTCTTCCAGGCTAGAGAGGCTTGTAACCCATTCTATGATGCACTTCCGGGAATCGTTCAGAAGTACATGGATAAGGTTAATGAGAAGATCGGAACAGACTACAAACTGTTCAACTACTATGGAGCAGCAGATGCAGAGCATGTGATCGTAGCTATGGGATCTGTTTGTGACACAATCGAGGAGACAATCGATTACCTGACAGCTGCAGGAGAGAAAGTCGGAGTTGTTAAAGTTCGTCTTTACAGACCATTCAGCGCAGAAGCTCTGATCGATGCTATCCCGGATACAGTTAAGAAGATTTCTGTTCTTGACAGAACAAAAGAGCCAGGAGCACTTGGCGAGCCACTGTACCTGGATGTTGTTGCAGCACTTAAAGGATCTAAGTTCGATGCAGTTCCGGTTTACACAGGACGTTATGGACTTGGTTCTAAAGATACAACACCT
>OGRT01002176.1_pt1 | contig 11526 bp, 5 predicted proteins | sample 1553581 | NCBI WGS metagenome assembly OGRT01 (sample SAMEA2580113, study PRJEB22360) | human gut metagenome | biome: human gut; feature: human-associated habitat; material: faeces | place: Denmark | collected 2008/2010
CGACAACATCCGACATACCGCAGTATTCACGAACTTCTATGTCTAACCGCTCTTTATCCATGCCATTTTCTTTTAAAACTTTTGCTGCCACACCGGGTGCCGCACTAAGCCCAAACAAAAGGTGTTCGCTTCCAACAATCCTCTGTCCCATACGAATGGCAAATTTAGCAGCTTTATTCAATGCTTTTTCTGCTTCCGCAGTAAACTGTCTACTCATGATTCTCCATTTCGATATCCTTCATATTGGTTATAAATTTCGTCCACTAACTTGTGTACATCTTCACGCGATACATTTTTACAAATCGCTTGTGCTAAAATCAAATCCATTGTCTGCGCCAGTTCCATGCGTGCTTTAATTTCATCCACATCAACCGCCACAATTGCACCGTGACGCCTGTCAAGCTGCAGATATCCTTCTTGTCTGAGCATCGCATATGCCTTATTTACCGTGTGCATATTAATCCCAACCGTCTCTGCCATATCACGGACGGAGGGAAGATTTTCCCCTTCTCTTAACTCTGCCTTAACAATCGCATAAACAATCTGATTTCTAAGCTGGAGATACAATGCTTCATCACTGTTAAAATCAATGGATATATACATTTTTTATTTCCTCCTTTGTTCTATCCGCAGTATAACAGATAGCCTCTTAAAAATCAAGTTCCTTCCCTTTTTTATCCCGGCGCTTCATCGCCATCTTAAGCATGACAATCAAAAGGCTCAATACCGTAACAATCAAAACAATAATCACTGCCATAAGGACTGTCGTGGAAATCGGAAATGAACCACTGTCATCTGCCGTTTCGCCCTTATTCACACGTTCTACCATCGTTCCGGTATATTTCTGAATCGTCTGCTCCGTGCGGTCATACTGGTAAAGTGCCGCATCACCGCCTTTTGGCTTCAGATACAAAAGCAGATAATTGTTATCCAAATCATGTTCCATCGTAAAAGCCGGCACCGTAACACCGGAAAGCACAACGGACGATTGAATATATCCTTCCGGCACCCGCTCTAAATCATCGGGATTTGCAACCTCAAATTCATAAGAATTTTTGATAATCTTTTTATCCCCTTTCTGCTCGACCACAAATCCAACGGACTGCGTTGTATCTGCCTCATCTTCCCGGCTCTCGGTCTCTTCCTTTGTTTCTTTCGTAACCATCACTTTATATTCTCTCACACTGCCATCTTCCGCCGTCACAACAAACGATACATCATTATTTCCCTCAGAAAGATTCTCGCCGCCACGCACCAAAACTCTCGCTTTCTCATCCTGAAGCGCATACGAATAATACAAAGAATCCGAATTAGCATCTACTGTCGCCTCATAAGCCGTAACTTCCGGCGAAAACTCCGGCGTCATCGAAACAGCGTCAAGTTTCAGCGTTTTCAGACGATTTTCTTTGGATTTTACCGGCGGTGCCGTCACTACCGGAACATTTGTTGCCTTCGGTGTAGTTTGTACCTCAGTATTTCCCGTCTTTTTCTTCTTTTTCACAACCGAAACCGCCACCTGGTTACTCCACATGGAAAATTTTTCGCCGCTTGCATTTGTCACCGATATATCTCCGTCTGCCCGGATTATCGTGGTTCCTTTTTTCTTTGCCTTGAATTGCAGGGAAAAGGTCTTTTTCGGCACTTCGGCCGTATTTCCCGTGGAGGCAATTTCCAGCATGCCATTTCCACCGCTTACCTTTTTGCCACCGGAAAGAAAAGTTAAAATCGAATCATCATAGGAAAGACGGAACGAAACATCCGCAAAGGACTCGGCAGACGCCACCTGACATACTACCGTCACCTGACTTCCCTTGCTTACCGTCTCTGACAGTGCCGATAACTGCAGCGAACCGCTCGCCGCCTTTGCCGTAACCGGCAGACAAAATGCCATCATAAGTATCAAAATAATTCCTGCTGTCATTCTTTTTTTCATCGTATCGTCCCTTCCCTTTCTTGTCCTTTTTATTTGGGCATTGGGCTGTTTGCCGCCGGCATATTTTCATAAACCGGAATTGAAAATACCAATGGAGATTTGTCCATCATACCGGCATATGCCTTTTTCGTCTTAATCGATTCTTCATACGCTGCCTCCACATTTGTCATGTACTGATGGGAATAGCGTTTATAACTTGTCACGTTAAATTTTTCAAGATAACACGTATTTTGCCCCTTGGCAATATAGCCGGAACTTATGTACTGCGCGCCACCGACAATCGAACGGTATGGGTCGGTCCAAGGTCTTAAATAGGTACCCGCCTTTTTATCACTCGCCCACTTCAGTCCGTTTAACACCGGTGTACTGCTGCTAGTCGCACCAATATTATAAAAATTATAAATTCCTGGATAGGAAGATACCGTACCGGTAACTGCCGTACTCGTTGTTGTCGCACTTGTCACGACTTCCTGTTTGACACGGCTAGCCAGATGATAAGGACTTGCCTTGCTAATCTTCGCTGCCTCCATGAATGCAGTCACATAATACATCGTTTTCGCCGCACCGGTGTTGACATCCGTATAGGAAAACTTCTTGTTGTAAAATGGTGTGTTGGACAAAATTGTATTGACACCGGATTTTGTCTGGTACTGCGACTGATATTCCAGTAACTCAAACATGTAAATACTTCGATCATTTAAATAGTTTCTGGGATCCATAAAATATGCCACCGCAGCTTTCGATGCAGCAACCCATGTGCTTCCGTCAAATACCTTCCACTTGCCGGTAGATGCATCGTATGCATCTTTTTCGGTTGACTTCCATGCCTTTGCTCTCGCATTGGAAATCAGGTTCACACCCGTTTTCGATTCCTCCGTTACAGCCGTATTCCAGTCAAGACCGGTTTTATAGGCTTTAAACTGCCAATACGGATATGCCGAATGAAGTGCACGTAAACTCTGTTTATACGATTCCGGAAATCCCTCGTTTTTCATTGCCTGCTCAAACTGCGCATCGCTCATGGCAACTACCGCAACTTTTTTCGTCACCGGTTTCTTTGCAAGTTTTACATATTTCGCATTGGAATATCCGGTATAGGTCTTTCCCTTGTAGTTAAAACGCAGTTTATACCATCTGGTACTCTTTACTGCCACATCACTTACAATCGTAACTGCCACTTTCTTGGCAATGGATACTTTTTTCCCGCCTACCTTTTTATATGCTGAACCGGTTCCTTTCTTTTTACGGATATTCGCCGCCTTTTTCACATTGAAAATCTGTGCATATATACCTTTTCCCGCCGTCAATTTCACATATTTATTCTGCAGATATGCCTTTCTTTTTTTCTTTTTATATGTAAAAGAAACATGGAACCATTTTTTCCCTTTCAGCGTCTTTTCACCAATTACTTTTATTTTCTTTCCCTTTGCAAGCGACATTTTTTTCCTGCCAACCTTATAAACACTCTTTCCATTTGCTTTGTAAAGCTTGGATTTTTTCAGCACCTTTGCACCCACTGAAACCGGCTGGTAGGATGTCTCATAGCGATAGGTAATCGTTGGTTCTGATGTAGATGCCGGTGTTACTGTCGGTGCAGGTACCGCAGTCGACGCCTGTTCAATCGCAATATAATTGGAACTGACAAAGCCTGTCAAAGTCGTGTTATCCTTTACAAAACTAACCTGATACCAGCCTGACAATTTCTCCAAAATAGTCACTTTATCTTCTTTCGCCAACAAAACATTGGCATTGTTATACTGTAAAATATCATAGGAAGTACCTGCCCCCGTGCGTACATTCAATGACGATGCCGTCACAATTCCCGTCTGGTTTGCCGCCAGTGATTTACCGCTGTGAAAAAACACCAGTCCACACAAAATTGTCATTCCTAAAATGGTGTAAAAGACTTTCCGGTTCATCGAATCTCTCCTTCTCATGCTTGTACAATTACATAAATGCGCTCGCTAGTTTCATTTGGCATTTGTTTCATATCTTCATCCAGAAAAGAAACCAACGCAAGCCCATTTTTCTCAATCAGTCGTTTTAATGTGTCCATATCATAGGCACGCTGGTAATGCGCTTCCTCCGTGCGCTCATACAGTTCGGAATCTGCCTGTTTTCTAAAAATTGTGAGCATATATTCGTTAATATCCTGATCTTCATAAAAATAGTTTTCCCAGATATAACTGACTTCCTCATCCTGCTCAACCCATGTCTGGTTGCCGATGATGTTTCGGTAACAGTACGCCGTCTTCAAATCGAAAATGAAATAACCGCCCGGTTTAACATACGTTTTCACCCGGCTAAAAAGTTTATTCATTTCCTCCTCATGAAGCAGATAATTCACGGAATCGCACACACTGAGCATCGCATCTACCGGGCCGTCCAATTCCATTTCTTCCATGTTCTGATGCAGATACAAAATATCGGAACCGCTCTCTTCCTGCTTCTGCTTCGCAATCGCAAGCATATCCACCGATTTATCCAGACCAATCATGTCATATCCGGCAGCCGCAAATTTCTCCGTCATTACGCCGGTACCGCATCCCAGTTCACAGATTCTTCCGTTCAAAACGCCCTTCTCATGCAAATACTGCAAAAGATTTTCAAACCATGTCTCATAGGGAATATGATTCATCATATGGTCATATACATTGGCAAATCCTTCATACATCATCTCAATATCCTCCTAACATTCAATTGTCTCACTCAGTGAGAAAGAATACAACAGGCATTTTACCACCTTTTTTCCTGTCATTTTTTCCAGTGCATCCCGGTATAACTCCATCTGTCTCCGATAACGCGATATAAGCACTTTTTCATCCCCTTGCTTAAGCGAATCGGTTTTGTAATCCATGAGCACAATTCCGTCATCGGTCTCATAATATCCATCAATGATTCCCTGAACCAAAACTGTCTCATCTTCCCCGCGTTCATCAAACAAATCACGTGCCGGATACCCCATAACAAACGGCTGCTCTCTGTAAAGACGCCCTTCCTTCTGTGCTTGTCGCATTTTTCTTCCTAACGTCGAGTCAAAAAAAGCTGACAGCCGTCTATAATTTAACACCTCGGTATCACTTTCGCAAAGTCTGCCGGTCTCAACTAACCGTTTTACTTCTTTACGAATCTGTGCCTCATCTTCCGTATTTACAAAATCAATTACCGCCATCACCTGATGCCAGATTGTTCCGTATAAAGCACCTCGGTTTGCCGATTTTTCTTTTGTCTCTGTCTGCATAAACGCAGGAACCGGCTTTTCTTCCTCCTTCTCCTCATGTGTGAGAATGGTAAAGTCTTCCATGTCCAGTTCTTCCATCGACTGAATTTTCAAATCGGATACCGACACTTTTACCGGCAGTGGTTCCGGCTCCGGCTCATCCGCCGCATCCATCCATTCATACATCTCCTGTAAAGGTTTATCATAGCAGATGGTTGTGTCAAAATTATAAAGAGCCTGCTCCTTTACCGTCTCTTGTACCATACCATGTTCCACCTGTAAAATCAAATCATCCGTCTCGACTTCTACCAGATGAAATAAATCCGTCCGGATATGTACTGCCGGCAAGACCATATTGAAAAAGGTCTTTATTTTCTGCCTGTTTTCCCCGGTTACCGCCGCTGAATCCGTATTCTTTGCACATCCCAATAAAATCAATTTTTCCTTTGCACGCGTCATCGCAACATAAAGTTTACGCATCGCTTCGCCAAGTTCATCCTGGGCGTTTACGTATTTGAGATAATGGGTATAAATCGTTTTCTTCTTTGTCCTTTTTTCATTATCCACAACCGGCATTACCATCGCAATATCCGGATGAATCGTAAGGATGCTTTTATCCGAAACATGAATTGCGTGCCCCATGCCGCCGATTATGCAGATTGGAAATTCAAGTCCCTTACTTTTATGAATTGTCATAATCCGCACAACATTTTCTTCTTCTCCTGAGAGATTTACTTCGCCCATCTCCTCGGTCTGCTGTGAAATTTTTTCCAGATAACGAACAAACGAATACAATCCGTGATAGGTCGTCCCATCAAATTCCCAGGCAATCGCCATCAAACTGTCCATATTCGCATTTCGCTGCACACCATTTGGCATTAGGCGGACCGCCTCGTAAATTCCTGTATGGTCATAAATATCCTGCACAATTTCTCCAACGGCCGCATAAGACGCCTTCTTCCTAAAATATGAAAGTGTCTCGAGAAAGTGCTGCAATTTCTCATACAAAGCATCACTCTTGTCATAGGTTAAAATGGCATCATACAAATCTGCCGTGCGATTTTCCATGCGGATAACAGCAAGTTCATCTTCAGTCAGAGAAAACATTGGTCCAAGTAACACTGCCGCCAAAGGAATATCCTGATGCGGATTGTCAATCACCTGAAGCATGGAAACCATAAGACCGATTTCTCTCGTATCAAAAAATCCTCTCTTTTTCTCCATCACTGCCGGAATTTCATAATCCTTCAGTGCATCGAAATACGCCTGTCCCTGTGAATTTGTCTGGACGATAATGACAACATCCCCATACTCAGCCTTTCGGTACCCTTCTTTATCCTTCACATAAAGCGGCGTTTCCCCCGATACCATTTCCTGAATTTTCAGTGCTGCAAGTGTGCCCTCCGCCTCCACATTCTGCTTTCCCAAAATTGCATAGACGTCCACATTTTTCGCAATTTTTTTGTCTGTATTTTCAAAATCACTTCCTAAATGCAATTTGGCTTCGTCGTCGTATTCCACGCCGCCGATATCTGTATGCATCATACGTGAAAATACTTCATTCGTACTCTCTAACACAATTTCTCTGCTTCGAAAGTTCTTCTGTAAATCAATTCTGCGGTATAACGTTCCCTCTTTTTTATTGTAGGACAAAAGTTTTTCGGCAAACAATTCAGGACGTGCACCACGGAATCGGTAAATGCTCTGTTTGGCATCACCTACCATAAAAATATTCGGCATTTCCCCGGCAAGCCCATCTCTCGAAACCGCATGAAGAATCGTATCCTGAACATAGTTACTATCCTGATACTCATCAATCATGATTTCAACAAATTCATTCGCCAGCTCCTTCGCCGCGTCCGTGCGGATATATGCGCCGCTTTCCTCATCCTTTTGTAAAAGAATCGAAATCGTCAGCTGCTCTAAGTCATTAAAGTCGAGAATCCCCCGCTCCCTTTTTTCTGACACAAACAATTCATGAAGCCTTCTAGTCAGGCGGAATAACGCCTTCATCTTCCGGCTTGAATCCTCTAAGTCATTAAGATGCTCATCTGCCTCTTTATCAAAATACTGCTCTTTCCATTCCACCATACGTTTTTCAGCATCCTTGCAACTTAAACGAACGGCTTCTTTATTTGCCTTTTCCTCTTCCGTCAGGCCTCTTGGTGCACGAATTGTAAGTTTGGGAAGTCTGCCAAAATAAGCACGATACTTTTCATATCCTGAGTTCTCCGGCAAATCCGACAAAAATGCCAGCATCTCATCCAGATAAGGCTCATAAAACAGCGGTTGGTTTGGTCCATGGCAAATATCTTTCAGTGCCTTGTATTCCTTAAGTATTCCCTGAAGAAATGTTTTCGTGGAAGCCAGTAAGTTTTTCATAAATTCTGAGTTTTCCCATTCGTCCACCGTCTTGACATCATAAAACGCCTCCATCTCATCTAGAAATCGGAGTGGAAACGGCTGCCCCATCATTTGATTATAAATTCTTCCAATCAGATTTCCCAGTTCATCATCACGGCGGTTAAACTCACTCATCCCCGCCAGTTCCAGAAAATCTTGTTCACCCTTTCCATACTCCTCCTCTAACAATTCATCCAAAACATCCTGCATAAGAAGTCTTGTCTCTGCCTCGGTTCCCATACGGAAAGCCGGGTCAAGACCAATCCGGTGAAAATACCGTTTTACAATTTCACTGCAAAAACTATGTACAGTAGAAATATGTGCAAGCGAAAGACGCCCCTCCTGCCGCAGCAGATGTTCATTCGATGGGTCCTCTGCCAGTGCTTGTTCAATACGTTCCCTCAGGCGGTCTTTCATCTGGGCTGCTGCAAGTTTCGTGAATGTCACGACAACAAACTGATCCACATTTACCGGATCCCTTTTGTCCGTAATCCGCTTAAAAATGCGCTCCACTAACACGGCTGTCTTACCGGAACCGGCAGCCGCTGAAACAAGAATATTACAGCCTCTCATATCAATAATCTGTTGCTGGTCTTTTGTCCAATTAATCGTCCCCATATAATGCCTCCCATACTTCGTCATCACTCATTTTTTTCATTTCACGCACACCATCTTTTTTCGACTCATGCCCACACACACTTCCATACGGGCAATAGGTGCATCCATCGTTATCTTCATACACATATGGTATAGCTTCGATTTTACCGTCTAAAATAGCTTTTCCACATTCTTTCATTTTTTCCTTTGTGTGAGCAATCAATGTTTCAAAGTCCTTTGTGGAAAGTGTTTCGGAATTTTTTTTCAAAAGTCCTTTTTTGTCAACAGCCACCGGAACCACAACGGATTTTTGTCCGGGTATGAGCTCACCGCCATTTACTATCGACTTGTCAAGATGCCCGATAATTTCCGGCTCCTCATTCACATACCCTTTGCACTTCATACTGTCGAGAACACGTTTTTCGTATTCTTCTTCGCTTTCCGGCTTCCAATCCAAATTTTTCTCTTTAATGGCATAGTAAAGCATCGCCGCCGGAACCGCCTCTTTGCCCTTATGCTCCTTTTCAACCATTTCTTTTGCCGCTTCCAGATAGGTCAAAAGCTGCATCTGCAATCCATAGTATACCTTTGCTAACGACAAATCCTGCGAGTCACTACTCTTGTAGTCAATAATCTTAATCAATTCCTCTCCCGGAAGAGAACATAAATCCACGCGGTCAATCACACCATTAAGACAGATTTTTGCATCTTCATCAAACGGAATACACATCGATTCCCACTCTTTATCACTGCCCCGGAATCCTTTTTCCGTGTAGGTCTGCACAAAGTCGCCCTCCTGCATCTGGTGCCACATCGCCCAGACCGAATGAACCACCTCATTTTTCAACCGCTTTAACATAAAGGACACTCGGTTCGATTGAAAATATTTTCTGCCCTGGTAGCGCTCTGCGACGGCATCGACACACTCAGCCGCCAGTAAAACCGCCTCTTCTTCACTTAAATCCTGCCAGTTTTTGTTCCTTTGTTCCAGTTCATGTGACAAATGTTCCATCGCCTGATGGAATAAATTTCCATGGTCAAGACTGCTGATTTCGTACTGCTGCCGTTCGTTCAGTAAAAGTCCATAGTGCGAAAAAAACGCAAACGGACACTGCACATACTGCTCAAATCTTGTCACGCTTCCATACAAAACATCGCCAAACAACCGCTTTGCCGCTTCTTTTTTGAGCGAGTTATTTCCTGCGCGTTTTTCCCGAATCCGCAGCAAATCTTTTAAAATACCGGGCGTTTTCTTTTCATAATGGGAAGCAATTTCCCACCAGATAACATCCTTTGCATAGCTGCCGTCCGCCAGATGCGAAATCAAATAACTCTTTCCCTTGTCACTTCCCATGATTTTTTCATAAGAAGTATCCATTTCCTCTTTTTCCACAACAAGCTTTGGAAATACCTGTTTGACACGGTTAATCAGATAGGAAGGTCTTTTGCTCTCTCCCTTTGACGTCATAACCGAATAGGTAAGAATCACCTGCTCGGACGCTTTCGTAAGCGCTAAATACAAATAAAACTGCTCGTTATACGATTCCTTTTCCGCATCCGGTGCTAACGTCACGCCCTCTTTTTCCATGCGCTCCCTCTCACGCTCGGTCAAAAGTCCCGGCGCCCCTTTCGCCTTCGGAATACAGTTATCATTGACACCAAGAAAGAAAAGAACCTTAATATTTTTCAAACGGCTTCTTGTCACATCGCCAATCATGACCTGCTTAGCCGTTGGCGGAATAAACCCGACAATTCCTTCTGAAATCCCGGCCTCTAACATTTGTGTATACTCTTTAAATGTGACAATTTCATCTCCAAGAAGTTCTACAAACTCATCCCACAGGTGAATCATCAGACGGTAAATGCTCTTATATTCTCTCGCTAAAATAAGCTTTCCATCGTTTTCAAAATTTTCGCTCATAGCAAGAAGACGCTCATAAATTCCGTTCTTCTCAACGAAACCATAGAAAATTTCCGTAAATTCACGAACACTCTTTTTACCGCCCTTTAATGCCTGCAGCGTCTCTGCAATAGAATCCACAAAAATTCTCCGGTATTCATTGACCTCCAGTAAATCCAGTCCGGAAACTGCATACTCCCATTCACTCTGATAGGCTGCCATCCCCCGGCATCCTCTGGCTATCACATAGTTTTCCAGGCAGTCTGTCTGCTCTCTTGTAAGCGGTGACAAGGCACAGCGTAAAAAACGGAACGTGCTCTCATAATCAAGTCTCTGCTGCACCATATGAATAAAGGCTAAGAGATATTCAGCCATCGCATTTGCCCCGATGCTTTTCGTGCTGTCCAAAAAATATCGGATTCCAAGTTTTTCAAACTCCTGCACTAACAGCGGCTCATAAGCCGCTTCATCTGCTGTCACAACCGCAATGTCTTCCGGCTCATACCCCTCTTCTTTCATCAGCCAGTAAATGCGTCTCGCCACATAGGAAACCTCATCGCGCTCCCTGTGGCACATCGTAATGTGAATGGACTCCGGTACTTTTTCCCACGGTTTAAGCCCATGGGTAAATAACCGCTCTTCCATAAAGGCAAGTTCCTCATTTTTCGCTACCCGGTAAGGAATTTTTTCCCTGCCGAAACCTGTAATAACCGGCTCCTCTACAAGGACACCTCGTTCTCCTGCCATCTGCGTCAGACGGCGTATCGTATCAGCACTCATGGAAAACACACGGTCTCTGTGTCCGGTGCGGTCTGTTGTTACCGTTATGTACATATCCTCACATACCCCTAAAATTTCACGCAAAAGTTCATACTGTGTCGGTGTAAAACCGGTAAAACCATCTAAACAGACCACACAGTGTTTCATCATTTCAAGTGAGGAAACTACCCGCGTAAGCTGTGGCACCAGTTCCTCTGCCATCATATACGTATCGCCCATCCGCTCTGTAAACGCCTGATACACCAGACGGATATCGTGCAGTTTCAAGCCAAGCAGCGAGTCCTCTCCGACTTGCTCCATAACCTCTTCCAGTGCTTCTTCCGACACATCATACTGCGCCAGTTCACACAAAAGGGATTTACATTCATCCAAAAATCCTGCCGCATTTAACCCGCGCTTAAAATACAGCATTTCTTTTTTCTTTTTAGAAAATACCTGATACAAAATCATGATTTTCCCCATATCTTCCAAAACCGTTCGGCGCAGTGCCGGAACCTCTTCAAAGGCACGGTATGCCAGACGGTGGAAACTAAGTACATCAATATTTAAAATCCCCTTATTTCCATTGAGGGAAACTAATGTTTTCTGGGTTTCTAATGTAAACTGATCCGGTACTAAGACAAGATAATTGATACCCGGATTTTCTGACGCGTCTTTTTGAATTTTTTTGAACAGCCAGGTGCTTTTTCCACT
>OGRT01002177.1_pt1 | contig 11516 bp, 10 predicted proteins | sample 1553581 | NCBI WGS metagenome assembly OGRT01 (sample SAMEA2580113, study PRJEB22360) | human gut metagenome | biome: human gut; feature: human-associated habitat; material: faeces | place: Denmark | collected 2008/2010
CCGAGAAAGAGTTTCATAACCCCATCGGTGCCTTTCGCAGAAAGGTGGTTTATAGGAATGAAAAAAATACTATCAGCATTATTAGTTATGGTTATGATGGCAGTGACGGCAATGGGCTGTTCGTCTTCTGGCGGCGAGGCGGAAGATAAGGGAAGTGAGGATAAAAAGGCATCAAAAGATCCGATCGTCATCTCTACCACCGGACAACATGCGTTCTTTTCGGAGACAAATGAAGATACTGGAGAACTTCAGGGATTTGAAATAGATGTCTGGACGGAGATAGGAAAAAGGCTTGACCGCGAGATTAAGTGGGAGATTGCAGGCTTTCCGGGAATCATTGAACTGTTAGATTCAGGGAGGGTTGATACAGTCGCTGACCAGATTGGAATTACCGAAGAAAGGGAAGAGACATATTATTTCAGCGATGTATATTTTTATGTGCCATACAGGATTGTGGTTGCAGAGGATAACGACTCTATCAATAGCGTAGAGGATCTGTTTGGCAAGAAGTTGGGACTTCTTAGCGATGATATCGCGTATTCTTATTTTGATGAACTGGATCCTGATGGCAAGATCGAATATGTAAATTATGAGGATAGTACAGTGGTTCCAACGGATGTGGCAATGGGACGTATTGATGCAACACTGATGTCTTCGCTTCATATTGACTCTGTAAAGAAAGAATCAGGGCTCAAGATTAAAGGTGTAGGAGATCCGGTCTATACGGAGAATGCAGGATATCCGTTTGCGAAGACAGAGGAAGGAAAGGCGCTTCGTGATGAGGTAAATAAGGTACTCAAGGATCTTGACAAGGAAGGATTCATGAAGGAGACTGCGATCAAATGGTTCGGATTTGATCCCATGGAATAAAAGGATAGCCAGCAATGGATGTATTTAGAATAGATTATTTCTTACAGATAATTCCAAAGATACTCCGGCTTTTCCCGGAGACGATCAAGGTTGCTTTTTTCTCGTTGCTGCTTTCTCTCGTCCTGGGACTGGCGCTGGCCGTGATAAGGCAGTACAGAATAAAGGGGCTATATTATCTGAGTTCGATCTATGTCTCGTTTTTTAGAGGGACGCCCTTTATCGGACAGTTATTCTTGTTTTATTTTGGATTTGCGCAGATTAGCGAGACGATTCGCAGGATGTCGCCGTTTACGGCAGTGATCATAGCCCTCAGCGCAAATTACTGTGCATTTATGTCTGAGGATATCAGGGCAGCGCTGAACTCGGTGGAAAAGGGACAGTATGAGGCAGGGCTTTCAATTGGCCTGAGGCCGTTGGCTGTCATCCGCAAGATTATTCTCCCTCAGGCTGCCAGGATAGCTGTACCAGGACTGTCTAACAATTTTATCAATCTTTTTAAGTCGACTGCGATCGGCTTTATGATTGGCTATAAGGATATGATGGCAGTTGTCAGTATGGAGACATCGCGTACCTACCGCTTCCTGGAAGGGTACTCTGAAGCCATGCTGATTTATTGGGGGATTATAACCGTACTATCCTTTATACAGAAACGGGTAGAAGACAAATTAAATCAAATATATTGAGGTTAAACTATGATAAAAGTCGAGGGCTTAAAAAAGAACTTTGGAACGCTTAAGGTCTTGGATGGAATATCCTTTGAACTGGAAGAGGGGCAGATCCTTGCAGTAATCGGTCCATCTGGAACAGGCAAATCAACATTGCTGCGCTGCATGAACTATCTGGAGAAGCCTACAGAAGGCGTAATAACTATTGACGACATTACGCTGGATGCTGCAAAAGCCAAAAAGGAAGATATATATTTACTTAGATCTCATACTGCAATGGTGTTCCAGAATTATAATCTGTTTAAGAATAAGACGGCATTGGAAAATATTATGGAACCCATGGTATCTGTCCAAGGTATTCCAAGCCAGCAGGCCAGAGAGCGTGCACTGGAAATTCTAAAGGCAATCGGACTGACGGAGAAAGAAAATCATTATCCGTCGCAACTTTCCGGAGGACAGCAGCAGAGGATCGGAATTGGAAGGGCTATGGCGGTGAAGCCGAAAGTTATGCTGATTGATGAGCCGACTTCTTCCTTGGATCCGGAACTGGTAGGAGAAGTCCTGGACCTCTTATTTAAACTGGCAAGGCAGCATACAACCATGATAATTGCTACACATGAGATGGAGTTTGCAAGGCATATTGCCGATCACGTTATTTTTATAGAAGAAGGAAAAATAGTAGAGGAAGGGGAGCCCGGCTCGTTCTTTGACTCGCCAAAGACGAAGCGCGCGAAACAATTTCTGAAGAAGTTTGAAGTAAAGAGGGACTGATAGAAGAGGAATAGTTAGGAAATAGAGTTTAGGAAAGATAAATCCGGGAAAGGCCTGTATGGGTCTATCCCGGATTTTGCTTTTAAGTATTAAGTTTAATTCTTATCTTTGATTTCGCTGTGCAATTGTTGCAATGACCCGACATCTCCGCTGCCATGCTCTTTCACGTAGCGGATTCCCTTGGCAGTTGCTCTTGCAGCCGCGATGGTGGTCATGTAAGGAATCTTGCCTTTGATGGCTGCCTTGCGCAGGTAACTGTCATCGTGGACGCTGTCCTTGCCTACCGGAGAGTTTACGATCAGGTCGATCTTGCCGTTGGTGATCATATCCAGGATATTCGGACGGCCTTCGTAGAGTTTCTTTACCTTCTCGGCCTCGATTCCCGCTTCGCGGATCAGATCACAGGTAGTTCCTGTAGCCACGATCTTGAATCCATCTTCGGCAAAGCTTCTGGCAATCTCTACGACCTCTGCCTTGTCCTTGCGGTTTACGGAGATCAGTACCGTTCCGTTAAGAGGCAGTTTGGACTGGGCAGCCTCCTGCGCCTTATAGAAGGCTTCTCCATAAGATGGAGACAGGCCCAGGACTTCTCCGGTGGAACGCATTTCAGGCCCTAATACCGGGTCGACTTCCTGAAACATGTTGAACGGGAATACGGCTTCTTTGACGCCGAAGTAAGGAATTATCTGTTCTTTTAATTCCGGTACCGGTGATGGACGTCCTGTGATGTCGGAAGTGATGATGTCCGTTGCCAGAGGCACCATGCGGATGTTGCAGACCTTGGATACCAGCGGTACCGTACGGGACGCGCGAGGATTGGCCTCCAGCACGTATACTTTTCCATTCTCGATGGCATACTGCATGTTCATCAGGCCCTTGACATGCATTTCTTCCGCGATCTTTCTTGTATATTCTTTGATGGTCCTTACATTTTCTTCGGAAATATGTACGGACGGGATGATGCAGGCGGAATCTCCGGAGTGTACGCCGGCAAGCTCGATATGCTCCATAACCGCTGGAACGAATGCGTGGGTTCCGTCGCTGATCGCATCTGCCTCGCATTCGAGGGCGTGGTTCAGGAACCGGTCGATCAGGATCGGGCGGTCAGGCGTTACGCCAACGGCCGCTTTCATGTATCCTTCCATACTTTCGTCATCATAGACAACTTCCATGCCGCGGCCGCCGAGAACATAAGATGGGCGGACCATGACCGGATAGCCGATCTCTCTGGCAATGGCCAGCGCTTCTTCAACGGTGGTTGCCATTCCAGATTCCGGCATAGGAATCTCTAATTTTTCCATCATCTCACGGAACAGGTCGCGGTCTTCTGCCAGGTCGATGACAGACGGCGAAGTTCCCAGAATCTTGACGCCATTCTTCTCAAGCCCGGATGCAAGGTTCAGAGGAGTCTGTCCGCCAAATTGGGCGATAACGCCAAGCGGCTTTTCCTTATTATAAATGCTTAACACGTCTTCCAGAGTGAGAGGCTCGAAATACAGCTTGTCAGAAGTATCGTAGTCGGTGGAAACCGTCTCTGGATTACAGTTGACGATAATCGTCTCGAATCCCAGCTTCTTAAGAGCCAGCGAAGCGTGTACGCAGCAGTAGTCAAACTCGATGCCCTGCCCGATACGGTTCGGGCCTCCGCCAAGAATCATGATCTTTGGCTTGTCTGTACTTACCGGATTCTTGTCTGGCGCATTATAAGTAGAGTAGTAGTAAGCGCTGTCAGGCGTTCCGCTTACGTGCACGCCTTCCCATGCCTCCTCCACGCCAAGTGCCAGGCGGCGGCTGCGGATATCGTCTTCCGGAATCGCCAGGATCTGGCTTAGATACTTATCTGAAAAGCCATCCTTCTTTGCCGCGGTCAGCATCTCGTCGGATGGGAGGCTTCCCCTTCCGGCTGCCAACGCTTCTTCTTCCTCCACCAGTTCTTTCATCTGCTGGATAAAGTAAGTCTTAACCTTGGTGATCTCGAAGATTTCCTCTACAGTCGCACCCTTGCGAAGTGCTTCATACATGATGAAGTGACGGTCGCTGGATGGAGTGATCAGCATCTGGAGAAGCTGCTCCTTAGTCTTTGTGTTATAATCCTTGGCATAACCCAGGCCATAACGGCCGGTCTCAAGGCTTCGGATAGCCTTCTGGAAGGCTTCTTTGTATGTCTTGCCAATACTCATGACCTCGCCAACCGCGCGCATCTGGGTGCCAAGCCTATCTTCTACGCCTTTGAACTTCTCAAACGCCCAGCGGGCGAACTTGATTACGACATAATCCCCGTCCGGAACATATTTGTCCAAGGTTCCATACTTGCCGCATGGGATATCCTTAAGCGTAAGGCCGGTTGCCAGCATGGCAGATACCAGGGCGATCGGGAATCCGGTAGCCTTGGAAGCCAATGCGGAAGAACGGGAAGTTCTCGGGTTGATCTCAATGACGACGATACGGTCGCTGACAGGATCGTGGGCGAACTGTACGTTGGTGCCGCCGATAACCTGTACGGACTCTACAATCTTGTAAGCCTGTTCCTGCAGACGCTTCTGGCATTCCTCTGAAATAGTAAGCATCGGAGCAGAACAGAAAGAATCTCCGGTGTGTACGCCCAGGGGGTCGATATTCTCGATGAAGCACACGGTAATCATATTGTTGTCGGCATCGCGGACGATCTCAAGTTCAAGTTCTTCCCAGCCTAGGATGGATTCTTCTACCAGGACCTGTCCCACAAGGCTGGCCTGAAGGCCTCTTGCGCATACCGTCTTTAACTCATCTTTATTATATACCAGGCCGCCGCCTGCGCCGCCCATGGTGTAGGCCGGGCGAAGCACGACAGGATAGCCAAGGTCATCAGCGATTGCCAGCGCTTCTTCTACCGTGTAGGCAACTTCGCTTCTGGCCATCTCGATGCCAAGGGCATCCATGGACTTCTTGAATTCTATACGGTCCTCGCCGCGCTCGATGGCATTCACCTGTACGCCGATAACCTGTACGTTGTACTTTTCCAGAATGCCTGCCTTTGCAAGTTCTGAGCAAAGATTCAGCCCAGACTGTCCTCCCAGGTTTGGAAGAAGCGCATCCGGGCGCTCTTTGGCGATGATCTGCTCAAGCCTCTCTACATTTAATGGCTCTATGTAAGTGACATCCGCTGTCTCCGGGTCTGTCATGATGGTAGCTGGATTGGAATTGACCAGCACGATCTCATAGCCCAGCTTGCGCAGCGCTTTGCAGGCTTGGGTACCCGAATAGTCGAATTCGCAGGCCTGTCCGATGATGATCGGTCCAGAGCCGATAATAAGTACTTTGTGAATATCTGTTCTCTTTGGCATATGTATCCTCCTAATATGACATGCATGGCTTATGGAACACCCGGTTGCGTGTTCGATTGCGAGCCTCCAAAAACCCTTTATCCTCTATTATATAGTAGATTGAAAAAAAGGGAATAGGGAATTTTACCAAATATGGAGAAAAAACATGGAAAATTTCTCGATTTTTTGGCATAAAATATATTTCTTATAAAACTGTGAATTGTAAAAGCCTCTTTCTTATGATAAAGTGGGTATAGATAAATGTTGATTAAATTTATATGCAAGGGGATAAAAAACATGGAAAGAAGAGTAGGAACTATATCAAGAGGAATCCGCTGCCCGATTATCCGTGAAGGAGATAATCTGGCGGATATTATTGTTGAAAGCGTATTAGAGGCAGCAGAAAGCGAAGGATTCGAACTTCGTGACCGCGACGTGATTGCAGCCACAGAATCCATCGTGGCAAGAGCGCAGGGGAATTATGCGTCTATCGATGCGATAGCCAAGGATGTCAAGGCGAAATTGGGCGGAGAGACTATAGGAGTCATCTTTCCGATTCTGTCTAGAAACCGTTTCTCCATCTGTCTGAAAGGCATCGCAAAAGGCGCCAGGAAGGTAGTGCTCATGCTGAGCTACCCAAGCGATGAAGTGGGAAATGAACTGGTTTCCCTGGACAAGCTTGATGATGCAGGCATTAACCCGTACAGCGACGTGATGGATCTCGAGAAATACCGCGAGCTGTTCGGAGAGAATAAGCATCCATTTACTGGTGTGGATTATGTGCAGTATTACAGCGATCTGATCAAAGAGGCAGGGGCTGAAGTGGAGGTCATCTTCGCAAACCAGCCGCAGGAAATCCTGAAGCATGCCAAGAACGTGCTGACCTGCGATATACATACCAGGGCAAGGACCAAGCGCATCCTGGAGAAGAATGGCGCCGAAGTAGTTCTGGGACTGGACAATATCCTGACCTGTCCGGTGGACGGAAGCGGATGCAATGAACGCTTCGGGCTTCTTGGATCTAATAAATCAACGGAGGAATCCGTGAAACTGTTCCCAAGAGACTGCACAGACCTGGTACTGGAAGTGCAGGGCAAGATTCTTGAAAAGACCGGAAAGCATGTTGAAGTTATGGTATATGGCGACGGCGCTTTCAAAGATCCGGTAGGAAAGATCTGGGAACTGGCAGATCCTTGCGTATCCGTTTCCCATACCGAAGGGCTCAACGGCACGCCGAATGAAGTCAAATTAAAATATCTGGCAGACAATGATTTTAAAGACCTGAAGGGCGAGGCACTCAAAGACGCCATCTCCAAGAGAATCCAGGAGAAGGAAGACGACTTGGTAGGTGATATGTCTTCCCAGGGAACGACACCCCGCCGCCTGACAGACTTGATCGGCTCTCTGTGCGATCTGACCAGCGGTTCTGGAGACAAAGGAACGCCTGTGATCCTGGTACAGGGCTATTTTGACAACTTCACCACCGATAAATAAGCGGCAGCCAGGCAGATGCCAGTCGAATTAGAGGGTTAGACAAGTTAGATATAAGACAAGTCAGAGATAAGTCAAATCAGATACAAGATAATAATGGATTAGTGACAGGAAAAAATACTCAGGAGGAAATGAAACGAATGAAGCAGGATATGATTGTAATTCTGGATTTGGGCAGCACCGAGAATACGGTAGTTGCCAGAGAAATTCGCGATATGGGCGTTTACAGCGAGATTCATCCCCATGACATCACCCCGGAAGAACTGAACGGGCTGGATAATGTGAAGGGAATCATCTTAAACGGAGGAGAGAACCGTGTCGTAGACGGAGTAGCGGTGGATGTAAGTCCCGCACTCTATGATCTGGGATATCCGGTGATAGCAATTGACCATCCAACAGCCAAATGCGCGCAGAAACTGGATGCGCTTCCGGATGAGGCGACCCTTAAGAAATTCGTATTTGACGAGTGCAAGGCGGAGCCAAACTGGAATATGAAGAACTTCATCGCTGACCAGGTAGAACTGGTGAAGCGGCAGGTAGGCGACCGTAAAGTCCTTCTTGCCCTGTCCGGCGGTGTTGATTCTTCCGTTGTGGCAGCGCTGCTTCTGAAGGCAATCGGCCAGCAGCTGGTATGCGTGCATGTAAATCATGGCCTGATGCGTAAGAACGAGTCAGAAAGCGTAGTGGAGGTATTCCAGAACCAGCTTCACGCGAACCTTATCTATGTGGATGCCACAGAACGTTTCCTAGGCAAATTGGAAGGCGTGAAGGATCCGGAAGAAAAACGTAAGATTATCGGCGGAGAATTCATTCGCGTATTTGAAGAAGAAGCAAGAAAACTGGACGGAATCGACTTCCTCGGCCAGGGAACCATTTACCCGGATATCATCGAGAGCGGAACCAAGACCGCCAAGATGGTAAAATCCCACCACAACGTAGGCGGATTGCCGGAGGATCTGCAGTTTGAACTGGTAGAGCCTTTGAAGCAGCTCTTCAAAGACGAAGTCCGCGCTTGCGGAATCGAACTGGGACTGCCGCCGCACATGGTATATCGCCAGCCATTCCCGGGTCCGGGGCTTGGCGTCAGGTGCCTCGGCGCAATTACAAGAGACAGACTGGAAGCGGTCCGCGAATCGGATGCCATCCTGAGAGAAGAGTTTGAGAAAGCGGGACTGGATAAGAAAGTATGGCAGTACTTTACGGTAGTGCCGGACTTTAAGTCTGTAGGCATGAAGAATCATGCCAGATGCTTCGAATATATGGTAATCATCCGGGCAATCAATACGATCGACGCGATGACAGCCAGCATCGAGAAGGTTGACTGGGACGTGCTAGAGAAGATCACGAACAGGATATTGGCGGAAGTGGAGAATGTCAATAGAGTATGCTATGACATGTCGCCGAAGCCGCCGGCTACGATTGAGTTTGAATAGTAGGCGGTGGGCCAGAAAGCCTTATTTTACGGGGCTTCCGGGCTTCGACCTTTGAAAATTGCATTTTCATTGCATTTTTTAATTCACCTGCTTATGATACTCAGCTGTGAACTGATTGCTTGTGTAATCAGCCACACTTTTTGTTGCAGGTGTATAGGTAAGTTTTCCTGTCAGCTTCTTTGCTACTTCAAAGTTGCTGTTTGGATATAAATGCCCATAGGTTCCCAAAGTCGTTTGGATTTTTTCGTGTCCTAAACGGTCTTTGATGATTAATGGGTTTTCTCCCATGCTGATTAACAGGGAAGCATGGGAATGCCGCAAGGCATGGATTTTGATGCGGTGAACGCCAGCAAGTTCGGCCAGCTTTTCCAGGGCTCTTGGCAATGTATGCTTGCTGGTGGGAATACCGCTGTAACTCATTACGAAATCGCAGTTTGTAAGAACTTTCTGTTGAACTTCTTTCCATTCTTTTAGTTCTTTAATCGTATCATCATCTATAACGATATCCCGGATACCTGCCTGTGTTTTTGGTTCCACAAACTTATATTCTGTCATGGTTTTGTAGTAAAGATTCTTGTTGATGCTGAGAATGCCTGTCTCGAAATCAATATCTGACCATTGCAGTGCTGCCGCTTCGCCAATCCTCATGCCAGTCATAAATAATAACCAGAATGAAATGAACAGATAGTGCTCATAGTAATCGCCCTTATACAGAAGAGAAATGACTTTCTGGAATTCATCTAATGTCCAGAAATCAATTTTGGGTTTTCTGCTCTTGACATTTCCGATCATTCGGGCTGGATTTTTCTTTGCAAGTCCGAGTACAATAGCTCTGTCAAATGCGATTGCAAGCATACCCTGAATAATTCTTACATAATTTGGGCTGTAGTTTTTTGCCAGTTTTAATTGCCAGTTTTGCACATGAATTGGCTCAATTTTGTCAGTATTCATCTTATAGAAATAGGAAAAGTGTTTTTCAATGGTAGCATATCTGTTCTTGTATGTACTTTCTTTTACCTGGGTTTTATACCAGGGAAGATAAATCTCTTGAATAAATTTTTTAAAAGTCACTTCCTCTTTCTTTTCAGTAAGTTCATCTGGTGTAGACAGAATAAGCTTTGAATATTCTGCCCGAGCCTCTTTCTTTGTTGCAAATCCACTGCGATATTTTTGTATTTGTTTCCCAGTTACAGGGTGTTTTCCTAAGTTCGCCCTGAAATAATAGGTTCCGTTAGTTGCTTTCTTGATTGGATCTTTTGCCATGGTTACACTCCTTCTCTAATGCAAGAAGTACACTTAGTTTTCAGTATCTGGCAAAGTGATTCCCAATAATTCCTCAACCGCTTCCTTTGGCACCCTGTCCAGTTTCTTTGATTGATAATAAGTATGGCCTTTGGCAATCATCAGCTTTTTCGCTTCCCGGATAATATCTGCTGAAAAAGAAGGACCATAACCTAACTTTATCAAATCACTTTTTGTTACTGTAATCATTCTGCTCCTTTCTATGGACAGGATAAAACTTCAATACCTGTCCATTATTATATCAAGTTTAGAGTAATTTTACTATTGTAAAATAGCCTGACGAAAAATGGTGTAAATCTCCCAAAAGCCAGTTCCTATGCCCTTCCCGGCCACGTAGAAGGCGTTACTATGTAATCTTAAAGCTGCAGGCACGCAATAAACGTAAGCACTATCTGCAGCACCTATATCAATCTTCTGAGAGGTGTATGCAATTATCAAAGTACAACTGGGGTCTTACCCATTTACTTAGAAATAGTCATAGAATTTTAAATATTGGAAAAAAGCAGAAAAAAAGCTGCCGTAATACAGGCAGCCGATAAGACATTAAGAATGTTTTTCAGTTAATCGTTTGAGAATAGAGAGGATGGCCAGCATATCGTCTTCGTCCAATTGTTTTAATAATTCATTGGCTTTTTGATACAGAGGCAGATCATGAAGCCTTTCATCAAAGAATTCCTGAGGTGTGATTTCAAAATAGCGGCAAATTTCATAGAACTGGCTCATGGAAGGCAGAGAACGTCCGGAGCTGATATTCTGGATGTAACTTTTATTTTTACCAAGATCAAGACTCATCTGGTATTCCGAAACATCTTTTTTAATGCGCAGTTCGGTAATGCGTTCTGCGATAAATTTTTCATCCATCTGTCACACCTCCATTTTCCTTTATTTTAAACTATTTACGAAAGTGAAATTACGGATTAAAATAGGTGTATTAAAGATATAAAGAATAATATTATTGATTTTAACCGTAATTTACGGATACAATACATTGCATCAAGTAAAATGGTGGGCTTTTGGCGTGTTACAGACGTAAAAAGCAAGATAAAAAATGTGTTGCTTATGTGATTTCGGGGTATGATGTAATAGAGGTGAGTCAGATGAAAGTAATCGGAACAGAACAGGAAATTGAATGGATTAAAGAAGCCTTGCAGAACAACTGTGAGGGATGTCCCCTTTCTGCATTGTGTGCAGGAGCTGCTAAGAAAGACAGTGAACAGTACGGAAAGGTAAAACAGACATGTAAAGAATTCCTGGGTGAGCATATTGTCTTTATTACAGAAAACAATATATAGTATATATAGAATTGACACAAACAATATATTGTGCTACTATACAGATATAGTTTATTTTTTATGCATTCCCTTGTAGGGAAGTTCTGGGATTGTGCGAATCCCGGAATCAACAGGCAGAGAAAAACTTCCTGTCTGGCATAAGCTGTTTATGTTTGTATAAAGTGTCACTATGCGATGTGTATTGCGGTAGTGATGCTTTTTGTTTTATTAGGTACAATACCAGAGATTTAGGAATGGATGGAGAAATACTCTTTTCATTCCTTTTTTTATTTGTTTAATGGCAGATGATGCAGCCACAACCAGCGTTGAGCTGTTTATGGATAAAATTTTATTTTAAGCCTGCAAATAAAAAGTCAATAGTAAATTGATTATTTCAGGCAAAAAGTTTTA
>OGRT01002179.1_pt1 | contig 11505 bp, 4 predicted proteins | sample 1553581 | NCBI WGS metagenome assembly OGRT01 (sample SAMEA2580113, study PRJEB22360) | human gut metagenome | biome: human gut; feature: human-associated habitat; material: faeces | place: Denmark | collected 2008/2010
GCATAAACGGAAAGTATTTGTGGGCTTTGCCCACACCCACGACCTTTGAAAAGGTTGACCAAACTTTTATAATTGATTGGCAAATCAATTTGCTAAACAATAATTTCTCCAACTCCTGAAAAGAACGAAAATAAATATCAGTAATAATTACGGCAGTTATCTTTTTTGATGACTGCTGTTGATTTTTATATACAATTAAGATACAATGCTGATGTATAATAAAAGCAAACAGAACGGAGGGGATTTTTTGATAAGAATTTTAATTGTAGAGGACGAGAAAAGTATTTCAGACCTCATACGAATAAATCTTACAGACGCAGGTTACAGCTGCATTTGCGCATTTGACGGTATGGAGGCGGCAGATTTAATTGAAAACGAACGCTTTGACTTGATTTTGCTTGATATAATGCTGCCGAAAATAAACGGTTATGAACTTATGGAATACATAAAACCGCTTGAAATACCCGTAATTTTTATTTCCGCAAAATCAGAAACTTATGACAAAGTTATGGGATTGAAACTCGGTGCCGATGATTATTTAACCAAACCCTTTGAAATCATAGAATTGCTCGCAAGAGTTGAAACCGTACTTAGAAGATACAATAAAAATTCATCAATAATTACAGAGGGCGATGTTATAATAGATATTAATTCTCATATCGTAAAAAAGAACGGAACTGCAATTCCTCTTACGGTAAAAGAATTTGATTTGCTTTTAATGCTTGTTCAAAACAAAAACATAGCATTGTTCAGAGAAAAAATATTTGAGCGTGTATGGGACGAAACATATATAGGCGACAGCCGAACCATAGATTTACATATTCAGCGCCTGCGAAAAAAACTCGGCTGGGAAAAGAAAATAGTTGCGGTTTATAAAATCGGTTACCGATTGGAGGGCGACTGATGTCAGTATTTTTTAAAATATTTTTAAGCGTTGTAACCGTAACTGTGCTTTCATTCTCTGTTTGCGGTCATATAATTATTGACTCGGAATTTCACAGCAACCTTAACAATGAATTTGAAAAATCAAAAACCGAAAATTTATCGTTGAGAAGTGCGCTTGCTACTGCAGTATATAATCAACCGCACAACGGAAATATCTCGCTTTCCGATTTAAAGAAAGTAACTTCAAACATTAAGGTTTCAACTTCGTACGGCGATTTGCAATTTGCTTTGCGTGATGAAAATTATGAGCTGATTGGCTGCAGTGATAATGTTGTAATGCTTGACGAAGACAGAGTTATGAGCCTTGAAAATGAATCACAATTGACTACTGTGTATTGCGACAGTGATAATTATTATTCCGTTACGATTGTAAAAACAACCATTGACGGCAAGAAACTTTTTTTAGAAAATTATGCTAAAATTACAAATGTATTTGAACAAAAAGACAGGCTTTACTCGGTTTTGCAAATACTGTTGCCGAGTATGACATTGGTAATCGGAGGTATGATTTTTATTTTTTCAAAATTGATTACCGACCCAATCAAGAAACTTTCGTCAACGGAAATGGAATTTGCTCAAGGTGATTTTTCTAAGCGAGTTGAAATCAAGGGCAATGACGAGGTAAGCAAGTTGTCGGAAAACTTCAATTTTATGGCAGACAAGATTGAGGACAATATAAAAGAATTAAAAGACGCAGTAAAGCGGCAGGAAGATTTTACGGGAAATTTTGCACACGAACTGAAAACTCCTTTGACTTCAATTATCGGTTACTCCGATATGCTGCGCTCCAAAAAACTCAGCACGGACGAGCAATTTATTTATGCGGATTATATTTTTAAGGAGGGCAAGCGACTTGAGGCTCTCTCTAAAAAACTTATGGAAATAATGGTTTTAAAACTTGATAAGCTCGATTTAAAGCCCGTCAGCGCAACATATCTTGCCGAAAGCGTAGAAGATTCCGTAAAACTTTTGCTTGACGACAGCGGTATAACTCTTTATGTTAATGTAGACGAGTGCATAATAAATATTGATTTTGATTTAATTAAAACCGTACTCATTAACCTTATAGACAACGCAAGAAAGGCGAGCCAAAGCGGCAGTTCCGTTGAATTGACAGGAAATTCCGTATATAACGGATATATGTTTGCCGTAAAAGATTATGGTGTAGGTATTAGTGAAGAAGATTTGCCGAGGGTGGCAGAAGAATTTTATATGGTTGATAAATCAAGAGCAAGAAAACAGGGCGGTGCCGGAATGGGACTTGCCTTATGCTCAAAAATAGTAGAAATGCACGGCGGAAAACTGACAATTAAAAGTAAACTCAACGAAGGTACAAGAGTGGAATTTTTGATAAAGGGGGAAAACGAATGAAACGAAGATATATTATTGTAATTTGTTTTGCCTGTCTTATTATTTTTGCTTGTCTTGTATCTCAGTTTACCGTATCGCAAATTCAGACGGATAATGCCTTAAAATATGAAGAAGTAAATAAGATTTCACCCCTAAATATTTCAAAAAAGATGCTTACCGTTTCTCAAAAACTTAAACTTTATATCGATTCTACTAATGATACTTCCAAAGTTACCACAACATCAATCAGCAGAGAAAGCGCACTTTTGGACGGTGATACCGTTGTGCAGGAATTCTTTGAAGAATTAAATAAAATCAGTGAAGATGTAGGTTTGACTTTCAATGTAAATAAAAATGACATTATATACAAAAACTGCAATCCGAACATTCTTTCATATTATGATGACCCGTCATATTACGCTATATTTTGGGATGTTAATTTGGAAAGCGATGATTGGATGATCAGTTTTGTTATGGACGATGAGTCGCATATGATATTTAATTTAAATATAAGCTCTGTAAATTCAAAAGCGTTGTTTAATAAAAACGACAATATCAGCGACAGTTTTGCTAAAGGGCTCGGAAAGTATTTTGACGCAAAAAATATAAATGCTGATTTTTACGATAATGTTGACTTTAACGAACTGTTTTTAGATTATTCGTTTGACAATGATATTGATGCCGAATGTTTGGTAAGCTTTAATACAAATTGTTCCGAAATCAGCATTGTTTTTAAATTTGGAAATTACCGAGATGAATCAGAAGAAATAGCGGAGTAAAATATACAAATTAAATACATCTATGAAGAAAATAAGCCGTATTCTTTTGCTATTATTTTAATAACAAAGGAAACGGCTTATTTTGGATGTGATTTTATGTTATTGAAAAATAAAAGATTTACCGCTAAAGTTGTTTTTATAATTATAACGGCTTTTGTACTTATTCTTTCGATTATATTGATAAGTGAAACCAAAACGCATTATTATGTATTTTTAGCTGACGATGACACGGAATGTATAATCAATAATGTGCCGTATGTCACCCAGGAAAATGTACTTCCGACAGGCTGCGAATCTGCTTGTGCAGTAATGGTACTGCAATATAACGGTTTTGATATTGAACTGACTGATTTTGCAAATAATTATCTTGATAAAAAAGAAATTGTTTATGACGATAAAGGCAAGATGCACAACGCATCTCCTTACGAATACTTTATAGGAAATCCGAACGATTATGACAGTTACGGCTGTTACGCACCTGTAATCGTTAATGCCGTAAATAAAGCGGTAAAAAGCACTGATTACCATTGCGAAAATACAAGCGGAGAAAGCCTTGATTATTTAATGCAAAAATATGTTTCAAATAACATACCTGTTCTTATATGGGTTACAATAAATATGAGAGAGCCTAATAAGGGGGACAGTTGGTATTTGGAAAACGGAGAAGTTTTTGTTTGGACTGCAGGCGAGCACTGTATGGTACTTGTCGGTGAGGACGACAGCGGATATTATCTGCTTGACCCGTACAAAAGCAACGGATTGGTTCGTCATGAAAAATCCGTTGCGCAAACCCGTTACAATCAGATGGGCAGTCAATCGGCAGTGCTTTTAAAATAATAATTCAGATGTATTTTATCAAAAGAAAAGCGGCAGTCAAATAAAACTGCCGCTAAAAATTTAAGAAAACAAGGCGGCTGTTGCAGCTGCAAATACAGCAACGGCAAGTACGACCGCAATAATTCTTGACGGCGTAGCAATCAACGACGGTGCAATCATAGCCGCAGGCGCTGTAGTAACAAACGATGTACCATCCTGCGCAGTAGCAGCCGGTGTGCCTGCTAAGATTGTTAAGTATTGTATCTGGGATTAAAAAATTAAAATTATATATTACTTTTATAAAAGCAAAGGTATTGATACAAAAAATCAATATCTTTTTATTATAATCAATAATCGTAATAACAAATATAAACAGTAAATTGTAACATCTTACAATTAAACATAGTGATATTTGTTCACTATTTTATTAAAATTTTATTGATAAATGACAAATAAATGATATAATAAGACTATGTTAATTTTATATAAATTTTAGAAGGTGATTATTATGATTTGGTTAAAAATTAATAAGTTATTATAATATTTTGGAGGGATTTATAATGGGTGTATTTAAAAAATTATTATCTGCCGTATCGGTAACATTAACGGCAACAATAGCATTCACTTTTCCTGTACAGGCGGTTGCGGCAAATTTATCAAAATTCTCGTCTGCAGAAGAAAATGATACAGAAAACACTATTGTCGGTGAATTGGTTTCTGAACGAGATGAGTACACAAAGTATTTTAGAATGAGTGACGGCTCTACGATGGCGGCGCAGTATGAGTACCCGGTGCATTATAAAGACAATAATGACGAATGGGTGGAATATAATAATTCATTGTCTGAATTAAACGAAAACGCTACCGAATATGAAGCAGGAACTGAAAGTAATGAAAAATACTATAAAAATCAAAACAGTAATATTAATGTCAATTTATCAAATAAAGCCAAACTAAACAATATGATTAAAGTTGAGTTTGACGATTACATGGTAAGTTGGGGTTATAAAGGCACTAATTACAGTAAAGGTAAATTAGTTGATAACACAGAAGAACTTACCGGTAATGATGCTTTCCTTGCACAAGAAAATCTTATGTCTGAAATGCTCTATGAAAATATTTATGACAACATAGACTTGCAATGTCTTGTCAACTCATTGGGTGTTAAAGAAAATTTTATTATTAAAAGTAAAAATGTAAATAATGAATTTGTAATTCAATATAAAATAAACAATTTGAATGCAGTTCAAAAAAATGAAAGGGAAATATCGCTTACAGATAAAAACGGTAAAGAAGTATACATAATTGAAGCTCCGTATATGACGGATTCTGCGGGAAACGGCAGTTCTGATGTTTCGGTGAAAATTACAAATCAGAAAAACAATAAATTGACGGTTACTTTATCTTATGATAAAAGTTGGCTTGAGGACGATGAAAGAGTATTTCCTGTAACTCTTGACCCTACTTTCACCACAAGTCAAAAATGGAATAAAACATCATGTGCATATGTAGATAATTCAAATCCAAATACTTCTTACGGCTATGGCAGTGATACGGGATATACAGGAACTGTATATGTCGGAACATATGGCTCCGGTATGTACAGAACTTATATAAAGTTAAATGAATTGCCTAAGCTCAATAAGGGAGATATTGTTGTTTCGGCGCAACTGAATATGCATCTTTATCAGAATTCTTTTTATGATGATATGTATATAGGCGCATATCCTGTTACAAGCGATTGGTCACAAAAAACAATTACTTGGAATAATAGTGCCGATTTTAGCGGAACAGCTCTTGATTATGAAAAATTAACTTCCGATAACGGAACATGGCATGATTGGGATATTACAAATATTGTAAAAAAATGGTATAACGGTAGCAAAAACTACGGTGTTGTATTAAAATCAACAAACGAAAGTAATGAAGGACAATGCGCTTCATTCTATTCGGGTTCTTATCCGTCTTCCTCAATACCACGCCCGGTAATCGCTATTACTTACAGAAACAATAAAGGTCTTGAAAACTATTGGTCTTATTCTTCGTTCTCTGTCGGTACGGCAGGTACTGCGTATATTAATGACTATTCGGGAAACTTGACTTTTATTACATCTGATAATTCTACTGTCGGCAGTGGCTCTGTTTCTTTACAGCATATATTTAACGGATATACAAGTAATTCACATTTTACAAGCTCCTATCCGTATGCAGGTAAAGGCTGGAAACTGAATTATCAGCAGACACTTTATCCGTCATCAAAGTTTAGCACATCAGATTACTTAATAGATAATTATCCGTATGTATATACTGATGAAGATGGTACGGACCATTATTTTATAAAGGAAACAATAGACGGTAATACTACATACAAAGATGAAGACGGATTAAAATTAGAGCTTACAATAAACTCATCAAGCGCATCAGAGAGATACACAATAAAAGATGATAAGAATAATAAGCTGATATTCAATAGCGATGGTGTTCTTGTGAAAACTGTCGATTCAAATTCAAATGCTGTAAAAATCAATTTAGATTCTGCAAAAGGTATAAGTACAATCGAAGATCCTTTCGGAGATAAACTTACATTTAACAGAAACAGTGAGCATTGTATAACCAAGGTGACTAATTCAGCTGGTAAAGCAAGAAGTTTTAGCTATGATAACAGTGACAGACTTATTATGATTACCAATCCTGACGGCGGAACAATAAAATTTGAATACGACAGTGACGGTTCCATGACAAGTGTAACAGATACCGACGGTTATAAAGTTTGTTTTGGATATACTTCGCTTAATTCAGGCAAGAAAGTTTCGTCTGTTACAGAATATGCTTCAGACGGAACAGCAGGACAAAAAATCACATTCAGCCGTAATGAGTACAATCTTACAAATATCCGCTCAGCAGGTCTTGACGGTGTATTTGGCAACAGCGACGACTGCGTATCTGTATATCAATTTGATAATTTAGGCAGAACAATATCTGTTGAAAACCGTTTGCAAATCGGCGAAAAAATGGGCGCAGCGGTTTATTCGTATACTGACGGACAAGCCGATACATCTAAAAATAACCTGAAAAATCTTAACAGAGTTACAACTAATTATGCGACAACAACCAATGTTCAAAATTTACTTAAAAACCACAGCTTGGAAAGCAGTACATATTGGAGCAATATAAACCAAGGCAGCGGTATTGATTATTCAACAAGCTATGTTTCGGAAGAAAAATGTTTTGGACAAAAATCGCTGAAAGTTAGAGTAAATACCGCAGGTGAAGATTCAAGATGCGGCGTAAGGCAAACAACAGGCAATAATGTGCTTGTACCGGGCAAAACATATACATTATCGGCATATGTAAAAACTTCAAATATTTTAAAAGGCACGGATGTCGGTGCGTTAATCGGAGTTAAAACCGAATTTGCGGACGGTACATTTAATCAATATAATTCAGAGCACATAACAGGCACAACAGATAAAAATATAAATAACGGTTGGCAGAGAATTTATACTACTTTTACCGTTCCTGAAAACACAACAAATTCTTGCGTATATCTTGCCGTAAGAGGTACTACAGGAACAGCGTATTTTGACGGTGTACAGCTTGAAGAGGGCGATGTTCCCAATAAATACAATCTTCTTCAAAATTCAAACTTTGAAACTACAGGAAGTAACTTGATGCCAACATTTTGGGGTAATCATAATTTAACTTTAAATTCCTCAAATGATACAACTACCACCTATACAAAATGCGACGGCAGAAAATCATTTAAAATCCGTGGTGATGTTACAAAGAACAAACAAATTTATCAGGATGTGCCTGTAAGCGGCAGTGAAGACGATACCTATATTTTCAGTGCATGGTCAAGAGGTGATTCTGTAGCAGTAACGGATAACGATACTTCCCGATTCGATTTGTATGTTGAGGTAAAGTACAGCGACGGAAGTGCAAAAGGAAAGAAGCCGCAGTCTTTCAACAAGTCCGTTGGTGTATGGCAATACACTTCGTTTGCATTTAATCTAAGTGATGAAACAGATGCAAATAAAGTACCTGTTAAAGTTACGGTTTTCCTTAGATTTACCAAACAGTACAACACGGCTTACTTTGACAACGCACAGCTTATTAAAGATTCTGTTCCGAGTTATACATATAACGATGACGGCGAACTTGTAACTGTAACTTCTAATGCAGAACAAAAATCCAAAATGGAGTATTCCGATTCAAATCTTACAAAATCAGTTGATGCAAAAGGCTATGGCTACACTTATGACTATGATGATAATCATAATATGACTAAGGCAATAAGTCAGAACGGAGTTGAATACAACTACACCTACAATTCCAAAGGACAGGCAACAGCACTTGAAGCAAATAATTCCGAAAAAACACTTGCACTAAAATCAAATCTGGACTATACTGAAAATGGTAGATTTTTGTTCAAGCTGTATGATCAGGACGGCAACTGTGATACATATAATTACAATTCAACTACAGGCTATCTTGATAGTGTAAAGGATAACGATACAGGTGCAGAGATTTTCTATACCTATGACGAAAACAACGGTAATCTGCTCAGCGTATCGCAGACCGATTCCTACACTGATGTTACGGCACAGAATAACTACACCTATGATGAGTCTGGAAAACTTCTAACAAAAATCAACCATTCAAATACCGATTACATCATCGACTATGACAAGTTCTACAATACAACCGAAAACAAAGTAGGTTCACAGGTGCTTACTGCTTTTGATTACGGCACAAATAACAACATACTTCAAAAAGTAACCTACGGAAACGGTCAGACCGTAAATTACAATTACGATAAATACGGCAATGTTAAGGAACTTTTCTATAACGGCAAACTTGCATTCAGCTTTTTAAGCGATAAAACAGGTTCGGTTATGCGCCATAAAGACTTTGTAAATAATCGACAGTATGACTATGATTATGATACAACAGGCCGACTTGTGCGACAGGTTAAAACCGATATTTCAAAATCCGACGCTGAAAATAAGTTTGTTTCGGCTTATGAGTATGATTACGATTTAAATAACAATATAACAAAACTCGCAAGCAAAAACGGCGACAGTTCAATTGTGCACAGCTTTACTTACGGCAAAGACAATTTGCTTACAGAATATTCTTCTGATGTTTCAAGTAAGGTAACATATACATATGACGGACTAAACAGACAAACGAAATCATCTGTTGCATTAAAAACTCCGCTTGATATGAGTTACACTTACTATGACAGTAATCGTGGAGAAAATTTTACCACAACAAAAATTAAGGAAGAAACCATTGGTAAAGATACTTATAAATATGAGTATGACACCAATGGCAATATTACCGACATTTATAAAAAGGTAAACAATGACTGGCAAAGATTATATTTGTATGAATATGACGAATTTAATCAACTTATAACTTCCTGTGATTATATTAATCAAAAACAATACCGATACGATTATGATGAAGCCGGAAATATTCTTACAGAAACTGTCAGCAGGATTGGTGCTCATGGACAACTATATGATTCAAGAGTAAATACATACGGATATGATGACTCAAACTGGGGCGACAAACTTACAAGCTACAACGGAGAAACTATAACCTATGATGAAATAGGCAATCCGCTTTCATATCGTGACGGTATGACAATGAGTTGGCTCAACGGCAGAAACCTTACAACCCTACAAAGCGGCAATGACAGTATCAGCTATAAGTATGACAGCAACGGCGTAAGAACAAGTAAAACCGTAAACGGAGTTGAATACACATACGAATACCTCAATGGTCAGCTTATGCACGAAACAAGGGGAGAAAAAGTATTTGACTATTGTTATGATGCAAACGGTCAGCTTTATGCAGTAAGCTACAAGGCAAATTCTTCAACCGACGCAGTAACATATTACTTCGCTCACAATTGGAGAGGTGACATTACTTCAATCTATGACGGCGACGGTAATATGGTAGCAAAGTATGAATACGATGTCTGGGGTAATGTACTTACAGTAACAAATTCAAATAACAGTGAAATTACAGACCCGAATCACATTGCAAACCTCAACCCATTCCGCTATTGCAGCTATTACTACGATTCGGAATCAGGCTTATACTACCTTATGAGCCGTTACTACGACCCTGTAGTACACAGATTCCTAAACGCAGACGGCTATTTCCAGTCAGGCGATAACATTCTTGATACAAATATGAATGCGTATTGTCAGAATAACCCGATTATGAATTCTGATCCAACTGGTAATCATCCATCAGATGTAATCTGTGGCAACCCTACTTGTCCAATGTGTAATTTGGACAGAAGAAAATATTTACAAACAGAAAAAGGTCTGCGTAATTATAATAAATACCATGGAACAAATTACATTGGTATGGATGACAAAGGTAACTTTATTTCTAATACAAGACTAAGCGAAGGAACATCACTCGCCGGAAATTGTCTTAATGGAATGCGTACAGTTGAGTATGGTGCTGCGGGTGCATATGTTACAACTAAAGGCTGTGCTGCTGGACTATCAGCGATAGCTACTGTTCCAGTTACAACTTTAAGTATAATATCCCATGCGAATAATCCTTATTTAACGGATTGCCAAAAAGGATATTTAATAGGACTGGATTGTGCAACAGCTGTGGTAGGAGTGCTTTTATCTGCTGTACTTGCAACTACTCCGTTAGGATGGGTTGGTGTAGGTATTGGAATTTTATATAATGTTGTAACAGCTATTGGAACATCAGCAGTTGAAAATGTTTTTGCAGATGAGACTAAACGAAAGTGGGGATATTATGAATAAAAAACAAAAAGTTTGTATCTCGTTATTGTCTGTTCACAGCTTTTTACTGCTCGTTGCATTTGTGAATATCTTTGTAAATATATTCGAGTATTTTACTTTTAAGCCGTATAGCTTTTCGTATTCTTATGAATTCTTTTTTCTCCCACTGTACCGCTTTATATATGAGCAAAATGTAGCAGATCTTTTCTTTTTGTTTGCATTTATAGGCTTTTCGATGTTCCTAACTATTATGGAATATAAAGCTATTATTAATTACACGCGTCTGCCAAATACTTTATATCCAATTGCTAATGGATTTTGGATAACTATATGTAGTGTATTATCTTTATCGTCCCTTGTATTATCTAATTCAGAACTACATTATATCTATATTGGTACTAATGTAATATATACTAATATAATTTTAATGCTGGTAGGTATGTGTGCCTTGACGGTAGTAGTAGTTATTATGACAGGTGACATAATAGAAAACAGAACTGAAGAAGAATTTGAAAAGAGCAAATATTTAACACTAAAGAAAACATATTTATTCATTATTTCTCCTTTTGTTACAGTTGTGTGCATTAAATATTTTGCAAGTTTTGTCAATCGTGAAATTTTAGTTGGCTATATTGATGCCCTAAAGTACACAATGTATGGATTTGGCATCTATATCGCACTTGGCTCTATTCTTCAATCAGTAAAAAGAATACGCAAGCTGAAAAGAGCAAATTACTTGGGTAGTGAAGAGAAGATAGCTGTGTTTGAGAGCGATAGAAATAAAAAAATAATTGCATTAGCTGTATTTATTTTATCATATTTTGTAT
>OGRT01002184.1_pt1 | contig 11496 bp, 7 predicted proteins | sample 1553581 | NCBI WGS metagenome assembly OGRT01 (sample SAMEA2580113, study PRJEB22360) | human gut metagenome | biome: human gut; feature: human-associated habitat; material: faeces | place: Denmark | collected 2008/2010
CGCCAGCTTCGCACCGAGAGCAAAAACGGCCCCGCCAGCCGTAAAGGCCGCCGGGGCATTTTGGTTGCGCCAGCAGGAGTCGAACCTACGATGGGGGAGTCAAAGTCCCCTGCCTTACCGCTTGGCGATGGCGCATCGTGCAGCTAAGTATAGCATATTTTCTGCCGTTCCACAAGAGGGACGCTGCATTTTTGCAGCCTTTTCCCCGCAGTACCCAGAGCGTTTGCGGCGTTTTTTGTCGTTTTTTGGGCTTTTAGACGCTGTTTTTATGCTTTCCATTTCCTGCCATGTTTTTACGAAAGACAAGTTTTAAAGGATGCAATTTTCAAAAAATGCGGTCTATCGGAGCATAAAATTCATCTTGCAAGGGTAAAAATCGTTTTTTTCATAATTTTTATTATTTTTTCAGCCAAAAGCTGTATTTTTTGTTGCGGTTCTGGTACACTGGATGTGATAAATATAGATTGAAGAAACTTCTCCGCTGTCCGGGCTGCGCCCGGGTGGGGCAGGGTCTCCATCTTTGTGAAGGAAAGCGAGGGATCTCATGAAAAAATTCCTGAAAACGCTGGTGGTCGGGATCTGCCTGTTCACCCTGCTGTGCTGTGCGCTGCCGGCTGCGTTTGCTGCCGGCAAAACTTCAGGGAGCAAAAAGGAAGAGAACGTGTACGCCATTGGTATGGATGCCCAAGGCGGCATCTGCTCTACTGTGGTAACCTACACGAACCTGTCCGGCAAACTGGAGAGCACGCCCGAGCAGCCTACCATGACGGGCTACACCTTTGACGGCTGGTACACCGAGCCGGTGGGCGGCAGCAAGGTGACCACCTCCACCGTGTTCACCTCCGACGCTACCATCTACGCACACTGGATCGCCAAGGCCGGTGCTTCCACCGTGCCGCAGCCCGCCACCCAGCCCGCTGCGATTCAGTGGCAGAAGTATGTAGGGCCCGCACTGGTAGCCGGTGCCCTGCTTACCACCCTGCTGGTCTCCACCATGTTCTGAACAACGCTGTAAAACGCATTGATACCAATGAAGAAAGGGATCTTACCATGACTACTTCTACCATGAAACTGCCCGCCAGCTACGCCGTGATCGACGCCGAGGAGATGACCTATCTGGACGGCGGTGCAAGCAGCGCCTACCAGTCCTTCCTGGACGTTGGCAAGGTGTTCAACTACATCGCCCGCATCTTCTCCGGTGCAAGCTCCATCATCAACAACGTCAACGTCATCTACCAGTCCTTTGTCTCGCTGAACAGCCTGCTGACCAGCTTTGGCAAGTAAAAGGCTGACCCCAAAGTCTGCATACGGGAGCCGCGCTTTTTTCGAAAAAGTGCGGCTCCCGTTTTTTCGTGCGCGCAGCAGTTCAGTACAGTAGTGTACAAAACTTCACATCTCAAAATTATGAACAAACTTTTTAAGTTTTTGGGGTCTTGCAGTCGTTTTTGGGGAAAAATACACACAAAATATAAAAAAATGCGATATTTTTTCGGCGTTATCTCTTGATTTTGTGTCTGTTTTGTTATATTGTTGTTACATGGGATGTGGTAAAATAAGGTAGCTTGTAAAGGAGCGCTTCCGCACCCTTTACACCCCGCAAATCCTGTGGCGGCAAGCGCATTTTAAGCCGTTTTTGTTAAGTATTTTCGTAGTTTACGAAAACCTTTTCGCTGGCTTGTACTTTATAGTTTGGGAGTTTGGACATACATGGCAGATCGTGAACTGCGGCGGATGCACCGCGCTGAACTGATAGAGATTATTTATGCATTGAAGCAGAGCGAGGATCAGCTCAAGGCGCAGAACGCCGCGCTTACCGCGCAGCTGCAGGACCGGCAGCTCCGGCTGGAAAAGGCCGGCTCCATCGCGCAGGCTGCGCTGGAGCTGAACAACGTGTTCGCCGCCGCGCAGGCCGCCGCCGATGACTATCTGCACTCGGTGCAGGCCAACCTTGCAGACACCGACGCCGCCGCTGCCAACACCCTTTCGCAGGCGCGCAGCGAGGCCAAACGCATTCTGGAGCAGGCACAGGCAGACGCCGACAACCTGAAGGCGCAGACCCGGCAGGAATGCAGCGCCATGGTAGAGCAGGCCGAGCAGGAGGTGCAGCAGCGCTGGCAGACATTTGACCGCAAGGCCAACGCGCTGCTGGACCAGTACCGCAGCGCCGACAGCCAGCCTTCGGAGGAAACATGAAAAAACGCGATATCCGGTTTGCTTCCATCCCCTCCACCGAGGAAGTAGCCGCAGAACGTGAACGTCTTGCGTACCAGAACCGCTACCAGCGGGTGCTGCGCAGTACGGTCTATATATTGGTGGTGGTGGCCGCAGCGGCCGTGCTGCTGGCTACGCTGTTTTTACCGGTGCTTCAGGTCTCCGGCGACAGCATGAACCCTACGTTGAACGACAAGGACATTATCCTGCTGGTAAAATCCAACCACATTGAAAACGGTGAGTTATGCGGGTTTTACTGGCAGAACAAGCTTTTGCTCAAGCGCATCATCGGGCAGCCCGGTGATGTGATCGATATGGACGTGAACGGCGTGGTCTCGGTAAACGGCGAGGTGCTGGACGAGCCCTATGTGGACGCGCTGACCGTGGGCGAATGCGACATCCGGTTCCCCTATCAGGTGCCGGAAAACCGCTACTTCGTGCTGGGCGACCACCGCTCCACATCCATCGACAGCCGCAGCAGCGTGATAGGCTGCGTGGAAAAAAGTCAGATCATTGGCAGGGTGTTTTTAAGGGTATGGCCCCTGTCCAGTTTCTCGTTGATCCATTGAGCCCGGGAGGAGGTACTCTAAGTTATGAACGACATCCTTAAAACCTACAAGGAGCAGTTCCGCGAAAACCGGCACACGCTGCGGCGCTACACCGCATTTGTGCTGGCGCTTGCCATGATCACCACCCTGTTCGTCAACTGGCAGCTGCACGGCGTTGGCATCTCTATGACCGCGCAGTACCAGTGCGGCGAGGTGGAGCACGCCCACACGGCGGATTGCTACGACAAGGTGCTGATCTGCGGCTACACGGAAGGCCAGCTTGAAAATGCGGACGAAGTTGCCGCTGCCGAAGCTGCCGCCGCCAGTGCTGCCCAGAGCAGCGCCGAGGAAGAGATCATGCCGCTGGAGCTGGAGCCGCAGATCGAGTTTGTGCCCCACGAGCACACCGATGACTGCTATACCGAAGTGCAGACCCTGACCTGCATGGAGGAAGAGCACGTCCACGATGATGACTGCTACGACCCCGAGGACGGCACCCTGATCTGTGAAAAATTTGAGCATACCCACGATGAAAGCTGCTACACCACCGAGTACGAGCTGACCTGCGGCCTGGAAGAGGGCGAGCTTGTGGAGCAGGTGGTAGAGCCCACCCAGAGCGCCGAGCTGGTGGCCATGGCGGTGGCAGAGCCTGTGGCGCTGGAGCCGGTGGTGGACACTGTGGAGCCCATCTACCACCACCACACCGACGCCTGCTACGAGGAAGTGCTGGTGTGCCCCCTGCCGGAGCATCACCACACCGTAAGCTGCCTGAGCGATACCTCTGCCGACCTTGAGACCCCCGAGGAGTGGCAGGCCGCCAACGCCGATGCCGTGATCACCGGCGAGTGGAACGAGGATCTGCTCAGCGTGGCAAAGACCCAGTTGGGCTACGAGCAGAGCGAGAAAAACTTCGAGATCGACCCGGCGGACGGCGTGACCCTGCGCTACTACTCCCGCTACGGTCAGTCCTACGGCAATGCCTACGGCGAGTGGGACGTGATGTTCCTTGCCTACTGCCTGAAGTACGCCGAGATTCCCCAAAGCGCCATCCCGCAGGAGGCCAGCGTGCTTGCCCTGCGCAGCTCCATGAGCGGCATGGACTGGCTGCTGGAAGAGGACGGCAGCGCCGCCCAGCCCGGCGACATCGTTATTTATAATAAGTACGTCACCCGCACCGTGGCTGTGGACAGCAGCGCCGACAGTGCAGAGCCGGATCTGGACGACCAGTTCAGCGTGGATACAGAGTTTGAAAACAGCGCAGAGCTCGAGGGCTCCGGCGTTTCTGCGCTGGATGCAGCCCCCAGTGCTGACGACAGCACCGGCGCACAGGATACCGCAGCCACCTCCGGCACGCAGGACACTGTGCTTACCCCCGAGCCCGTTGACCCGCAGACGGAGCAGCCCGCCGAAAAGCCGGTGGACAGCGCCGACACCGCTGCACCCAGCACTGTGACCTCTGTGTCCGGCGCGGACACCCTTGCCCCCAGCGTGGTATCCCCCGCTGCTGAGCCGCAGACCACCACTGTGACCGATGCTTTGCCCGTGGAGACCGTGGGCATCGTGAGCAGTGTGGACAGCGACGCCGACACGCTGACCGTTATTTCCGGCGACGTGGACGGCAAGGTGGCTGAGGTAACACTGTTCAACACTGATGTGGAAAACGTTATTTCTGTGGCGTATGCGCAGATAGAGCTGAGCGAAGGCGATTCCGATTCGGACGATGACACCGCTTCTGATATTATTGAAACCGACCCGGTGTTCTCCTGCTCCGTTACTACCGTATACGAAACTGCATCCGCATCTGCGGTGCGTCCTTCCCGTTCCCGCGCTGCAAGGTACGCTGCACCCTCCACCTATGCCGTAACTGCCGTGTCTGCTACTCCTGTTGATATGGGCACTCATATCACGAACGTTTCTGTTCAGGTTCCCAACTCCACGGATGGCAGCGGCGTTGTGACCTCTTGGAAAGATGCAAACGGCATCGTGCGTCCCGGTCAGACCGTTAAGGTGCAGTTGAATTACAGCTTTAATGAGAATGAAATCACCGCAGACAACCGCGTCGCAACCTACAAGCTCCCCAACGGTATTACGCTGTTGGACAGTGTTTCAGACTCCGGCAATATCACTTGGCGTGACAGTACTGGTAAAGACGTTGTCGTTGGCACCTACAATATTGTTGGTGACACCGTCACGTTTACTTACAACGAAACATTTGCCGACGGCAAAGCCTTTGACGGTGACTTTGAGTTTAAGGCTTCTGCTTCCTCTGATTCCTCCATGGAAAACCAAAAAATCAATTTTGGTGGTACGACCGGTTCTGTTACCATCAAAAAAGAGGATCTGATCTCCGACCTGTCTCTTTCCAAGAATGTGCAGAAGGATGCAAGCGGTAAAGAGCTGATCAAATACGATTCGACGGCGAAAACGCTTGATATCGCCTATGAAGTGGTTGCAAAAACCACAAACGGCACCGGTGATACCGTAAATCTTACCGATTTCTTTGATACCGTAAATTCTTCTCTTCCCAGCAACGCTACCTATCGGCAAGATACGATCAAACTGATAAAGATTGCTGCGGATGGCACCGAAAAGGATGTCACAACGGACTATCAAAGCAAACTTACCGTAGGCACTGAGCTCAAATACGATGCTCTGCCCGAACTGAAAGCCGGTGAGCAATACGTTCTGCGGTATCACGCCACCATTCCTGTTAATGATGATTACACCTATAAAGCCATCAATAAGGTAAAGGCTGAGTTCGACGGCAAAGACAGTTACACGAGCACGGAGGTTAAAAACACCAATCCGCGCCTTACCAAGAGCGGCAATTATGACGCCAGCAGCCGTATCATCACTTGGACAGTCAAGATCAACAACCCCTATGGAGAGGATCTCCGCGGCAAAACCTTTAAAGATTTTCTGCCTGCCGAACTGGAGGTCGTAGGTGAAGTTAAAATTCAGCGCGGCTACTATAGCGACGACATTAAGCCCGTCTCTGCTGCGGATTTCAAGAAAGATAACTACACCTACACCTTCCCGACAGATTTGGCGCATGGTCCGGAAACTGAATCGTTCTACACGATTGAAATCAAGACGAAAGTTCCTGACAACACCACAGTCGGTACTACCTATACAAATACGGCTGATTTTGATGGCAGCGGCGCTTCCGGTGATGTTACTGTGACCGACCGCAGCTCCTATCTTAACAAGAGCCTGTCTAAGGCAGAGGACTTGGAAACCGGCAAGAAAAAGCTGACTTGGAAAACCTCGGTCTCCATCCCCACCGGTTGGAACGAGATCACCCTTACGGATACGATCCATGATGCCGAGGTAAATGGCACAGAGCAGGACGACACACATTATGCGGTCTTGTCCGAGCTGAAGGATGAGATCAAGAATAATCTGCATCTGACCTTGTTCAACTCCACCGAGACCGTTACAATGGCAAATGCGTCCGAGCATGATGTCACGTTTACCGTCACCTATTATGACGAGAACAATGCTGTGGTTACGAACGATGATGCTCATGTGACCAAGTTTAGCATCACCGCTAAGCTTGCCGATGGCAAAACGTTGGATGCCACCAGCATGGAGCTGAGCAACTACCATACCGTTGCCGATATCAGTAATGCAGGCATAGAAGAGCCGTGGCTGTTTGTAAACAATGCTGCCTCCGGTGATAAGACCTCCGATGCCAGCTACACCTATAAAAAGCCCAAGGAAGCAAAGCTTGAAAAGCTGGTCTATGAATACGGCAATTTCAATAACGCTGGCAGCAAGATCAGTGAGCTGGATTATACCAGCAACGGTGGTAAAATCTACTATGAGCTCACCATTCCCACATCACTTACTTGTAAAGATCCGCTGACCACAAAAGATTTGGTCATTACCGATACCCTGCCGGCTGGTGTTACCTTTGACATAAGTAGTGTCACGGTTGGAGCCAACGAGTACAAAGCTGACGGTTCTGTGAATCATCAAGCTTGGTTTGCTAACACAATTTATGGTTCTGGCGGCAGGTCAAACTATGATATTTCGGCAACCAAAAACTTTAGTGCATCAAAAACTCATATTGGCGCAACCGACACCGACCGTACGATCACGTTTACGATCAATAGCGGCTACAACGTTTCTGATAAACCGCAGGTTTTCTATATCCGCTACTCGGTCAGCGTTGCGGAGGACGTCTCTTGGGACGATCTTCGTACGGAAAACAAGTACCGCAACAGCGCAGAATGGAACGGCGATAAGGCAGAAACGGAAACCACCGTCAAGCGCAGCTATGAAAAGCTTTATAAGACCGGCACTATTGTCGATGAAGGCACCGATGCCACCGGCAATAAGCTTGCGACCAAGAAGATCAACTACAGCGTTGTTATCAACCCCACCGGCGATAAGCTGCTGACCACCAGCAATACCACCCTGACCCTGACGGATACGCTTAGCTTTGAGCCCTCTGACAACACCTCCGCTGATCTGGATCTAAGTTCGATCCATCTGTATGGTGTGACCCTTGATACTACCACCGGCAACCTTGTTGCAGACCATACAAATGAGATCGGTCATGACCGGTTTACGGCAACCTACGACAGCCCCAACCACACCATGACCGTCACCGTCCCGGATGAACTGGCTTGTGTACTGGAATACACCTATCAGATTTCTTACCCTTCCTCTACGGAGGTAACGGTTAAAAACCACGCAAACCTTATCGGTCTGGAAGAGAAATGGGTCGATACTCATGTTGTGAATTATGATTCTACGGCTACCGTCCGGTTCAGCAAGTTTGACCTGAACAAGGTGGATTCCAACGATTATCTGGTCACACTTCCCGGTGCAACTTTCCAGCTTGCAAAGTACAATAAAACAACAGGTAAGTTTGAAGAGGTTTGCACGCTGAAAACAAACTCTTCCGGTCAGATCAATTTCGGTCTGCTGGATTCTTCTGCAACAGCGGAAATCCCCACTATGAGCAGTGCCCAGCTGCTTTGCAGTACGCTCTACCGTATTGTAGAGACGGATGCCCCCACCGGCTATGCGCTTAGCAAGAGCCCGATCTACCTGCTGTGGGGTGCATTTTCCAACACAAAGCGAGCTGACGCGTTTAATGCTGCTACCGGTGAATCTTTTATCCATGATGCTTCGGAGTACGATAAATGGCTTAACTGCAACGATGTAACCTACCTTGCCCGTGGTGATATCAGTGCTGTATATGTGCCCAACACCGCTAACAGCATTACGGTTGCCAAGCATTGGCTGGATACGGACGGCAAGACAGAGCTTGCTCTGAACAAGGTCAACTCCACCTACACCGCAACCGTAGAGCTGCGGCGCAAGGTCTATCAGTGGGGCAACTTGCAGCCGAATGATGAACTGTATACCACCGTCACCTTGGATAGTTCCAACAACTGGAGCTATAGCTGGAACAATCTTCCTTTGACTGATTCCGCTGACAGCAGTATCACCTACAAGTACTACGTTAAGGAAAAAGCTTGTTCCGGTACGTTTAAATACGACCTGAACAACACCGGCATCACCGGCGGCACCATCCTGCTTTACAATCAGGTGCCCGAGGATGCTAACTACGAACTCCCCTCTACCGGCGGGTCCGGTACACTCCCGTACACAGCCGTGGGCGGCACAATGATGCTGTCTGCGCTGGCATATAGTTTTATCCACCGCAAGCGCAGACATGAAGGGAGGGCAGATGACTAAACTGCACTTCCCTGCCGGACGCCCGGAGCTTAAACCCCGCCCGCCCAGCGCAAAGTTTACGCGATAGTCCGAACAAAAACGACACCCCTACCCCCCCCCCTGTGCAAAATGCAGGGGGCGGCAAGGGGCAGAAAAGAAAGGGGCTTTTTCCATGAAAAAAGCAATGAAGAAACTCATGGCTGCGCTGCTGGCAGTTGCTATGGTTTGCGCCATGGCGATCCCGGCGTTTGCGGCTGCCGGTACGGAAGTTTCCGGCTCTAAGGTCGACATTACAAACCATGACTTTGAAGCTTATCAGATTTTCAGCGCAAAGCTGGATTCTACCAAGGATACGCTGTCCGATGTTAAATGGGGCAACGGTGTTAAGGATACTGAACTTTTGGCCGCTTTACAGGGCACTACCGATTTTAGCACCTGCAGCAGCGCCTCTGATGTTGCAGAGAAACTAGAAGCTTTCAGTACTGAACAAGCCACTAGGTTTGCAGCCTTTGTAGCTAACGGCTATCTGTCCACTACCAAAATCGCTGGTACTGGCACCATTGATCTTCCCTCTGCTGGCTATTATCTGATCAAAGACGTTACCGAAGTGGACGGCGAATATGATGCTTCGAACCTGACCCTTCTGCTGGTGAGCGGTCCTAAAACTGTTACCCCCAAGGTAAAAACCGATATCCCCACCCTTCAGAAGAAGGTCAAGGACAAAAACGATTCCATTAGCGAATCTGCTACTACTGGCTGGCAGGATTCTGCCGACTATGATATCGGCGATACTATTCCCTATCAGCTGACCGCTACTCTGGGCAATGTGAGCAACTTCGACACCTACTATGTAGAGTTTGTCGATACCATGGATCACCTGACTTATAATAGTATCACCTCCGTCAAGGTCGATGATACAACTTTGACCGCTGGCCAATACAAACCCACTTGGGATGCTGCAAAGAAAGAGCTGACTGTTTCTATTGATGACGTGAAGCAGTACGGTGCAACCAACGGCTCCAAGATCATTGTGGAGTATACTGCCATTCTGGATTCTGATGCTGTCATTGGTTCTACCGGCAACCCGAACACTGCTTATCTGATATTCTCCAACAACCCGAATGGCACTGGCACGGGCAAAACCGCTCCGGACAAGAACATTGTTTTCACCTACAAAGTAGTTGCTAATAAGATCGATGAGAATGACAAACCTCTGCCCGGCGCAGCTTTTGCTCTGTACAAAAAGCTGCCTGCTGTCCCCACCAATGGCACCTCCTACGTTCTGCAGGATGGCGACGCCTATGCACTGGTCGAGGAACTGAACGTTGGCACAGACCGCAAAGAGGTTGCAGACAAGACTAAGACCGACTTCGAGTGGAAGGGCATTGATGACGGCGATTACATGATCAAGGAGATCATCACTCCCGCTGGCTATAACTCCATTGAGCCCATTACGTTCAAGGTCGAAGCAGCTCATGATATCCTCAAAGACGACCCCCAGCTTATTGAGCTGAAGGGCGGCGATAAGTTTACCGGTAGTGTTGACAACGGCTCTCTGACCATCAGCATCCAGAACCGCATGGGTTCTACCCTGCCCGGCACTGGTGGCATCGGCACCACCATCTTCTATGTGATCGGCGGCGGCCTGATGGTTGCAGCAGCTATCCTGCTCATCACCAAAAAGCGCATGGAGAACCGCTAACTTCTCCTTTTCCCCAGCACAGAGCGGGGCTGCAAAGCCCCCTGCTCTGATCCTGAAACTATAACGTTAGGGAGTAGCCCATGAAAAAGAACAAAAGCACCATTATACTGATCCTCGTCTTTTTCGTGGGTCTATCCGTGATGTTATACCCCACCATCAGCGATTACGTCAACCAGCGCAACCAGTCCCGCGCGGTGGCAAGCTACGCGCAGGACGTGGACAACATGACCGATGCGGATTACAGCGGATACTTTGACGCCGCCGATGCCTTTAACGCACAGGTAGCCGCCAACGAGTACGCGCTCTACCGCCCGGATCAGCTTACTGGCTACGCCGACACGCTGGATATTACCGGCACGGGCATTATGGGCTACATCACCATCTCCAAAATAGGCGTGGAGCTGCCCATCTACCACGGCACCAGCGACAGCGTATTGCAGATTGCCGCAGGCCATTTGGAGGGCACCAGCCTGCCGGTGGGCGGCGCGTCCACCCACGCGGTCATCTCGGCGCACCGCGGCCTGCCCAGCGCAAAGCTGTTTACCAACCTTGACCAGCTGGAAGTGGGCGATACCTTTACCATCACCGTGCTGGATCGGGTGCTCACCTACGAGGTGGACAAAATTTCCATCGTGCTGCCCACCGAGACCGACGAGCTGAAGATCGCCGAAGGCAAGGATTACGTCACCCTGATGACCTGCACCCCCTACGGCATCAACACCCACCGCCTGCTGGTACGCGGCCACCGCGTGGAGACCCCGGATCAGTACAAGCACATCCGTGTTACTGCCGAAGCGCTCAAGATAGAGCCTATCATCGTTGCGCCCGTCATGGCGCTGCCCATGCTGCTGATCCTGCTGATCGGTATGCTGCTTTCCACACGCAAACGCAAGAAAACAAGAGGTGAAGAACATGAAAAGCATTGATCTGCGTCATCGTCTGGCAGCTGTGCTGCTGGCTGTGTGCCTTGTGGTATGCTGCGCCCTGCCGGCGTTTGCCACCAGTGCCAGCCTTGTGTCCGGGCGGCTGGGCTCGCTCCACGTCCGTCTGTACGACACCCACAACGATGTGCCCCTGCGCGGCGGCGAGCTGACCATCCGGGTACTGCCCGGCAAGCAGCTGCTGATGACCGGCAGCCTGTCCTACGCCTATACCGGCGATTTTACGGGCTGCGGCGTGCCGCTGGGCGATCTTTCCGACAGCACGCTGGCTGACCAGCTGGCAAAGTATCTGCCCACCGTGCCCGCCGTTGCCGCCCAGCAGAACGTTGACGAGGAAGGCTACGCCGACTTTACCAAGCTGCCGCAGGGGCTGTATCTGGTCATGCAGACCGAGGCTTCC
>OGRT01002188.1_pt1 | contig 11473 bp, 10 predicted proteins | sample 1553581 | NCBI WGS metagenome assembly OGRT01 (sample SAMEA2580113, study PRJEB22360) | human gut metagenome | biome: human gut; feature: human-associated habitat; material: faeces | place: Denmark | collected 2008/2010
GCGCCCCGCCGCCACCGGAAAGACCGGTCTGCGGCTGAGGCCGCCGTCCACACGGCCGCCGAGCGTCAGCGTGGCTTTGAGGGAGGGCATGAGGCCGCGCGCCAGCAGGGCGAAAATCAGCTTGTTGGCGATCTTCTGCGTTTCGCGTGCGGCAATCACGTCGCCGGCGGCCATCTGCGCGTTGAGCTTGAGGAACAGCGGGGTCAGCACATTGTAGGTCGAGCCGATGATACCGTCTGCACCGAAAGCCAGACCGCTGACGGCCAGCTCGTCGCTGCCGGAATAGACGGCGAAATCCTGACCGAGCGCTTCTTTGATGCGGAAGATGTCAAACACCGTGGAGGAGGTGTATTTGATGCCTTCCACGCCTTCGATGCGGCCCAGACGCAGCAGCATTTCGTAGCTGACCAGTCCCGCAAGGGTCACGTTGTAGACGATCATCGGGATACCCGCCGCCTGCACGAGGTCGGAGTAATACGCGGCAATCTGGTCGTCGCTGAATTTCCAGTAAATCGGCGGAACGGAGGAAATCGCGGCCGCGCCCGCTCTGGCGGCGTGACGAGCCAAATCTTCGGAAGCCAGCGTGCTGATCGCGCCGACATGGACAATGACCGGGATGCGCCCCGCCGCTTCGTCGAGCACGGTTTCGACAAACGTTTTGCGCTCGTCGCTCGTGCAGAGGAAGCCTTCGCCGGTGGAACCGGTTAGATACAGCCCCTGCGCGCCGTCCTCGATGAGCTTGGCGGTCAGCGCGCGGGTGCGGGCGAGATCCAGCGCCTCGTTCTCATCAAAGGGCGTAACCATCGCGGGAATGACGCCCCGAATGTCTTTCACGGAAAAGTTGCTCATAAGCCTGTCTCCTTGTGTGTTGTCGTGTACACTGTACGACTGATTTGCGGAAAAGTCAACCCTTAACCGCGCCGAGGGTGATGCCCTTGGTGAAGTACTTCTGGAAAATGAGGAAGATGGTGATGATCGGCACGCTGGCGAGCGTCGCGCCCGCCATAATCAGGCCGAAATCCGTACTGGCTTCCGCCTGCATCTTCGCGATGCCCAGCGAGATAGTGAGCTTGCTCTGTGAGTTGAGCATAATCAGCTGGAGGAAGTAATCGTTCCAGGCGTTGATGAAGGTGAAAATCGCCAGCGCGCCCACGCCCGGCTTGATCATCGGGAAGACGATATCCACAAAAGTGCGGACCTCGCCCGCGCCGTCGATCTTCGCGGCTTCCAGCATCTCGTTGGGAATGCCCTCGGCGAACTGCTTCATCAGGAATACGCCGAACGGCCAGCCGACCGTCGGAAAGATGACCGACCAGAGGGTGTTATGCAGGCCGAGCCACGCCATCTCCTTGAGCAGCGGAATCATGATGACCTGCTTGGGCAGGGCCATCGCGCAGACGAACAGACCGAAGATGAAGTTGCGGCCCGTAAACTTCTTTTTCGCCAGCGCGTAACCGCCCATCGCGCCGCACAGGCACGTCAGCAGCATCGCCACACCGCAAATGAACACGGTATTGAACATCCACGTCCACGCGGGGCGGGAGAAGAGCTTGGCGTAGTTATCCAGCGTCGGGTTGGCGGGGAAGAGAACGGGCGTGCGCGAATTGATGGTGCGCGCGTCTTTAACCGAGCCGGTTACGATCCAGTACAGAGGGAAAAGCATCATCAGCGCGAGGATGATGAGCAGCGCGATGCTGATGACGCGGTAAGGGGTCAGCTTTCTTACACTATGATCCATCTGTCAGCCCCCCTTACTCTTTTGCCAGCCGGAACTGCAAGGCGCTGAAGATCGCGATGATGATCGCAAGAATGATGCCCAGCGCGCAGCCGTAGCCGAAGTTATTGAGTTTCACGGCGTTGTGGTAGATGTAGTACATGAGCGTCAGCGTCGAATCGTTCGGCCCGCCGGAGGTCAACAGATCGATCAGTGCGAAACACTGGAACGAATTGATGGTGGTGATGATGAGGATGTAGAGCGTGGTCGGCATGATCTGCGGCCACTTGATGCGCCAGAAGGTCTGGAAATCCGTTGCGCCGTCCACCTGAGCGGCCTCGACGAGGGAATGATCGACGTTGCTCAGAGCGGAGACATAGAGCACGATGGGCTGGCCGATGGAGGTTGTCAGCAGAATGGTGATGATACAGCCCAGCGCGGTGTTGGCGCTGCCCAGCCAGTTCAGGTTTTTGCTGATGATGCCCAGCGAGGTGAACAGGTAGTTCAGCAGGCCGTAATAGGGGTTGAACATCCATTTCCAGACGACCGTGACCGCGACCGAGCCGGTGACGACCGGCAGATAGAACACGCAGCGGAAGAAGGCCGTCGGAATTTCTTTCATCTTATAGACCAGCGAGGCCACCCACAGCGAGAACAGGCAGGTGAACGGCACGCTGACCAGCACGATGACAAGGGTATTGGTCAGAGACTTATAAAATTTGGCGTCCTGAAAAAGAGCGACATAGTTATCCAGCCCGACGAAGGTGAATTCCGCCAGCGTATAGCGGAAGGTGCTGTTGACCAGACACATCACCATCGGGAAAATGACGAAGCCGAAGAAGAACAGCAGCGCCGGAGCCATGAACAGATAGCCGGAGATGTTTTCGCGCCGGCGTGTACTGCGCAGCTCGCGGCGGTTGACGGTATGCTGCACGCAAATTCCCCTTTCAGCGGCACGAAGCCGCGCAGTTTTCTGTGTTTCAAGAAAGCGGGCGCCCCGCCCGAAACGGGAGAGGCGCCGCAAACGTATGAGGTTGAAGGTTCTCCAACAGGGGAGAAGAGGCGATTACAGGTTGACGTTCTTGATGTAGGTCGCGACTTCGTCAGCCACGTTGCCACCGTCGCCGATGCGCTGGAGCAGGTTCCACCACTCGTAGCGCTGGGTCGTCCAGTTGGTCGTCACCTGGTAGATATCGCCGAGGTACTGCACAAACATCGCGTAGTCCGCATTGGCGGCCTTCTCGGTGCCGGTGTACAGGTCGGTCACGGAAGCGCGGACGGAGAAGTAGCCGGTGTTGTAAACGCTGTTGCGAACCTGGGTCTCGTCGTCGCAGATGAAGCGGATGAATTCTTTCGCGGCCGCGACCTTCTCGTCGTCGCCGTTGTCAAACAGGCCAAAGCCCCAGACGCCGCCATCCAGACGCGGCACGCCGTCTTCGGACGGGAAGGCCATCGGGAACAGCTCGATGCCGTCCGCCAGCTTATCCTTGTTGTTGGCGACCTGAGCGGCGTTCCAGCAGAAAGCCATCTGAGAGGTGCCGTTGACGAACAGGGCGATTTCTTCGCCGCCGTTGATGGAGGCGTCAAAGGTGATGAGACCTTCGTTGGCCAGCTCCTGGAGCTTGGTCAGGCCCTTGATGTTGGCTTCGGAATCCATGGTGTAGAGGGTGTGCTCTTCGTTGGTGAAACGGCCGTCATAGAGGTTGGTTACCAGCGCGCGGGTGCCCTGGTCGCCGCCCTGGCCGGAGCAGTAGATCAGGCCGGTGGGGAAGTAGCCCGCGTTCACGAGGGCGCGGAGGGCGTTTTCAAAGCCTTCGGTCGTCCAGGTGTGGGTCTCCTGATTGATGTACTGCATCGCGTCGGCAGCCTCAAACGCGGTCTTGTTGATAACCATGCAGTGCGCCGTCATGCACAGCGGATACATGTAGTAGTTGCCGTCCGCGCCCTGGCAGGTTGCCACGACGGAAGCGTTGTTGGCGTTGATGTCGGCGATGGTCTCGTCCGTCCACAGATCGTTGAGCGGAAGCATCTTGCCGGCAGCCGCCCAGTTCGCCACCAGGCGCTCCGGGCCTTCCATGACGATGTCCGGGGTGGTCTTGGCCTCGATGGCTGTGGTGATCTGCGCGTCGCCGTTGGTGTAGTCGAGGTATTCAACGGTCACCTTGATGTCGGGGTGCACGGCGTTGAAAGCGGCGAGCATTTCGTCTACCTTTTCAGAATTGCCCCAATCGCCGATGGGGAACGTCCAGAGGGTGATGTCCGTCTCGGCAAGCGCGGCGGCCATCGTCAGCACGAGCAGCAGGCTCAGAAACAGGGCGGTCATTTTTTTCATGGGTAAATCCTCCTTGAAACTGGGATGTTGTTGGGTGAGGGCCGACACATCGCCGTCCGACCTTCGTTGAATCAAATGTACTACAAATCAAATCGCCTGTCAAGATGAATTTGTAAATTTTAGATAAAAAATTTCGACAAAAGTCTAACTATCATGAAATTAAAAATGAAAATTTAGAAAATTTGAGAATGAATTGACAGAAAAACGGTTTTGCTTTATAATAAAAAGCCGAAAATATCATACAAAGATAGGGGGATAAGCGTGAAAAAGGCGGAAAAGCTGTATTTGGAAACCTTTCGCGAAATCCGCAGTTATATCATTAACAACGGTCTGAAGCCGGGCGACATGCTCCCCACGGAACAGGCCATGTGTGAGCGCTGGGGGGTCAGCCGCAACGTGCTGCGCGAGGCCATCAAGAGCATGGAGCTGATGGGTATGGTGCAGGCCTGTCCCGGACGCGGCACGCAGGTCAAGGACTTCAATCTGGATTTCATCTTTCAAAACGTGCTGTTTTTCAATATGGGCGATCCGGAGGACGATGCGCGCGTGCGCGAGATGTTCGGCATTCGCAAAATGCTGGAATTGGGCTACATGCGTCAGGCATTTAAGGCGCTCAGCGGCGAAGATATCGCCTATATGCGCAAATGCGCCGGAAATATCCGCGAGAGCTGGGAAAACACGGGCGCATTCAGCGAAGCGGACAGAGAATTCCACATGGCGCTGTTCCGCCCGCTGAAAAACGAAGTGCTCAATTCGCTGATGGAGGCGATTTGGAGCGTGGACCGCGGTTTCCAGCTCGAACGCAAATCTCCGCATCTGGCTTATTCCGTCACCAAACATGAGGCGATCGTCGATGCGCTGGAGCATTACGATTACCGCGCGTTCGCGCAGGCGATGGAAGCGCATTTTTCTTCCGGCAAATACCTGATGAGCGATTCCTACGAAGAGTTTTAACACATAAGGGAGGGTACGACCATGACCAAAGAAGAACTGTTTGCTTTGATGAAAGGAACGATTATTGTCTCCTGCCAGGCCACGCCGGGCGAACCGCTGTACGACAAAGAGCGCTCGGTGATGCCGCTGATGGCGCGCGCGGCCAAACAGGCGGGCGCGAAGATGATCCGCACCAGCTCCGTGCGCGATATTGTGGGTATTAAAGAGGAAACGGGTCTGCCCGTCATCGGCCTCATCAAACGCGAATATCCGGGGTATACGGGCCGGATCACCATGACCATGCGCGAGGTGGACGAGTGCATGGAGGCGCTGTCGGATATCATTTCCATTGACTGCACGGACTGCACGCGCGGCGACGGCCTGACTGCGCCGGAATTTTTGAAGCAGGTCAAAGCGAAGTATCCGAATATCATCATCATGGCGGACTGCGCGACGTTGGAGGAGGCGAAAGCCGCCTATGCCGCGGGCGCGGATCTGGTTGGCAGCACGATGAACGGCTATACGCCGCAGACGGCGGATTGCAAGGGCGATCCGAACTACGAGCTGGTGGAGCAGATGGTCGCCGAACTGCCCTGTCCGGTCATTGCGGAAGGGCGCGTGCATACGCCCGAACAGGCGAAAAAGATGCTGGAACTCGGCGCGTGGGCGGTTGTCGTCGGCGGAGCAATCACCCGTCCGCTGGAAATTGCGACGCGCTTCATGACGGCTGTCGGCCAGCGCTGATACGGAGGGCACGGCATGATTTTGAGCATAGACATCGGCGGAACGGCCGTCAAAATGGGCCTGGTGGACGAAGGCGGCGAGGTACACGCGCGGCATGAAGCCAGCGTCTGCTTTGACGGCTATCGAACGCCGATTCTGACGACGGTAATGCGCGAGGCGGAGGCGTTTCTGCGCAGAGAGAATGCGCAGGTTGCGGGCATCGGCGTTTCCGCGACGGGGCAGGTGGACGATCGCGCGGGCGTTGTCATCGGCACGAACGGCAAGATTCCCGGCTATGAGGGGTCGCGGATCAAAGAAGAGATGGAATCGCGCTTTCATCTGCCGGTGTGGGTGCTCAATGACGCGAACGCGGCGGCGCTGGGCGAGTGCTTTGCAGGCGCGGCGCGCGGCAGGCGGCATGTGCTGATGCTGACCCTCGGCACGGGCGTGGGCGGCGGCGTGGTGCTCGGCGGCGAACTGTACGGCGGCGCGCGCGGCATTGCGGGCGAGCTGGGGCATTTCACGCTCTATCAGGATGGCGCGCCCTGCCCGTGCGGCAAGCGAGGATGTCTGGAGCATTATGCGGCGACGACGGCGCTTGTCCGGCGCGCACAGGAAGCGACGGGGGAGACTCAGCTCAACGGACGCGTCATCTTTGATCGCGCGCAGCGGGGCAATGAGGTCATGCTTGGCGTGCTGAGCGCATGGATCGACGATATCGCGGCGGGCGTGACGGGCCTTGTACACATCTTTAATCCGGAAATGGTACTCATCGGCGGCGGCGTGAGCGCGCAGGAAGAGCTGCTGATGAAGCCCCTTCGTCAGCGCGTGCTGAGCGGCGTGATGCCGCGCTTTGCCGAGGGACTGTCGGTCGAGCGCGCGACGCTGGGCAACGACGCGGGCATGATCGGCGCGGCGCGGTTCTTTATGCAGCATAGCTGACGCCTTCGGTCAGCTTCACTGACAGGGGCTGTCAAGCTGGTGAATCTGATATTTCTCATAAAAAAAGGAGCTGAAAAATTTCAGCTCCATTCATTTAGCCTTCCAGCGCGTTATACTGTTCGTCCGTCACCGGTTCGCACCATTCGTTGCCGCAGTTTTCGCCCGGAATTTCAAAGGCGATGTGGGAGAACCAGCTGTCCTTCTTCGCGCCGTGCCAGTGTTTTACGTTGGCCGGAATGACGATGACCTTGCCGGGCGCGAGACTCACGGGCGCTTTGCCTTCTTCCTGATACCAGCCCTCGCCGGCCGTGCAGACGAGCATCTGCCCGCCGCCCTGGGTCGCATGGTGGATGTGCCAGTTGTTGCGGCAGCCCGGTTCAAAGGTCACGTTAGCCAGAAACAGGCCGTCCTGCGGACGGGTCAGCGGGTTGAGAAAGGAATCGCCGGTAAAATACTGCGCGTAAGCCGTGTTGGCCTGACCGAGGCCGAAAACATTCTGCGCGTCAAACTCTTTTTGATCCATGATTTTCATGATGATAGCCTCCTTGATGAAATGGGCGTTGACGGATGAAGCCGCGTGCGCTATACTCATATCATACAAGTTAAATCTGACTTTAAGTCAAGCGTTTTTGAGAAAAAAGGAGGAAAAAAGATGGTGTATACCGTGGGCGAAATGGCGCGGCTGCTCAATGTTCCGGCCTCGACCCTTCGATATTACGACAAGGAAGGGCTTCTGCCGTTTGTGGAGCGTTCATCCGGCGGCATCCGCATGTTCAAGGATTCGGATTACGAGTGGCTGCAAGTAATCGGCTGTCTCAAAAAGGCGGGCATGTCCATCCGCGACATCCGGCAGTATATTCTGCTGGCGATGCAGGGTGATTCGACGATTGGCGACAGGCTTCAAATGTTCTATACTCAGCGGGAGCGCCTGCTGGAACAGATGGAGCAGCTTCGGCAGACGCTCGACACGCTTAATTACAAGTGCTGGTTCTATGAGCAGGCCAAAGCGTGCGGCTCGACGGAGGCCGTGTCCTGCATCGTGCCGGAAGAATACCGGTGCGCGGTCAGCCGTCTTCGCGATGTGTCGCTTTCCAGAGAGATCAACTGATTGCCGAGATAAAAATGCGCGGCGCACATCGAAATCCTTTGCAAATGTTGCATGAATAGGCTATAATAAAATCTATACAGAATTCGCAAAAAGGGGCGATGGCTTTGAGCGAGTATATCATTGAAATGCTGCACATTACCAAGGAATTTCCGGGAATTATCGCCAACGACGATATTACCCTGCAACTCAAAAAAGGCGAGATCCACGCGCTGCTGGGCGAAAACGGCGCGGGCAAATCCACTTTGATGAGCGTGCTCTTTGGCATGTATCAGCCGGAAAAAGGCGAAATCCGCAAAAACGGACAGGTCGTCCATATCAAAGACCCGAACGACGCGAACGCGCTGGGCATCGGCATGGTGCATCAGCATTTCAAGCTCGTGGATGTTTTCTCCGTGCTGGATAACATCATCCTCGGCGTGGAGCCGACGGTCACGCCTTTTGGTTTTCTACAAAAGGCGCAGGCGCGCAAAAAGGTGATGGAGCTGAGCGAACGCTACGGCCTGAAGGTCGATCCCGACGCGATGGTTGAGGATATCACCGTCGGCATGCAGCAGCGCACCGAGATCCTCAAAATGCTCTACCGTGATAACGAGGTGCTCATTTTCGACGAACCGACAGCCGTGCTTACGCCGCAGGAAATCGAAGAGCTGATGAAGATCATGAAGGAATTGACCAAAGAGGGCAAGTCCATCCTGTTCATCACCCATAAGCTCGACGAAATCAAGGCTGTGGCCGACCGATGCACCGTGCTGCGCAAGGGCAAATATGTCGGCACGGTCGATGTGGCGACCACCAGCAAGGAAGAGCTCAGCGAGATGATGGTCGGCCGCAAAGTGCAGCTGGTGATGGAAAAAACGCCGCTCAAGCCGGGCGAAAGCGTGCTGACCGTGCAGAATCTGACCGTCAGGAGCAAAAAGCACGGCAAACCCGTGGTCAACAACGTTTCCTTCAACGTGCACCGCGGCGAAATTGTCTGCATCGCGGGCATCGACGGCAACGGTCAGAGCGAACTGGTCTATGCGCTCACCGGCCTGATGAAGCCCGAAAGCGGCAAGATTTTCCTCAATAATAAGGACATTACGCATATGTCCATCCGCAAGCGCAACGAGGCGGGCCTGAGCCACATTCCGGAGGATCGCCATAAGCACGGACTTGTGCTGGATTATTCGCTGGAAAACAACCTCGTGCTCAAGCGCTATTTCCACCCGGAATTTGAGCGAAACGGTTTCCTGCAATTCGGCGAGATCCGCAAATACGCCGACGAGCTGATTGACCGCTTCGACGTGCGCAGCGGCCAGGGCGCGGTGACGAAGGCGCGCAGCATGTCCGGCGGCAACCAGCAGAAGGCGATCATCGCCCGCGAAGTGGATCTGAGCAGCGATCTGCTCATCGCTGTGCAGCCCACGCGTGGGTTGGACGTCGGCGCGATCGAGTATATCCGCAAGGAACTGCTGGCTCAGCGCGACGCGGGCAAGGCGGTTCTGCTCGTTTCGCTGGAGCTGGACGAGGTGCTTGAAGTGCCGGATCGCATTCTGGTGATGTACGAAGGCGCGATTGTCGGCGAACTTGACCCGCGCTACACAACCGCCAAAGAGCTTGGCCTCTACATGGCTGGCGCTCAGCGCAACGTTTGATAGGAGGGAAGCCAAATGGAGAACAAAAAGGGCAAGCTGGGCAGCCGTCTGGCAGGCTCGGAAGCGTTTCTGTCGGTGGCGGCCTCGCTGGTCTGCATTGTCATCGGCCTGCTGCTGGGGCTTATCGTGCTGGCCATCATCAACGCGGAGCACGCGTTCGGCGACGGCCTGATGGTCATTCTGCAAAGCGGTTTCAAGAGCCCGCGCAACATGGGCACAGTGCTGGCCAATGCCGCGCCGCTGATTATGACAGGTCTTTCCGTCGGTTTCGCGTTTAAAACCGGTCTGTTCAACATCGGCGCGGCGGGGCAGTACACGCTCGGCGCGTTCGGTGCGCTCTACTGCGCCATCGTGCTGCAATGGCCGTGGTATCTGTGCCTGCTGGCGGCGATGGTATTCGGCGCGGTTTGGGGCGCGCTGCCGGGCATTTTCAAGGCGTATCTGAACATCAACGAGGTCATCACGGCCATCATGTTCAACTGGATCGGCCTGTATATGGTCAACGACATCATGTACGGCAAGGGCAAAAGCCCGATGTACGATCTGGCCTCCACCAAGACATACAGTCTGCGCAAGGCTGCGCCGCAGGCGATGATCCCCAGCTGCGGCATGAGCGACGCTTTCGGCAAGCTGCAATCCGTGACGATTGCGATCTTTATCGCGATTTTCTTCGCGATTGTCGTCTACATTATCCTGAACAAGACGGCGTTTGGCTATGAGCTGCGCGCGTGCGGCTTCAACAAAAATGCCGCGCGCTATGCGGGCATCAACGAAAAGCGAAACATCATTCTCTCGATGATGATTTCCGGCGCGCTGGCGGGCGTCGGCGCGGGTCTGTATTACCTCTCCACCGTCGCGGAATGGAATCCGCAAGTCTCCACGGCGCTGCCCGCAATGGGCTTTAACGGTATCAGCACGGCGCTGTTGGCCTGTTCCAACCCGATCGGCACGATTTTCTCTTCGTTGTTCATTTCGTATATCACCGTGGGCGGCACCAAGCTCTCCACGCAGTATTACAGCAAGGAAATCGCCGACGTGATTACCGCGCTGATTATCTACCTGTGCGCGTTCTCGCTGCTGTTTAAGAACAAGATTCGCGCGCTGCTGGAAGGCAAGGCCAAGCGGGTCTCCGTCGGGAAGGGAGGGGACGACTGATGTTTCTGCTGCTGAAATATACGCTGCTGTATACGGTTGTGCTGATGATGGTTGCGCTGGGCGGCATGTTCTCCGAGCGCAGCGGCATTATCAACCTGGCCCTGGAAGGCATCATGATTTTTGGCGCGTTTATAGGTGTCCTTTTCGTGCGGACCATGCAAGGATCGGAGGTTTTCGCAGCGGCCAAGGCAGCGGGAGATTACGCCACCCTGCAGGGGCTGGAAATCATGGCGATGGTGGTGGCGGCGCTTCTGGGGGCGATTTTTTCTCTGCTTCTGTCGTTTGCCTCCATCAACCTGCGGGCGGACCAGACCATCGGCGGTACGGCGCTGAACCTGATGGCGCCCGCCCTGGTGCTCTTCTTCATCCGTATTATCGCCAACCAGAATACCCTGCAAATGGCGGACGGAGATGCTGCCAGCTGGTTCATGATCAAAAAGACCATGTTTGGATATGGACGGATGGAGGACATGGGCCCCTTGGGGGAGACCTTCATCAACCGAACCTATCTGGCCACTTACCTGTGCATCCTTCTTTTCCTTGTTTTGGCGGTCCTGCTGTATAAGACCCGGTTTGGTCTGCGGCTGCGTGCCTGTGGTGAGAATCCCCAGGCGGCGGATTCTTTGGGCATCAACGTGTACAAAATGCGGTATGCCGGCACCACCATCTCGGGCGCTCTGGCGGGGATGGGGGGCTTTGTCTATTCCTTGACCACGGCCAACTGCACCGCCAACGGGGACGTGGCTGGGTTTGGCTTCTTAGCCCTGGCGGTTATGATTTTCGGCAACTGGAAACCGCTGAACATTGCTGGGGCCTCTCTCCTGTTCGGCCTGTTTAAGTGTATCGCGGCCAGCTATTCCAGCATTGATATCAACGGGGACGGGGTTTACCTGTTGGCGGACCTGGGAATCAGCGCCCACTTCTATCGGATG
>OGRT01002192.1_pt1 | contig 11449 bp, 13 predicted proteins | sample 1553581 | NCBI WGS metagenome assembly OGRT01 (sample SAMEA2580113, study PRJEB22360) | human gut metagenome | biome: human gut; feature: human-associated habitat; material: faeces | place: Denmark | collected 2008/2010
TGATCCGCTACGGCGGCGATGAATTTTTGCTGCTGATGCCCCAGAGCCGCCCCAACGGGGTGGAAAGCGTCATCCGGCGTGTGCAGGACGCCGTGCAGGCGGCACGGGGGCCCAGCCACCCGGAGCTCCGGCTTTCGGTAAGCATTGGCGGGGTATGCGATGTGCAGCCCCTGACCGAAGCCATCCGTCAGGCGGACGTCCGGATGTACCGCAATAAAGAAAACGGATAACAAAAAGCGTTGCACAAAACACTGTGCAACGCTTTTTTGTTCTCTAGCGCATATTACTGGTGCGGTGCTCCATCAGGTAGGTAGCCTGCAGGTCTGCGATGTGCAGCTTGACCGCCAGCGGGTACTTGTCGTAGGCTTCCGAGATGGCAAAGCAGCCGCCCCGGGCAGCATCATCAAAGCCGCCCATGTGCCAGCGGATGGCAACTGCTTCTTCCACCTTCAGCTTCATGAACCGCTCGATGAGGAACACGCTCTTTTCGCCGTGACCGTAGGGAAACAGGTCCTCTACACTGTAAAAAGGCGCTTTCTCCCACTGTCCGGTGGCTTCATTCTTCACGTTGCGGGTGCCCAGCTTGTAGTAGTTGGCCTTGCACAGATCGTGCAGCAGGGCACAGATGGCGTAGCTCTCCTCGCTTTCACCCTCGGTAAAAAAGCTGTCGTGCAGCGCATGGTAGACGTTCAAGCTGTGCATACACAGCCCGCCCTCACAGGCCCCGTGAAAACGGGTGGACGCCGGTGCGGTGAAAAAATCCGTCTTTTTGTCCAGCCAGTCCAGCAGCTTTTCGCTGCCCGGACGGGTGACGTGCTGCTGCCAGATGTCCAGAAACTCTGCGCGGTCGCCCCCGCTCACAGCTCCATATCCTCCAGAATGCCCTTGAGGATGGCCAGCTCGTCGTGGCTCAGGGAGATGCCCTTGCCCATGCGGGTGCCGTCCGGGGACCAGTCGCGGATGTCGTACTTGGGCTCGCCGTCGTTCCAGCTGATAAGGTTCAGCTGGCGCTCCCAGCCGCGGGGGCGCTGGCTCAGCACGGCTACACGCTGGACAACTTCGTATTTGATCTCTGCCATATTGCAAAACCTGCCTTTATGTTTATATGCTACCATAATAAGGGAAGTGCGGCGAGATTTCAACTGGTAAACTGAAATATTTTAAAAAATTTTTGTTACGCTCAACCGTAAGGGGCGTCCTCGCGCCATTCCACCAGCTCCAAAACGGCGGCGGTGTCCTCGTCCGGGGCAGGGTGACGGCTGTGCAGCTTTTGCTTTGTACTGAACAGCCCGGGCGCGTAGTGCGCCATCACGCTGGTCTGCACGTCCCCGGCCAGAAAGGCGGCGGCGTTTTTCTGGCGGCAGGCCATGGGGGTGCCGTCTGTCATGGGAACGCCGGGCTTTTCGGGCTGCGGCAGTTCCGGCGGGGGCAGCTGGGTGCCGGGTGCGTCCGGCGCAGCCGGGGGCTGCAGGGGCATACTGCCCAGCGGCGGGGCATTGCGGGTGCTGTTTGCCTGCGGGGCGGCAGCGGTGCCGGACTGGTTTTCCAGTTCGTGTCGGATGAAGGGCTCCAGAGAGTTCATCAAAATCACCTCCGCCCCTAGTGTGCCCCGCCAGAAGCGTTTTACACCCGCAGCTCTACGGTGGAGCCGCCGGTGCGGGCTTTGTGCACCACCACCTGCCGGTCGATGCGGTCCTTGAGCGCCCCCACATGGGAGATGATGCCCACCAGCCGGTCGCCCTCGGTCAGGCCGGAAAGCACCCGGATGGCCAGCTCCAGCGATTCCTCGTCCAGCGAGCCGAAGCCCTCATCAAGGAACAGGGTGTCCAGCCGGATGCCCCCGGCGCTGCTCTGCACCTCGTCCGAAAGGCCAAGCGCCAGCGCCAGCGAAGCCTTGAAACTCTCGCCGCCGGAAAGGGTCTTGACGCTGCGGCGGGTGCCGTTGTAGTGGTCGATGACGCCGAGGTCGAGGCCGGACTGGCTGCGCTGGTTCTCGGCGCCCACTCGCTCCAGCTCGTACTGCCCGGCAGTCATCTGCATGAGGCGGGTGTTGGCGTGGACGAGGATGGCGTCGAGGTAGTTCATCTGGATGTAAGCCTCAAGGCGTATCTTCTGTTTGCTGCTGAGGGTGCCGCCCGCCGTGGAGGCGAGGGCGTTCACCCACTGCCAGCGGCGTTCCAGCTCCGCCCGGGCGGCGGCGTGCTGACGGTAGAGGTCGGCGGCCTTCCGGTTGGGCAGGAGGCGGGCCGTCAGGGCCTTTTCCTGAGCCGCGAGAGCGGTGCGCCGGGCCGTCAGAGCGTCCCGCTGGGATTCGAGGGTGGGCAGGTCGGCGGCTTCGCCCGTCTCTGTCTGCTGGGCCGTCAGGGCCGTGACTGCGGCCTCGGCAGCGGCGTAGTCCTGCCGGGCCTTGGCCAGAGCCGACGCGGCGGCGTCCATTCCGGCCCGGAGGGCGAGGCGCTCGTTTTCCAGCCCGGCCAGCGCCCGGCGGGCTTCTTCCCGGCCGGCGGCGGGCAGAGCGGCCCGGGCCTCGGCACACTGGGCCTCCAGCGCCCTGGCGGAGGCGGCCTGCCCGGCGGGCTTCCCCGGCGGAGCCGAGGCCCTCGGCGGAAGCCCGTGCCTCGGCCTCGAGGGCAGAGCGCTGGGCGGTCTTTTTCTGCCGCTCGTCCTCCTGCCGGGCCTTGGCGGCGAGGGCGGCGGCATTCTGCTTCTGAGCCTTGTCGAGGGCTTCCTGTGCGGCGTGCAGGGCCTCGCTTTCCTCGGCCAGAGCCGTCTTTAAGAGCGAGACAGTCAGCTTCACCGGCCCCTCCGGCGAGGTGAACCGCTCCGGCAGCAGGGCCTCGGCGTCCCGGCGGAGGGTGGCTTTGGCCTCCCGGTCTGCGGCCACGGCCTTGGCGGCGGCCGCACTGGCTTCCTGTGCGGCACGGTCGGCCTCGTCGGCGGACTGTCTGGCCGCGTCCACCCGGGCCTGCGTGGGGGCTTCGGCGGGCAGAACGGCCCGCTTTGGGTGATGGGTGCTGCCGCAGACGGGGCAGGGGGTGCCGTCCGTCAGACTCTCGGCCAGCAGGCCCGCCTGCGCGTTGAGAAAGGCCCGCTCGAGGTGGTCGCGGAGGGCGTGGGCGCGCTCCTTTGCGCCGTCGGCGAGAAGATAACGCTCCTGCGCCTGCCGTGCGGCCTGCCCCCGGCGCTGCCCCTCGGCGAGGCTCCGGGCCAGCTGCGCGAGGGCCGTCTCCCGCCGGGCCAGCTGTTCGGCCCGGGCCTCAAGGCTCACCTTCTCGGCCTCCGCGCCCCCAAGGGCGGCGAGGCTCTGCTCCAAAGCGGTGAGCTCTCCGTCCAGCTGCCCGAGGGCGGCGCGGCGCTTTTCGGCTCTGGCGTTCTCGAGGGCGGCGGCGTCCCGGGCGGCAGAAAGCTTCTTTTCGAGGCTGTCCAGCCCGTCGAAGGCCGCGAGGTCGGCTTTCGCCCGCTCGAGCTTTCCGGCCAGCGCGTCCAGCGCGGCGGCATCCCCGGCGTGGCGGGCCGCTTCGGCCTCGGCGGCGTCCAGAACGGGCCTCAGAGCGCCCTGACGGGCCTGCGCGGCGGTCAGCTCGAGGCGGAGCTTCTCGGCCTGCTCGGCCCGTCCCAGCGTCTGCTGAAGCTTGTCCAGCTCTGCCTCGGCCTCGGCCCGGGCGGCGGTGGCGGCGCTCAGCGCCTGCTCCTGCCCGGCCAGCAGGGCGTCCAGAAGGGGAAGCACCCCTTCCGGCGACGCCTGCCCGCCCGCCTCGCAGAGGGGGGCCAGCTCGTCCAGAACGGCCTCGTCGGCATCCCCCTCGGCCCAGCTCAGGCCGGAGAGCAGCTGCCCGATGCGGACGCTCTGCTCCTCCCGCTGGCGGGTGAGGGCGGCGTTCTCGGCCTGCAGCCGCTCCTGGAGACGCTGGTAGGGCTGGGTGCGGAACAGCTTGCGGAAGATCTTGCTCCGCTCCTCGGTGGAGGCGTTGAGCAGCCGGGTGAACTGCCCCTGGGCGATCATGGCGATCTGGGAGAACTGGTTGTAATCCAGCCCGATGATGTCCACCACGGCGGCGGTGACGTCCTTGGCCCGGGTGACGGGCGGGCGGCCGTCGGTGTAGGTGAGGCAGGCGTCGGCCTTTTCGGTGGTAAAGCCCTCGCCCCGGGCTTTCGGGCGGAGGTATTCGGGATTGCGGCGGACGGTGCAACGCTGTCCCCGCACCTCAAATTCCAGCTCCACGAAGGTGGGGGTGCCGGGCTCGGCGTACTTGCTGCGGAGCATGGCCCCCTCCCGGACGCCGCCGCTGGAATGGTCGTAGAGGGCGTAGGTGATGGCGTCGAAGAGGGTGGTCTTGCCCGCGCCGGTGTCGCCGGTGACGAGGTAGAGCCCGCCTCTGCCCAGCTGGGCGAGGTCCAGAACGGTCTCGGCGGCGTAAGGCCCGAAGGCCGACAGGGTCAGTTTCAGGGGCCTCATGCTTCGTCCTCCTTCCAGATGTCCTCGATGAGCGATTGGCAGAACGCCGCCTGTTCGTTGGAGAGGGGCTGGCCGTTCTGGGCTTCGTAAAAGGCCGCAAAGTGCTCGAGGGGCGTCTTGCTCTCGGCCCGGGCGGCGGCGTCGGGCGTCTCGGCGGCCCGGGTGCGGCGGTTGTCGTAGTCCAGCCGCATGAGGTTCGGGTAGATGACCCGCAGCCGGGCCAGCGCGTCGGGAACGTCCTGCTCGTCGGTGAGGGTGATGTGGAGGTAGTCGTCCGTCGGCGTGCCGTCGTAGGCCCGGCGGTCGGTGAGCTCCATGTAACTGCCCCGCAGCTCCCGCAGGTCGTGCCGGGGGGTGAGAGGCACGGCCTCGAAGCGGACGCTGCCCTTTTTGCCCAGGGTGACGAAGAGGGCGGCTTTGTGCTGATGGGCCTCGGAGAAGGAATATTTGAGGGGACTGCCTGCGTACCGGACGGTGTCCCGCCCCACCTTCTGGGGACTGTGGAGGTGGCCCAGAGCCACATAGTCGAAGCCCTCGAAGAGGGAGACGTCGATGCTGTCCACCCCGCCCACGCTGGGCTCTTCGCTCTCGCAGACCGCCGCCCCGGCCACGAACTGGTGGGCCACCAGCACGTTCCGGCGGGCGGGGTCGGGTGTACAGACGTTCAGCACACAGCCGATGGCGTCGTTATAGCTCTCGATCTTCTCGTCCGGGAAGACATGCCGCACGGCGGCGGGCTTCAGGAAGGGCAGGAGCCAGACGTCCACCGGGCCGTATTCGTCCGTCAGGGTGATGGGCGCGGGCGGCGCGGCAAAGACCGGGCTGACGTACACCCGGCTCCCTGCCAGCAGCCGTGCGCCGAAGGCGATGCGGTCTGCCGAGTCGTGGTTGCCGCTGACGGCAAAAACGGGCAGTCCCCGCGCCGCAAGCTCGGTGAGGAACCAGTCCAGCAGCCGCACCGCCTCGGCGGGCGGCACGGGCTTGTCGTAGAGGTCGCCTGCCAGCAGAACGCCGTCCACGGGCCGGGCGTCCAGCAGGGAGAGGACCTGCTCTAAAATGTATCGCTGGTCGTCCAGCATGGAGAACTCGCAGACCCGCTTGCCCAGATGCAGGTCGGAGAGGTGAAGGAAACGCATGGGGACACCGCCTTTCGTTGGGATGATTTTATTATAGGAGAGTTGGGGGCGTTTGTCCATGCAAAAAAGAGCCTCCCCTTTCGGGAGGCTCTTCCGTCTTCACATCACGCGACAGGGAACATCTTTTCCCAGGTGTCCTTGCCCACGGAGCCGTCGGAGGTCAGGCTGTGGCGGGTCTGGTAGCGCTTGACGGCGGCGACGGTGCTGGCACCGAACTTGCCGTCGGTGGTGAGCCGCTCGCCCTCGGCGTTGAGCTTCTGCTGCACCAGCCGGACGCAGCCGCCTGCGCTGCCGCTCCGCAGCACGATGCCGGGGTAGGGGACGGTGAGGCCGTGCTTGGCCGTGTAGCGGGCGTAGAGCACGTTCCAGGTGTTCGCGCCCACTTTGCCGTCCTCTTTGAGGCCGTACCGGAGCTGGAACTCCCGGACAGCCTTCTCGGCGTTTGCGCCGAACTTTCCGTCCACAGTGAGGGCGGCGTGCCAGGTGCAGCTGTCCCGGATGCCGTTGAGCCAGGTCTGCACGAGGGCCACGTCCGGGCCGGAGCTGCCGCGCTGGATGAGCGAGTAGTAAGCAGGAATTGCCATAGTGTTGTCACACTCCTTCCGCGCTCATCCTATGCGGCGTGCCGATGGCCTGTTCACCCGGCCAGCACCACGTCCTCCCGGGGCGCGGTGAGGCCGCCCCACCACTCCACGAACCGGAACCGGACGATATATTCCCCGCAGACAAGGTCATTTTCGGCAGGCGTGTCGTACCCGCCGCAGGCTGACCGGCAGAGCCCCGGGTAGAGCACACACCACCAGTTCCGGCCTGCCCGCCGCGTCCCGATGTCCAGCCGCACCGCGTCGTACCGCCCGGCGGGCAGAGCCCCGCCGTCATAGCACCGGGTGGGAAAGTACATATTCACGAGGCAGGCTTTCACCGGTGTACGGATGCCGAGAGAGGCCAGTGTCTGGCGGGCCGTCAACTCGAAGCGGACGAGGTTTTCCGCCGCCCACGCCCGGGCATCGGCCCGGCTGTCCGCCGGGCAGGCTTCGTCGGTGAGGGCCAGCACGGCGTCCCGGACAGCCAGCTTCGCGCTCTGGTCGCGCACGGAGTCGGTGTCGGCCCGGATGTGGAGCCGCAGGGTGTCGGCGGCAAGCTGGTCGGCGGTGATGAGCTGGCTCTGCGCCCAGCCTGCCCCCAGCGACAGCAGAAGACAGAACAGCAGCGAGGCGCACAGCGCCCCCATTTCGCGGCGGGATAACATAAAAAACAGGCCCCCTCATGGAAAGTTTATCCAGAGGATGGGCCTGTTTCGGGGGATTTATTCCGTCTGATTCAAAACGATTTGCGGTATCTTTTTGTCGAAAAGTATGTTATAATGACTTTGCGGCCTCGTCCGCCCATTTTTAAGTGGGAGGGAGGTGGAATGAATGCAAAGTTTAGAAGCTTTTGTGCTGTCTGTCGCAGCAAATGTAATTTCTTATTACATCTGTAAGTGGCTTGACGGATGGTTCTCGGGCCGTAAGCACTAAAAAGAAGACCCCCTTTCGGAGTTGCAGCTCCGTGAGGGGGTTTTCTTCTGCTTTGGTGAAATGTTATGCAAAGTTTGCTTTTGTACTTTTATTATATGCCATCCCGCGCAAAAGTCAAGCGGTGCGCAGAAAGTTTACAAAGAGCACATCAGTTCTTCAGCGACTGCATCGGGGCGGGGAGTCTGCCGCCGCGGTTGATGAAGACGGAGGGGTCACGCTGGTTGACCGGCATGATGGGGCCGTAGCCCAGCAGGCCGCCGAAGTCCAGCACTTCGCCCGCCTTGCGGCCGATGGCCGGGATGACGCGGACGGCGGTGGTCTTGCTGTTGACCATGCCGATGGCGGCTTCGTCGGCGATGAGGGCGCTGATGACGGCAGGGGTGGTGTCGCCGGGGATGATGACCATGTCGATGCCCACAGAGCAGACAGCCGTCATGGCCTCCAGCTTCTCAATGGTGAGACAGCCGCACTCGGCGGCGTGGATCATGCCGTCGTCCTCGCTGACGGGGATGAAAGCGCCTGACAGGCCGCCGACGTGGTTGGAGGCCATGACGCCGCCCTTCTTGACGGCGTCGTTGAGCAGGGCGAGGCAGGCGGTGGTGCCGCAGCAGCCGCAGGTCTCCAGACCCATCTCCTCCAGAATGGTTGCCACGCTGTCGCCGATGGCGGGGGTAGGTGCCAGCGAAAGATCGATGATGCCGGCGGGCACACCCAGTGCCTGAGAAGCCAGATTGGCCACCAGCTGGCCCACGCGGGTGATCTTGAAGGCGGTGCGCTTCACCAGCTCGGCCACCTGGTCGATGGGGGCATCCTTGGGCAGCCGGGCCAGCGCGGCGCGGACCGCGCCGGGGCCGGAGACGCCGACATGGATCTCGCAGTCGGGCTCACCGGGGCCGTGGAAGGCACCCGCCATAAAGGGATTGTCCTCGGGTGCGTTGCAGAAGACCACCAGCTTTGCTGCGCCGATGCACTGACGGTCGGCGGTGAGCTCGCTGGCCTTCTTGACGGCCTCGCCCATCAGTTTGATGGCGTCCATGTTCAGGCCCGCCTTGGTGGCACCGATGTTCACCGAGCTGCAGACGATGTCCGTCTCGGCCAGTGCGCGGGGGATGGACTCGATGAGGCGCAGGTCGCCCGCCGAGAAGCCCTTGTGGACGAGGGCAGTGTAGCCGCCCACGAAGTTGACGCCCACCTTCTTGCCGGCGGCGTCGAGGGTCTTGGCAAAGTCCACCGGGTCGGCGTCCGGGCAGGCGCCCAGCAGCATGGCGATGGGGGTGACGCTGATGCGCTTGTTGATGATGGGGATGCCGTACTCGGCGCTGATGTGCTCCACAGCCGGAACGAGCCGGGCGGCGCGGGTGGTGATCTTGTGATAGATTTTTTCGCAGGCTTTCCTGGGGTCCGGGTCGATGCAGTCCAGCAGGCTGATGCCCATGGTGACGGTGCGCACGTCCAGATTGTCCTGCGTGAACATCTCGATGGTCTCCAGGATATCCCCGGTGTTAAACATACTCATAGCGGTTGCGGGCTCCTTTCCGGCTCAGATGGTGTGCATGGCGTCAAAAACTTCCTGACGGGTCACGTTGATCTGCATCCCCATCTCGGCGGCAAGCGCATCGGTGCGCTTGTGCAGCTGGTCGTGGTCAACATTGCAGTTGGAAAGGTCCACCAGCATGATCATGGCAAACATCCCCTGCAGGATGCTCTGGGTCACATCCTCGATATTGATGTTCAACTCGGTGCACAGACCGGCCACCTTTGCGACAACGCCCACGGTATCGTGTCCAATGACGGTAATGAAAGCTTTCATGGTTTCCACCCTCGTTTTCCTTATAGTGATTGGTGCCGCCAAAGACCCGGCACACGCTTACCTTTCCAGTATAGCAGATTTAGCAAATTTTGAACACACTTTTTGTAAAAAAGAGCAGAATACAGGGGTAAAAGACATTCTATATAAAAATCAAGTGCAATCTGCCGGGGCTTGTGCTATACTTATACATAATTTCCCGCAGATTTCCGTGTAGAGGGTTGATAAGGAGTATATGACAATGGAACAGCTTTTGAAGATTCTGGAAAACAACGCCCGGCTGCCCGTGGAGGACATTGCCACCATGCTGAACAAATCCCCCGCCGAGGTGGCGGCGATGATGGACCTTGCCCGGGCACAGGGCATCATCAAGGGCTACAAGACCCTTGTGGACTGGGAAAAGGCCAAGGTGAACCGCGTGGAGGCGGTCATCGAGCTGAACGTCAGCCCCAAAAAGAGCCGCGGTTTTGACGAGATCGCAGCCACCATTGCCGCCTTTGACGAGGTGGAGAGCGTGCTGCTGATGAGCGGCGGGTACGACCTGCAGCTGGTGATCAAGGGTCAGACCTTCCAGGAGATCGCCCTGTTTGTGGCAAAGCGGCTGTCTCCGCTGGACGATGTGCTGTCCACCGCCACCCATTTTGTGCTGCGCACCTACAAAAAAGAGGGGCGGCTGTATCAGGATGAAGAAATTGATGAAAGAGAGTGCACGGTGCTGTGATGGATTATGATAAACTGATCGCGCCTGCCGCCAAGGCCATGCGCCCCTCCGGCATCCGCAAATTTTTCGATCTGGCCGCCGAAATGCCCGAGTGCATCAGCCTTGGCGTGGGCGAGCCGGACTTCAAGACCCCATGGGCTGTGCGCGAGGCCGGCATCGACAGCCTTGAGCACGGCCGCACCCGCTATACCTCCAACGCAGGCTTAAAAGAACTGCGCGCCGAGATCAGCCGGTATCTGGAGCGGCGCATGGGTCTGCGCTACGACCCCATGCGGCAGATCCTTGTGACCGTGGGCGGCAGCGAAGCCATTGATATGTGCATCCGCACGCTGGTCAAGCCCGGGGACGAGGTGATCATCCCGGAGCCCTGCTTTGTGTGCTACGAGCCCATTACCACCCTGTCCGGCGGCGTGCCGGTGCACGTTGCCTGCCGTCAGGAGGACGAGTTCCGTCTGCGTGCCGATGCGCTGAAGGCTGCCATCACCCCCAAGACCAAGCTGGTCATCATGCCCTTCCCCAACAACCCCACCGGTGCGGTGATGGAGCGGGAAGATCTGGAAGCGGTGGCCGAGGTGCTGCGCGGCACCGATATCATGGTGCTGTCGGACGAGATCTACGCCGAGCTGAACTACGGTCTGCGGCCGCACGTTTCCATTGCCACCCTGCCCGGCATGGCAGAGCGCACCATCGTGGTGAACGGCTTTTCCAAGAGCTACGCCATGACCGGCTGGCGGCTGGGCTACGCCTGCGGCCCGGAGGCGGTCATTAAAATCATGACCAAGATCCACCAGAGCGCCATCATGAGCGCTCCCACCACCAGCCAGTACGCTGCCATCACCGCCTTGAAAGAGTGTGACGGCGAGATCGACCGGATGCGGGACGAGTACAATATGCGCCGCCGTCTGGTGGTGCGCAGTTTCAACGATATGGGTCTGACCTGCTTTGAGCCCCGGGGCGCATTCTACGCTTTCCCCTGCATCAAGAGCACCGGCATGAGCAGTCAGGAGTTCTGCACAAAGCTTTTGGAGCAAAAGCACGTTGCCATCATCCCCGGCGATGCCTTTGGCGCTTCCGGCGAGGGGTACTGCCGCGTTTCCTACGCGTACAGCGTGGAGCACCTGACCGAAGCGCTGAAGCGCATCCGGGAATTTCTGGTGGAAAACAACATCTACCACGGCAACTGAGGAGGAACACAGATGGAACGGCGAGAGCGGAGAAATGCAGTGACGGTGCTGGCCCCGGCCAAGCTCAATCTGGCACTGGACGTGGTAGGGCTGCTGCCAAACGGCTACCATGCGCTGGACATGACCATGCAGACCATCACTCTATACGAGCGTGTAGTGCTGCGCCGCAGCGCCGGGCTCAGCCTGCAGCTGCCGGGCAGCCCTGTGCAGCCCAACGATAAAAACACCGCCATCAAGGCAGCGCTGGCGTTTTTTCACTACACCGGGCTGCTGGCGGGGGTGGATATCATCATCCACAAAAACACCCCGGTGCGGGCTGGTATGGCCGGCGGCAGCGCGGACGCCGCCGCCTTCCGGCCCGGCCAGCGCGTGCGGCACAGCATTCTCGGCACGGGCACCATGCTGGAGCTCGACGAGGCAAAGCAGGCCTGGCTCATCCGCTTTGACGGACTGCCGACCCCGCGGCGCATTTCTTTCCGCGCGCGGCTCACGCCGTGCCCGGAGCAGGAAGGAGACACCCCATCATGACCCTACAGGAATTTTTCGCGGAAAATCCGCGCGCTGCCATTGCGTTTTCCGGCGGCGTGGATTCGTCGTATCTGCTGTATGCTGCGGTGCAGTGCGGCGC
>OGRT01002194.1_pt1 | contig 11448 bp, 13 predicted proteins | sample 1553581 | NCBI WGS metagenome assembly OGRT01 (sample SAMEA2580113, study PRJEB22360) | human gut metagenome | biome: human gut; feature: human-associated habitat; material: faeces | place: Denmark | collected 2008/2010
TGTTGGGTCTTGGTGCAGCTGGTGCAGTCAGCGCGGGACAGAACGCAAAAATCAAGAAGGCGGATTATCAGTATGGCGAGGAGCATGGCCTTCATGGCACCTCTGAGGTTCTGCAAATGCGGGAGCGAGTGCGTAAAGAATGGTGGAGCATCTGCGGCAAAACCTACAACGTATGTGAACGGCCTGCATACCTCATAAATTGCTTAGAGTTTCAAGTTAGCTTTTCACTCGCTTTTTACTTTATTTCTGTTTTTCGATATACCTGATACAGAACAGGTAAAATAATAAGGAATAGAACGGAATAAATTGTTAAAATAATCGGAACTGATCCTATCACTTTCCCACCAATTTCATAAAGAGTAAAGGTTTTAATTGCCATATTTATCCGCAAGAGCTGGTCTGGCAAAAGTCCTAATACATCTGATAATACTGAAAATCCACCCAAAAAGGATTGAATGAATAACAGTACAAATGGAATTGTAACAGCTAAAACAGTTGTATGTGTCTTGGCAGATACCAGCATGGAAACAGCTAAAATGAATAATGCTCCCACATATCCACCAATCACGGTTAAGAGGTATGCCTGCAAATAGGTAATATTGTAAAAACTTTTCCAGAAAGCCCAGCTTGTCTGAATAACACAATTTGCACCGCCAATACCTGCAACACTAAATACTACTGCGGAATATATCAGAATTACCAACCAGTAAACTCCGGTAATAACAATCAACCCAGCCGCTATTTTAGAAAAAGTCCCCCTATTTCTGCCATACCTTGCGGAAAAGAAAACAGAATCCGCTTTCCACCCAAATTCGTTTGAAAAGATACCTGCTACAAAGAAACTCATAATCAAAACGGTCAGCATAATGATTGTGGGTGCATAGTCCAAAGCAGCAGTAAAACCGCCTGCATATTCATAATAAAAAGGAGTCTCCAGTTTTTGATATTGACTAACCAGAAATGCTTTTTCCTTTTCACTGAATTGGTCTTTTGCTTCATCAGAATTAAGCCATTTCTCCAGATTTAAGATGCGGTTATCATAAAGCTTTCCAACCTCATCCTCTGATAAGCTGTCTGCCCGATAGTAATTATGTTCTCGGAACTCGGAAAATCCAGAGTTAATTAAATCCCTAATATCAGAAAATCCCTGTTTTTTGGAATAGCCAATGTTGCTGGTTTTAATATCTGTCGGGCTGTCAGGATAGGTTTCGTTGATTAGCCGATTTTGCCGAATGACCTCTCGAAGCACATCTTCTGTGATCAGGCCTTCCCATTCCGCTTTTGTATCACGCAAGTACCTTGCTGCCGCAATTCCTGTGTGTGTATCCCCCTCCTCATCCACATAGTCCATGGAAGATATTGCAAAATAGCAAGTAACAGCGATGGCTGCCAGCAATACGATCAGACCGATTTTATTTGCAGTTTTTGAAAATATCTTTTTTATTTCAAATCGAATCATTCCATGTCACCATCCTTTTCTCCAAAATAATACAAAAAGACGTCTTCTAAATTAGGGCGCACAAGTCTTGCATGTTCAAGCGGCTGCATGGCAGAAATAATTCGTAATTCAACAGTACCATTTTCTGATTTCATATTAGATACTTTATATTGTTTCATCAACTTTGCTGCTTTTTCATGGGAAGTCTGACAAGCCCATACTTTTTGCGGCATGGAAGATACGATTTCATCTAAATTCCCTTGCTGCAAAATCTTACCGTCTTTCATAAGCCAAATATCCTTTGCAATATACTCCACATCCGAAACAATGTGAGTAGATAATATAACAATACGGTTTTCTGACAGCTCACTGATTAGATTGCGAAAACGTATTCTTTCTGCGGGGTCAAGTCCGGCAGTTGGTTCATCCAAAATCAAAATTTTAGGGTCATTCAGTATCGCTTGTGCAATGCCAGCCCGACGTTTCATGCCTCCGGATAATTTCCGCATTTTTTTATTAGCAGCTTTGGAAAGTCCTACCTGTGCAAGTAGTTTGTTTACTTTTTTCTTTGCCACAATCGGGCGAATCCCTTTTAAGGCTGCAATGTATAAAAGATAATCCTTTACCGTAAATTCCGGATAAAATCCAAATTCCTGCGGCAAATATCCTAAAAGATTCCGGTACTCGCCGCCCATTCCCCCAATATCCTGCCCGTCACATAATATCTTTCCACTTGTAGGGGTCAGCAGTGAACATATCATTTTCATTAAAGTGGTTTTTCCAGCACCATTGACACCTAAAAGTCCATACACACCATTTGAAATCGTAAGATTCAGGTTGTTTACTGCTCGAAAATTTCCAAACTCTTTTGTCAGATTAACTAATTGTAGTTCCACTTAAATCCACCTCCCAAAATTTATTACAATCAAATATGGTTTTATAAATTGCACCAATCAGAAAAACAACAGCAGTTCCAAACAAAGCATACCAAACCGGAAGTGTAATGAGAACGTAAATGGTTTCGTTATTGATAATGAACCACCATATTCCGCTCCATAACAGGCAGAGAATAATAGAAGTTCCCTCATTTACACGACTATTGCTGCACAACGTACCAAAGCAAATGCAAGCAGTCACCACGGCTGGAAACAAAAACTGGATGACAATTTCTGATAGCGCGAGATTGACACTTCCTCTAAGTGTGATACAAAACAGGCTTATCATAAATAAATCGACAATTCCAAATAGAAAGATTCTGGCTGCATATATCTGTCGCAATGAATAAAGGCAGGTCGCTTCTATCTGCATACAGTCACAAGATTTGTTTTTCCAAAATTCCGGTATCATCAGAACAATAAAGAGTACCCCTATCATACCTAACATTCTTATCACATACCTATTGTCTAAAAGATCTGGCAAAAGGGTTGCAGCAGTCCATAACAAAAGCATTTGCAGCAGCCACCACCGCTTGCGTATAAGATGTAACTCTGTCCATAAAAATTCCCAATACGTTAGTTGCTTTTCCTGCTCAACGGAGCAATAACTTTCTATTGATTTTCTTACGGTTTCTTTTATGTGCTGTTCATCAGGAATAATATTCTGATTTTCCCGATACCTTTTGAGTTGTTCTTCAATATTCACAAAATCACTCCTCCCTTAGCAGTCTTTCTAAATGTGTTTTTGCCTGTTTTACCCGGTATTTTACTAATGGCAAACCTATTTGTAAGGTGCTGGATATTTCTGTAAGTTTCAGTTCCTGAAAGTAATACAAGATAATAACTTCCCTTAATTCAGCGGGTAATCTATCCAGAGCTGCCTTAATCGTCAGCCTGTTAAGAAGCTCGTCTGTTTCAGGGGGATGTAAACAATCTTGAATTTCTAAAGACTGTTCCTCTAACAAACTTTCTCGGATTTTTTTATAGGAATCCCTGCAAAGATTTCCAGCAATTGTATACAAATAATTTTTGGTTTTTCCCATATAACGGTAGTCAGACAATTTCTCGAAGAAGCGCAAAAAAGTTTCCTGTGTTAAATCTTCTGCGGTTGATGTATCAGGGCAATGATAGTTACAATAGTTCAATATTTCCTTATAGTATTTGCGAACAAATACATCAAAAGCATTTTCGTCTCCACGCTTCATTCTTTGTAGCAACAAAAAATCTATATCCACGAAATCCTCCTTTCCCGTTATTGAAAGTCAATGCGCATTTCTCTTTCTACCATGTATAACGAATGAACACTGTAAAAAGATAGTGTGGCTTCATTTTTTATAAAAATTTTTTCCAGATAGATTGCTTATCCCTATTTATTATATTGAATTGCCCTTATAGCTTCAAGATAGATAATTTGACACCAATTCATCACTTGACATTGTGGCAAAGATTTGGCTGATTTTGGCTATGCCGGACTTTTTGGCAAGGGTCAAACGAAAGTTACCACTGAGATCATTGAACGCTGACGCCAACCACCATTTCCTATAGCAGCAACAGAGCTCTGCCGCTCAGACACGAGTAGCAGGGCTCCTTTTTTACGCGGTATTCGGTCAAGAAGTAAACTTAAAGAGCGGCGTTTAATATCAGACAGCAGATATCCCGGCAGATTTTTGGCTTGATTATCGCTTTCACCACTTTTGAGCATATCCATTTGCGTCGTGAAATGCGACGGAATTATGAGCGGACTTTGATTCCAGTCATAAGGTCTGTCAAACACATCTCCACTTGTGGCGAAAGTACAGAATTGAAGCACGGCGCACATTTTTGAGAAGGGATTGGTAGAACATTTTTGCGCCACCAATAGCGATTTCTGAAATTTTAGAATACGGTCTTTCTCCACTTGCAAGGGAAATGTTAGTAGCCGAATTTTCGGCTGCTAAGGGTAGTCCCGTTTCAGGATATCCTTGTCTATTGCTCAATTGTGAGCGATAGGTTCAAAGGTCGCGTTTTGCTACCTTTAGAATCAAAGGGTTGTAGATTTGTGGGCACCCGGTCATAGCACACTTCTGCGCACGGTGGACATTTTTGGCCATCGTCACTTGTGGCAATGGGAGTGTACCAGACAGTACAGGGTAGTACTCCTCATGCTGTGAACGAAACGCCGAACGTCTTGACTCACTTTCAACATCGTTCAAATTGAACGGTGTTGAGGGTAGTATAACGAAGGTACGTAATATTATTACATATAATCTGCGCGGTGTCATGGAGATCTGCTGCTACAGCCCCCATTCCAAGACCAACGCTCTTATAGACTGTATATATCATAGTCAAGCACCCTGCCGCCCGCTCCTATCCCCTGCCGATTCACGCCGCCGGGCATCCAAGGTCGCATGGGATCTCTGCCCTGAGCGCGTTCAGGAGCTGGCTGGCTATCCGCTGAATGGTCGCCCCTCTGCCGTGACCATGCTCGAGCTGCTCTATAATGGTGTCGCCCGCTATGATGATCTCTCTATTCTAAAATAAGCACTCCTCAACAACACCACCCCGCCACTCTATGTCGAGCAGTGGGGTATTTTTGTGTCTTGATCCCATCCTTCTTCTGAATCATCGCCGAACACCATCAAGTATTCTGCCCTGCGTCGCTTTTCCAGATCTTCATGCAATAACGTCAACGGGCAAATCATAAGGATCCGGTTGTCATAATTTCCCTTCAAAAACTGATCAACCGCCCATCCAGCCATCTTCCGGATAACGAATTCACTCTTGCCGCGTCCGGTTCCCATATCCAGAAGAACTCTTCCGTTCCCCCAATGCTGGAATGCATCACCGATCAATTCTGAAGCATACGCCAACCGCTCCTCCTCCACCGGGGCGTCCCCTCCTATCTGACCCAATGGCACGATTGCTTCTGCAGGCACCACCTCCACTTCCGGCGCTTCCTCTGTCTCCTGAACGGTACAGCACCCTTCCTGCAGCTCGGCGGGCTCTGGCGTCTGGGGACTGGATGTTCCCTCTGCCTCTACTTCCGGCTCTGCTGCCTGTCTGGTGAGTTCCGGCTCTGCGTTCAATTGTTCCAGCTCTGCAATCGCTGCACGGGCGCTTTCTGTCCATTCCCGCTGCTCTTCCTCGGTCAATGGGTTCTCCTTGCAGTTGCGTAGATATTCCTCATATTCATGGGTTCCGTTCTTTTCATCAGACAGCTTCAGGAAAAAACCGCCGAATGGCCAATGTGTCTTTTTATCACTCATATATTGATATTTCTCCTATAATAATATAAGGCACACAGCCCAGCCATCTTGCCAGACCATGCGCCGGTTTGTCAGTGTCTGCCAGAAAAGGCTCTGGTCAAACGCTTCGTTCTGTGCTATTATAGGGGCGGGAGATTTAATACACACATGTTTTTCCCGTCACCATTACCGCTTTACCTGCGCCAACAGGTAAGGCGGTTTTTTGTTTGCTTTGGATCATGTCTCTGGCACCTCATTGTCCTTGTGCCCTTCAAGCTTAACGCTCATCTCTGGGGTCAGCGTTCTGGTAAACTCCAAGTATGCCTGAATCCCCAGCTCTACCGCATATTGCTCTGCTTGGGCCATCAGTTCTGCCGACAACCGCGCGATCCTATTCTTGTCCGCCTTATCAACCGGAAGGTCCTCCAGCTCCCTCTCCAGCGCGTCTGCAGCCTTAACCAGCGGCTCACACAGCTCACGCGTCTGCCGTGGAATGATCAAATATCCTTCTTCGCCCAACGATACACTCAAAATGTCCACGCTGCAGGTCTTGTTATCCGTCATAAGTTTCCTCCTTGTCCTTTACATTCCACACCATCGTGCCGCCCGAGGATTCACAAACTCCGGCTTGAACGTCACATTGGGGAAATTCACATCCATATAGTTTCCGAACTCTTCCGTCGCCGCCTCTTCGCTATAATCGGCCAGTGCACTCTTCATTACACGGGCGCCCATCTCGAACCCTTTCATGAAGCAAAATTCCATTCCCCTGTGTGCTGCCTGTACAGACAGATAGCAGATATCCGACAGGACGCTCTGCGGCATGTGTGTTACCCGCGCATAGTCTACCAGATAGTTCTCAAATGCGTCTGCGGCTTCCTTGAGCTCCGCCGACTCTCTGAGGTTCACCAGATCATTCAGGTTCACATAGAGTTCCTCCTCATCGTCAATCAGGTTCTCTTTTACGTTATTTTCAACCATGTTATAGCTCCTTTTCCTTAAAATTCACTGTTGAGTGTCACCTCGGCATACTGCTCCTCTTCACGGTTCTCGGGCAGAAGATTTGCATCATTGAAGTAAAGTTCGATCATATCATTTCTCCTTTCATTATGCACATTTGTTGTTCTTCAGAGTCGAGGTCAAAGTCTTGTCCGCCGGGCAGATGGACTGCAGCAGCCCCCGCGCCTCGCTCTCCAACCGCTGGAGCTCGGCACGCACCTGCTCCCATTCCTTCAGCTCCCCGCTGGCGACTCCCTCACGAATTGTGCGTCTTACAGCTTCTGCCAGTGCCTCCTCCAGCCTTGCATGATAGGTGCAAAATCGTACTCCACCCCGCCATCGGCCTTCGTATGCGCCTTTTTCAACGCATAATACACGCTGCTCGCGTCCAGATAATAATTCTTCCAAATTTTTAGCAACTTCAACACTCCAAACTTATATTTTTGTTTATTTCGTCAGAGTCCATGTACAGTTCTCCTTGTTGGCAGGGTACTGCTCGGACTCTATGTTCCAAAGGACAAGCCAACCTTCGCTTTTGCCGCCTTGCCACTCTTGGCCGCTACAACAGTATCTTACTATCCCGTGCCCGGGTATAAAACCAGATTGCGGTTCACGATGGGCTCCTCCTTTCTTAAGATTTGTCAACGTTGGAAAGCCGAATCAATATTCTTATCTCATCAACCTTGCAGTGTAAGTATACCGTCAATGAATTCCATTGTCAAGTATTTTTTGAAAGCAAATATCTATTTTAAGTATTTTATGGCGTTTCGGATTTCTATTGCAAGTTTTTTGTTCCTTATGCGTTGACATTTTTAGAATTTCATGCTATCATATAAATACCTATTAGAAAGGAGTGTCCCAGAATGAGCGTCTGCCAAAACATTAAGACCGTTGCGGAAGTTAAGAGGATTCCCATCAAAGAACTCAGCCGGAGGGTCGATATCCCCTATACCACTTTATATAATATGTTGAATCGTGATAACGATCGGTTTGATCTCCATCTGCTGGAGGAAATCGCACGATCTCTGGACGTATCCGTTGGAATATTAATGGGTTCCGCCGTACCCAACAAGGAGCTGATTTTGTTCGACCATTATCCATCACGCAACGAATACTTAGCGCGTCATTCCTCCGATGATAAATTTACCAATCTGCAGAACCCCAATGAAGACAACCCGTACAATACCGAAAAGAACGACCGTTTTCCGTTTGATCCAGGCGACAAAAGGCACAGCTCCCTATGCGAATTCGACCAGCTAAATCCTCTTGGGCAGGAAGTCATTGTGCAGCTTCTGCGATCCATAAGGGCCCATCAGTTTGAGGGTGATTTGCGGCGCGAGTTCATCTTCCTGCTGAAGCATTCCAACAACAAGGCCGTCTTTCAACTGAATCAGGCGCTTATGAGCTTGTCCTATTTAAGCAGCTTCAACGATCAGTATGCCACGCCAAGTTTTACCGAGCTTCTCGAAAATCTGGACAACGAAGTAGATTGATTCCATCCCCCTCATTTCTCTTTTCATAGAGTAATGGGGGTATTTTTATGCCCATCCACCAAAAAAAGCAGCCCCACCACCCGGCGGGACTACTCATGAAGTGTACGATTCAGTTTTTTACAGGTTCATCAGGGGGCTGGTCTGGGTACCGCGATCCACGATGTCCTTATCCTTGATGCCCAACAGGTAGCGCTGGGTGATCATGATATTGACGTGCCCCATCAGGCGGGAGACACTGTACAGGTCCAAACCGTTCTTCAATTGCATCTGTGCGAAGGTGTGGCGGCAGGTATGAGGGCTGACCCGCACCGAGGACGAGACCCCCACCTCTTTTGCGGCGTGCTTCAGTATCCGTGCCACGGCTTCATCGGTCATGGGCTTGCCGTTTTTGCTGGGAAAGAGATTCTTGTAGCGGGTAGGGTGCTCCTTCAGGTAGCCATCCCGGAGCGTGCAGTACTTGACGAGCTGCTTGGAGAGTGCGGGCGATTTGGGCACGACCCGTTCCTTGCTGCCCTTGCCATGCTTGACCAGAATATAGTCCTGCTTGATGTCCTCCGGCTCCATCAGGATCATTTCGTTGCAGCGCATCCCGGTATCGAACAGCAGCATGATGATGGTCTTGTTCCGTACCTCCAGAAAATCCTTGCCATCGTAGAACTGGATCATCCGCTTCATCTCAGCCGCTGTAAAGGTATCGATGATCGTCCGGGGCTGGCGGAGGCACTTTACCTTTTTGGCCGGATTGTCCCGCTCCTCCAGATAGCCCTCATTAACCAGATAGTTGAACCATGTGCGCCACACCTTGAGCAGGTCGTTGATATAGCGGGACGTGCTACCCGCGTCCTGCTTCTCCTTCATCAGGTCCCGGATGTGGCGGGGACGGACGTCTTCCAGCTCAGTGATCTGCTTCAGCTCCAGATATTCCACCAAAAAACGGGTCGCAGCCTTATAATTGCGCAAGGAGCCTTTGGCCAGATGGCGGCATTCACAGTCGTAGATAAATTCATCGCGGAGATCTTTCAAACACATAAAAAAACACCCTTTCCCTCATGGCGGACCACAAAAGAAAGGGTGAAAAATTGCTAGATAAGCTTATCGTACCAAATCAAGCTTGTTCGTAGTTGAGCAAGACAAACTCCGGCCGACAAATCATCCAATTTTTAACGCAGCTGCGTGATTAGCAGTTCTCAGCGAAGTACTTAATGGTACGGACCATCTGAGAGGTGTAGGAGTTCTCGTTGTCGTACCAAGACACGACCTGAACCTGATAGGTGTCGTCGTAGCTACGCTAAATTTTCACGATTTTTTTGTGATCGTTCATAATTTCGAAACAACAGTTACAGTACCACAGCATACCGTTGTCGTACCAAAACCGGCTTGTTCGTACCAAAATTATACCACGTTTAGGCGTTATTTTCAAGTTCTTTCGCAATTTTGTGTTTTAGAATTATCATATTCACTCTATTTCTTTTTATGCACATATATTTTCATGTGACTTAGTGTGCCACTCTTCGGAGCGTCCGGGACCCGGGGCTTCCGCCGGGGGCGTTCGCCCTGCCCAGATGCGCTCCTCAGGGTGGGTGTGATGAGGGGGTGGATGATGGTTTGGTTGGTGTATTGATGGACAGAATTGAATGGCACACTTTTTCTGATTTTTGAAGAATACTTTTGAAATGATTGAGGTTGTTTTGATGTGCTGATGGACTTGATTACTTTTTGTCTGTAATGTTCGTTGCTGTTTATTTGCTCAGTCCCTACTTTGCCTGCGCTCCCCCTGCTGTTCTTTTGCTAAAATTTCACCGGAAGTGATTTTGGACTATGGAATGAGAAACGGGTACATTTTGTTCGATATGAAACAATCGTTCTATTATAAAACCGCATGGATGGGATTTTTTAACCACACCCACACGGTCTGAGGTTTAAAAAAATTATTTCAGTTTTTCGAGGATTTCATCGGCACTCATGCCTTCGGCAAGCAGTTTTTTCAGAACAGATTCTGCTTCAGCCTTTTTTACTTCTTCTGCAGCTTTGGCATCTGCCTTTGCTTTCTTTTCTTCCAGAGTGGCCACTTCTTTTTCGGCCTTCCTCAAAGCAGCCTTTTTTGCTTTCAGATCAGCCTTCAAAGTGTCAATGTTGGCGGTGATGGAGACAATCTCCGTATTCAGAGACGCAATAGTCTCCTGCTTCTCCGCGATCTGGGTTGCGTAGTCATTGATTGCCTTCGGTTTGTTCTTGCTGCCTTTCGTTCTGGGCATGGTGATAACCTCCAATATCTATGACAAAGCTAAAAATTACAAAAATAAGTGGACATAGAGGATTCGAACCTCTATCCTCCCCTTCATAAACGTACAACTTGCATTAAGTTATGCGCTTATGAAGGGGGATGCTCTACCATTAAGCCAATGTCCATATGGAATTATACCACAAAATGCGATATAGATTCAATAAGCCTAGAGTCATTTACATTAATCGGATACATCTGGGAAAGAAAATTTAATATTCTTGCCTTCTTTTTTTCCTCTGAATCATTAGAAAGAATAAAGCTATTAATCTTCGTTCTATAATTTTCTAGAACCACATCCCAATCATACTTACTATCCTTGTATATTCTGTCACAAATCGTTCTTGCTGCTCTTGAAAATAACACTTGATCATCAAAATTAAGATTTGTAAAATCGTTGGGTGCATTTAAATGTCCCCTGATATTGGATATTGCTAAATCGTCAGTTAAATTATTCAACTCAGTTTTCGCTTGCCTTAACTCGACTCTGCCTGTACCACAATGTACAATTTCATTCCTTACCAACCTGTAATAGTTACAAATAAAGTAAAGTTGCTTTACATCGTGTGGGATTCGATTACCGTAGCAAATATTTAGAATCCACTTCAACCGGTTATCATCATCTTCTGCGCTGTAATTTTGACCACGAGCCGGACTCCCTGGAAGGAGACGGTATTGTACGAGAAAGTGTTCCACACACGAGTGAACCCCAATGATATATCCATTAGCAATTCGCTTAAGATAATCTTCCGGCAAAGTCGCGATCGATAGTCCCACCATTCCTGCTCGTTCCTGCAAGTTATCATTTCCATGATCCACCTGAAAAGTCCTTGCTGCCAGCTCTATATATTGGTTTGTGACATTCGCATATCCAAGTTCATTTTTCAATTCTGTAAGGATGTTCATAATAACAACTCACTAAGTTTTTTCTCACATCTTCGCCGACCATAAGATCGTTGCCTGCTGCTCACCACGGAGAGGTGTGTGATATTATTATGAGCAGCGTAGGAAGCTACCGCTTCCATTATATCACAAGTCTGTAAATAAATCAGCCTTATACACGCCATCCGCCAACATT
>OGRT01002196.1_pt1 | contig 11427 bp, 9 predicted proteins | sample 1553581 | NCBI WGS metagenome assembly OGRT01 (sample SAMEA2580113, study PRJEB22360) | human gut metagenome | biome: human gut; feature: human-associated habitat; material: faeces | place: Denmark | collected 2008/2010
ACAACAAGTTCTATCCAGTATGAGAACGATGATGTTATGCGTCCGGTATGGGGCGATGATTATTCCATCTGCTGCTGTGTATCTGCAACTGAGACCGGTAAGGAAATGCAGTTCTTTGGAGCTCGTGCAAACCTTGCGAAATGCCTCCTTTATGCGATCAACGGTGGTGTGGATGAGAAGTTAAAGACTCAGGTAGGACCGGAGTACAAGCCGATCACTTCCGAGTATCTTGATTATGATGAGGTTATGCAGAAATATGACCAGATGATGGACTGGCTGGCTCATCTGTATGTAGGAACCCTGAACATGATCCACTATATGCATGATAAATATTACTATGAGGCAGCTGAGATGGCGCTTATCGATACCAAGGTTGAGCGTTCTTTTGCAACAGGTATTGCTGGATTTTCACATGTAGTAGATTCTCTGTCTGCTATTAAGTATGCGAAGGTAAAAGCTATCCGTGATGAGGATGGAATTACCACTGATTTCCAGGTTGAGGGTGATTTCCCACGCTATGGTAATGATGATGACAGAGCAGATGAGATTGCAAGAAATCTGCTTTCCACCTTCATGGATAAACTGAAACACATCCATACCTACCGTGATTCCAAGCCAACCACTTCTATTCTTACCATTACTTCTAACGTTGTTTATGGTAAAGCTACCGGAGCTCTTCCGGATGGAAGAAAGGCTGGAGAGCCTCTGGCACCTGGAGCAAACCCATCTTACGGAGCAGAGCAGAACGGACTTCTTGCTTCCCTGAACTCTGTTGCAAAGCTTGACTATGAGGATGCACTGGATGGAATTTCCAATACACAGACCATTAATCCGGAAGCTCTTGGACATAGTGATGAAGAGCGTACAGATAATCTGGTACATGTACTGGACGGATATTTCAACCAGGGTGCACATCACCTGAACGTAAATGTATTTGGCAAAGAGAAACTGATCGATGCTATGGAGCATCCGGAAAAAGAGGAGTATGCAAACTTCACTATCCGTGTTTCCGGTTATGCAGTTAAGTTTATCGATCTGACAAGAGAGCAGCAGCTGGATGTTATTGCCAGAACCTGCCACGACAGAATGTAAGTCTGATATTTTAAAATAGTATCGGCGAAACAAAAGGGCATGCAATACAATATATGTTAGAGGTTGCATGTCCTTTTTATAAATATGAATGCAAAGGAATTAGAAATGTTAAAAGGCTATGTTCATTCTCTGGAGAGCTTCGGGTCTGTGGACGGACCTGGAGTGAGATATGTGATTTTTCTTTCTGGCTGTGCTATGCGTTGTCAGTTCTGCCATAATCCGGATACCTGGAATATGACAGATGGAAAAGAGTACACTACGGATCAGCTTTTGAAGACAGCACTTCGGTTTAAGTCTTACTGGGGAGATAAGGGTGGTATCACGGTGAGCGGCGGGGAACCACTTTTGCAGATGGATTTTCTCACAGAGCTTTTCCGTAAGGCAAAGGAAGCGGGAGTCCATACTACTTTGGATACCAGCGGAAATCCTTATACGACTAAGGAGCCGTGGCATTCTAAGTGGCTGGAGCTGATGAAGTATACAGATCTTCTGCTTCTGGATATCAAGCAGATCAATGAGCAGGAGCATGTGAAGCTTACCGGGCAGACCAATACGAATATTCTTGCCATGGCCCGTGAGCTTTCGGATATGGGTAAGCCTGTTTGGATCCGGCATGTGTTAGTACCGGGGGGCAGTGACAAGGATGAGTATCTGCACCAGCTGGCGGATTTTATCCATACACTGAAAAACGTTGAGCGCGTGGAAGTTCTTCCGTATCATACTCTTGGCATTTTTAAATGGGAAAAGCTGGGGATTCCTTATCCGCTGGAGGGCGTGAAACCTCCTACGCAGGAGAGGATTGATAATGCCAGACGGATTCTTGGGGCGATTTAAGAGCGTGAAAGAAAGTAAATAAAACTCCTTAAGGGGAGGCCGTTGCGGACTGGAAATGAGTTTGCAATGGTCTCTTTTAAGTTGCTATTTTGTGGGTTAAAAGTTCGTCTAAAAGGGACGCATTCGGACAATGGGTATTACTCACTCACCGGCGCAACGCTACGATGAACTAATCGCTAACTGCGACTAAGGAGTTCCGGAGAGCCGTCACTCCTAAGTCTTCGTAAGCGCTGGATTTCATCTACGCTAAGGGCGCGCCTGAAATGGTTCGCTGGAGTAATACCCATTGCCCAAATGCTGTGTACTGGCTGGAAGCCAACACCCTAAATAGCAATGTAATGTTTAATGATTAGTGGATAGAAACGAGGAGATTTCCTGTAAAAATCGCTGTCCATATTTCTTAAGCTTATTCTGTCCTACGCCGGATACGTTAAGCATTTCGTCCTCATTCTGGGGGAGTTTCTCGCACATGTCGATAAGGGTTTTGTCGGTGAAGACGATGTAGGGCGGGACGGATTTTTCTTTGGCAATTTGGAGGCGGAGCTGGCGTAAGGTCTCGAAAAGAGCGGAGTTACGGCTGGAGTTTGCGGCGGTGGTGCCAGCGGATGAACCCACTTTGGAAGCGGAAAAACTGTCTTTTTCGAATGGATTTTTGCGTTTCTTTGAGGCTGATATTTTCTCTTTTTCTTTGAATTTCTTTACTATAATTTTGATATTTTTTGTTTGTAAATCTGCGATGTTTCCTACTTTTAGGACACTATATTCGCCCTCAGTCTGAATGATATAGCCCATACGGATCATCTGGCTTATAAGGAGCCGTAGGTCGGCTTCGGTGCGGTTCTCTAACTGACCATAGCAGTTGTAGGAGGTGGCGCCAATGTCCTTCAGACGGGCTTTTTTGGAGCCCAGGAGGGTGCTGATTACCAGAGACTGGCCATAGCGGCCGCGCATTTCGGTGATGCAGCCGACTACCCATTTGGCATCCAGGGTCATATCCAGTTCTTCAAATTCCTGGTGGCAGTTGCCGCAATTATCACAAGGCTGATGTGTGGTTTCTCCGAAGTATTTCAGGATGTAATTGCGCAGACAGGAGGTGGTCATACAGTAGCCTTCCATAAGCTGGAGACGGCGGGAATCCTGATGTTTTACCTGTTCAATTTCCTGAAAATCCATACCTTCGAAGTCTTTGCTTCCAAGAAGGAGTTTGCTGATCATCACATCCTGAGTGGAAAAGAGAAGGATACATTTTGCAGGTTCACCATCACGTCCTGCGCGGCCAGCTTCCTGGTAATAGTTTTCCATGCTCTGAGGCATGTTGTAGTGGATGACGAAACGCACATTGGATTTGTCGATTCCCATGCCAAAAGCATTGGTGGCAATCACAACCTGAGCGCGGTCATAGATGAAATCATCCTGACTTTTTTTGCGGATATCGTTGCTCATTCCAGCGTGGTAACGGGTTACAGAGACGCCTTGTTTCAATAATTTCTCATACAAAGTATCCACGTTTTTTCTGGTGGCACAGTAGATGATTCCACTTTCGTTTGGGTGGGTTTCTATGTAATTTTGGATAAAGATGTCCTTCTGCTTTCCAGTGAGATGTTCCACTTGATAATAGAGATTTTCTCTGTCAAAACCAGTGACAACAACGTTGGGATTCTTCAGTTTCAGGATCCTTGCAATGTCATTTTTTACCACTTCTGTTGCGGTGGCAGTGAAGGCACTGATGATCGGATTGCCAGGCATCTGTTCCACAAAATCTATGATTTTTAAGTAACTTGGACGGAAATCCTGTCCCCATTGGGAGATACAGTGGGCCTCGTCTACAGTTACCATGGAGATAGGAGTATGGAGTGCGAAGCTTAGAAATGAAGCTGTTTCCAGTCGTTCTGGTGCTACGTAAATAATCTTATAGACACCTCGCGCAGCGAAAGAAAGAGCCTTATTAATCTGTCCCTCAGTCAGTGAGGAATTAATATAAGCCGCGTGAATTCCTGCTTCATTCAGAGATTTCACCTGATCCTGCATAAGTGAGATCAGCGGTGAAACCACCAATGTAATTCCTGGCAAAAGCAGCGCTGGAACTTGATAACAAAGGGATTTTCCGGCCCCTGTCGGCATAATTGCCAGAGCATCTCTTCCACTTAAAATGGTATCTATAATTTCTCCTTGTCCTTCCCGGAAGGAATCATATCCGAAGTAAGTTTTTAAAATTTGTAAGGGAGTTACTGGTGGAGTACCAGAATTTATTTCTTGTATATTCGAACTGTTTGTTGTCAATTTATTGACCTCCTGCGATGAAAATAGGTGACTGTTTAGTAGTTGCAAAGTTGCACACTTCGAGGGTGTTTTTAGTTTTTTATCATATTTAATGTTGCGTGCATTGAGGTGCTTTTAGTTTTTTTATCATTTTTAATGCTGCCTGCGCCGTCTTGCCTGTAAGTTCTGTAATACTGGAAAGTACCGGCACATCTCCATATTTTCGGTTTTCATAAAACGCATAATAACATCCATATAGAATGTAAGTGAGCATAATATTAATGTCCTTGTCTTCCCGATATTGAGGGTAAGCTCTAAACACCAGCTCCTTTAAAGCAACTTCAATTTTCTGCACCAGGCATTTACTCCTGCTTCCCGAAAACAAAATCCCGATCAGCGAATCCTTTGCCAGAAATCCCATGAACAGTTCCCTAGAAAAAAAGGCAGTATCCTCCAGCACTCTCTCCGGATGAGTGAGATTCTCCATAATTGATACCACAACTTCCGTTTCCAATGTATCCGAGAGATGATAAATATCCTGATAATGTGCATAAAATGTAGATTTATTGATCTGCGCTTTCTCACACAATTCCTTAATCGTAATCCTCTCAAGTTCCTTATGAGAACGCAGCTCTATAAAAGCATTTATAATACTCTGTCTGGTTTTTTCAATTCTGATATCCATATAGCGTTATCCTTTACTTTAATATTGCTATTTAGTGTGTTGAAAAGTTCCAGCCGACACACAGCATTTGGGCAATGTGTATTACTCCAGCGAGCCATTTCAGGCGCGCTCTTAGCGTAAGCGAAATCCAGCGCTTACGGAGACTTATGCGTGAGGGCTCTCCCGAACGCATTAGTCGCAGTTAGCGATTAGTTCGCTGGAGCGTTGCGCCGGCGAGTGAGTAATACACATTGTCCAAATGCGTCCCTCCTGAAGAACTTTTAACACACAAAATAGCAACAAAGAAATCCAACACATTTCAAAAAACGTTGGAAATCCAACTAATGTCGTTTTTCGTCGGTAGCAATTTTTCATTTACACAATTATACTTATTATACAGAGAAAAACAACTACTGTCTAATATCTTTTTATAATGAATGGGAGAGCAAAAACATGGATTTTTACAACTTTTATACAGGAAAAGAATTTGAAGCATATCAGTACCTTGGTGCTCACGTATGGGATGGCGGAACCACCTTCCGTACATTTGCCCCGGCAGCGCAGCGAGTATCTGTAATTGGTGAGTTCAACGGCTGGACAGAGACTCCTATGAACCGCGTTCATGATGGCAATTTCTGGGAATGCACCATGAATAATGTAGGCTCTGACCTGATGTATAAATACAGAATTTACCGTCAGGACGGCTCCTTCGTGGACCACGCAGACCCCTATGCTTTTTATAGTGAGATGCGTCCAGGCACTGCTTCAAAGACCTATGCTCTTGGCGGTTATGAATTTGGCGACAGCAAATGGCTGAAAAACCGCAAAGCAAGCTACGACAAACCAGTAAACATTTATGAAATGCATTTTGGCTCCTGGAAAAAACGAGGCGAAGGACAGGAAGACTGGTACACCTATGAGGAACTGGCACCGATCCTTATCGCCTATCTGAAGGAACACGGCTATAATTATGTGGAGATCATGCCTCTCTGTGAGTACCCATGTGACGAATCCTGGGGGTATCAGGATACAGGATATTTCAGTCCAACCTCCCGCTATGGCAAGCCGGAAGAATTGAAAGCATTTGTAGACCAGTGCCACCAGGCTGGAATTGGGGTCATTCTGGATTTTGTTCCAGTGCATTTTGCAGTGAATGATTATGCGTTGGCAGAATATGACGGAACAGCCCTTTATGAATATCCAAACATGGCAGTTGGCCGCAACGAATGGGGAAGCTGCAATTTTATGCATTCCAGAGGAGAAGTTTGCAGTTTTCTGCAGTCCTCTGCCTATTACTGGATGAATGAATTCCATTTCGATGGCCTTCGCATGGACGCAGTAGGAAATCTGATTTACTGGCAGGGGGACGCAAGCCGTGGAGAAAACCTGGCAGCTCTGAAATTTATCCGTACCATGAATCAGGGCTTAAAGGAAAGAATCCCTGACTGCCTCCTTTTTGCCGAGGATTCCACTCCATATCAGGGTGTGACAAAGCCGGTATGGGAGGGCGGACTTGGATTTGATTACAAATGGGATCTTGGATGGATGCATGATACTCTGTCTTATTTTCAGGCAGATGCAAAAGAAAGACAGGAAAAATATCACAAGCTGACATTCTCTATGATGTATTTTTACAATGAGCGCTATATCCTGCCATTGTCCCATGACGAGGTTGTCCACGGAAAGGCAACAATCGCCCAGAAGATGAACGGTGGTTATGACGGGAAATTTCCACAGGCAAGAGCTTTCTATATGTATATGTATGCGCACCCAGGTGCAAAGCTGAATTTCATGGGAAATGAGCTGGCACAGCTGAAAGAATGGTGCGAAAAGGATGAGTTGGACTGGATTCTGCTAAAATTCCCTATTCATGAAGCATTTCATAAATTCATGGCAGATCTGAACCAATGCTATCTGAAGAACAGTGCTTTTTCCCAGAGAGATTTCAGCCAGGATGGTTTCTCATGGGTGGATTGCCATCAGGAGCAGAAGTGCATGTATCTGTTTGAAAGAATCAGTGGGGATCAGAAAATTTTGGCTGTGTTCAATTTCTCCGACGAAATCCAGGAATACACTTTGGAAAAAGATTATGCCGGATATGAGCTTCTCCTGGCAAGTGATATGGTGAAATATGGCGGTAAAAAGCGCTACACGAAAAAAGAAAAGGTAATTACAGGCGGAAAAGCAGTATTTAAAATGGGACCATTTTCTGCCAGATATTATCTGGTGAAATAAGGAAAAGTATATAAATAAAAAAGACCTGTATCCGGATAAAATTTTACAATGATGGAACCTTGTCATTGGTTTTATCTGGAGTACAGGTCTTTATGATTGCTGCGTACAGCAGTCAATGAGCTTCTGTAATTGTAAGAAAATGCAATGCAAAAACGCAATGCGTATAATTTATTTACCAGGAGAGAGATGCTCCTTGATAGCGGTAAAGCTCTCTGGACTGATGACATGCTCGATACGGCATGCATCGGAGGTTGCAGTTTCCGGATCAACACCCAGACTGATCAGCCAGGAGGATAAAAATTCATGTCGCTCATAAATCATATCTGCAATCTTCTGTCCGGATTCGGTAAGATAAATATATCCTTCTGGAGTGACAGTGATATGGTTCTTTTCACGAAGGTTCTTCATAGCAACACTGACGCTTGACTTCTTAAATCCAAGTTCATCAGCAATATCAACGGAACGCACAACAGGTTTCTTTTTGCTGAGAATAAGAATGGTTTCCAGATAGTTCTCAGCAGATTCATTAGATTTCACGATAGATCACCTCAATTTCTTGCTTGTGTAGCAGTACAAGTATAATACCTATAGAATACCATAGTTTACCGATTAGGGCAATTATTTTTTGCAGAAGAAAAAGCGTAGTTCATATCTGTTTATTGTTTATGAAGAGAACAGATATGATTTTTACAATATATAGCAAATATCAAAATTTGAGAAAATAAGAATGCAATTATGGAAGAAATAAATGTTATATCTAAATACAACAAATAAAAATCTTAAAATTTGAGATGAAATGGTTGCATTATATAAAGAGAGAAGTATAATATTAGGTACATAGAATAAAATATTAAAAGGCAAAAAGAGAGCCAAGGAGTTGAGAGCCATGACGAAGTTTATAAGCAACGTGAATAAATATTTATCAGAAATGAAGATTAAGCAATCTTATCTAAGCATGGTTACTGGTATAGATAAGAATAAAATGTCGCGTTTATTGACTGGTTCACAAGAAGAAAGCGGTACAGATATGGAGAAGATTGCACGTGGACTTGGGAAAAGTATTGGATTTTTTTTGAAAGAATCTATGAGCATTTCACAGGTCGGAAGTTCTTCAATGAATAAAATTGCATTTTATGCTGGAGAACCTTCCAAGAAACAAGAGCAGATCGCCAAGCAGTTAGTGGAATTAATGGAAAACATTGATGAAGTAATCAGTGCAAACAGTCGTTTTGAAAATATAGCGAGGAGTTAAGCGATGAATATAGAGCGTTTACGAAAAATCATTGCATATAGTGATAAAAATCATGACGAAATCTACTCTATGATAAAAAGATTCTGTTCATTTGCCGGGATTGAATATGACAGTGATCTTCTTAATGTTCTGCAAATTGTGCGGTCCTCTTTTCAGAAAAAAGGATTTCTGGTTTTGGAAATACCTTTTGCCGATGATGAAATAGGCGCTTTGTGTTATAAAGGTGATGGATTAGGGTATGTTTTAATTAACACCTCTTTACCTAAGGTGAATACGAATTTTGCTATAGCACATGAAATTTATCATGTTTTCTGGGGCGAAAATGAATTTGTTTCAAAGGTAGAATTTTCAGACGATCATTATTATGAATATGAGGAAGAATATGCTGCAAATCTTTTTGCTGGGATGTTGTTAATGCCAGAGATAAGTTTTAGAAGAATGTATTTGAAATTTAAAGAAGAATCTGACAGTAATGAAGTAGATACAATTATCCGATTAATGGCATATTATGAAGTTCCATTTATGGCAGTTCTGATCAGATGCCTTGAATTGAGATTGATAGCTGGAAATGCAGTTACAGAAGGATTACTTAATCATGATCGTACCCAGATTAAACAAAAATTAGCTGATCTTTGGTTGGACGAGGCCATAATGGAACCATCAAAAAAAGATGATTATCTGCACGTAGAAGCTATAGTTAAGAAGTTTGGAAAAAAATATGCCGAGGATGGATATATAAATGAGCGTACATTAGATAAAGTTCTTCATAATATGCGTGAACTATACCAGAAAATAAGGAGGGAGTAAGATATGCCAACTACATATACGGAAACTCCCGATAATTTTAATGAGATAGGTACTTTTGTTGAAAAAGAGATTAATGGCATAAAGAAAATTTTCTATCTGGCTCAAAGAGTTATTTTTTATGATGCATACTCGTTTCAAAGGCATTCTCATTTGCCGGATAAAGAGATAAAAGTATTGATGAATTATTATAAAATACATGGAACAGTGGTATTTATCACGAAATGTATTTTGATGGAGCTTGCATCAGACAGGCATAGTTTAGCAGAAGAATATATTGCATTCATAAAAAAAATGGCTGAGGCAGAAATTAAGGTTGTGATATTTAATGAAGAATATACATATGACATTCTTTTAGAATGCTTTTCTACAAATGAAAGAATAAATGAGTATTTATCCTGGGCTGTGAGAATGGTAAAATCTCCGGTTAGTACAATAACAGAAACGTTGAAAAATGACGAGAAACTTACAGCAGAAGTGCTTGAAGGGAAAAATTTAAGACAGTCTGATATATATCGTAGATTTTTTGCCACAGTGAGAGAAAACAAAGAACATGCGGATAATTTAGGGGAAGAACTTATTGCGATATGCGTACATATACTGTCACATCTTCCTGGAATCGTAGATGGGAAAATATGTGTACTGACAGATGATAAAGGTGCAGCATCAAAAATTGATTCCGCAGTAAAAAGAACAAACGTACAGAACAGAGGGGCAAAGATTATATTGTTTAGTACTCCTAAAGTGGTTCAGCATATGTTTCAGGAGCAAATAGAAATATCTGAAAATGAGATGGTAAATATTATATCTCAAGGAACCTCTGGAAATATAGTTGTTATGGGAACAACGGCGTATGATTTTGATATTAATGTGAGCATATCCATGCCAAGTGAAGCGTTAGTAGGGAAAATAATGGAGCCAAATGGGATTAATATTATTTTTTGAGAAAAGCTCTGGGAAATGTAATTGGTAGGCTGTGGATCCAGAATAGGATAATGCCCGTTTGGAAAAAAAGGCATAAACAGTCATATTTTCCAATGACAAATCATTTTCCGGGTAGTATATTAAAACTAATTATCGTTTTCAGGGAGGTTTTTATTATGTACATTGCTTCAAAGGAACGTTACACCACAATGGAATACAACCGTTGTGGTGACAGCGGACTTATGCTGCCGAAGGTGTCACTTGGACTATGGCATAATTTTGGAGATACGTCTAAATTTGAGAATATGAGACAGCTGTGTTTTACTGCGTTTGACAACGGAATCACACAGTTCGATCTGGCAAATAATTATGGACCGGAGCCGGGGAGTGCAGAGATTAATTTCGGCAGGATTCTGAAAGAAGATCTGGGAAAATACAGGGACGAGCTGATCATTACTACCAAGGCAGGATATGAAATGTGGGATGGTCCTTATGGAAACTGGGGCAGCCGCAAGTATCTTCTGGCAAGCCTTGACCAGAGCCTGAAGCGTATGGGACTGGAATATGTGGATATTTTTTACCATCATAGAATGGATCCGGAGACCCCTCTGGAAGAGACCATGGGAGCGCTGGCCAGTGCAGTGCAGAGCGGAAAAGCCCTGTATGTGGGACTTTCCAATTACGATGGAAAAACACTTTCACAGGCAGCGTCGATTTTGCAGGAAATGCATTGTCCTTTTGTGATTAATCAGAACCGTTATTCTATTTTTGACAGAACTGTGGAGAAAAATGGACTAAAAAAGACCACAGGAATTTTGAAAAAAGGTCTGATCACCTTCAGTCCTCTTGCGCAGGGACAGCTTACAGATCGCTACCTTAATGGTATTCCGGAAGACAGCCGTATCCGTACAGACGGCAGATTTTTGAAGGAAAGCAATCTGACGCCAGAACGTTTGCAGCAGATCCGGGAGCTGAATGATATGGCTGCAGGGCGTGGCGAGAAGCTTTCGGAGATGGCTCTTGGCTGGCTGCTTGCACAGCAGGAGGTGACCAGTGTACTCATTGGAGCATCACGACCACAGCAGATCCTTGATAACATAAAAGCAATCCACTGTGCACCATTTACGGAGGAAGAGCTTGTGAGAATTGATGAAATTGCGGCTGAAAATACAGCCAGTACATCGTTTCGTAAATAACGATACTAATATGCAGACAAGTCAATATGGCAGTTACTTAATATTCGATGTATTAGAGCCTGTTTGAAAAATCATTTCCGCAATCTGCACGCCCCACTTTGCGGTATATTTCACCCGAATTCGGTTGCCGTAGCCCGCTACGGCGCCCTCATCCGGGCAAAATCTCC
>OGRT01002199.1_pt1 | contig 11408 bp, 8 predicted proteins | sample 1553581 | NCBI WGS metagenome assembly OGRT01 (sample SAMEA2580113, study PRJEB22360) | human gut metagenome | biome: human gut; feature: human-associated habitat; material: faeces | place: Denmark | collected 2008/2010
CGCTCAAGTAATCTCGGATAAAGGCGCTTACATCATACTTCGTGCAGACCTCGATTTTATTCCAATATTTCTCGTAATAATCCTCCTGTTCCTTGGAAGGTAAGCCCATCAGGATAAAGTTCCTGATCTTGTCTCCCTCGCTGAGGTCAAGGCCGGTTGAGTTCAGACTCTCAAAAATAAGCTGCGGATTGTCATCCATATCCAGCCGTATGTTTATAATCTCCAGACAGCAGATCGCATCGTAAAGCTGATCAATGGTGATTTCCTGTTTCTGAATCCGGTCATAAAAATAATCGTAGTTCACAGTCAGATTTGACTCGCGGATATGCTCCGTCGGATCAGAGAACAGCTTCCCAAAGGCCGTCTGGTCATTCTTTACAGGCTTGAGCTTGATACGAGTATCCTCCGGTTTCCACTTGTCAACGAGGTATTCCTCGAAAATCCGCAGCTTCAGATTAGCGGTCTCCGGCACAATGACGCCCTTATCAATCAGGTTATACATGGCAAGGAACAGCAGTGATACCGTCGTAAGGCGCTGCTGCCCATCGATAATCAGAAACTCCTCATTATGGCCGTCCGGATTGTAAACGGAAACAATACTCCCGAAAAAGTGACTCTTCCGGTGTCCCTTAATGATCTTTACGAGGTCATCATACAGCTGCTTGCAGTTCTCGGTTTTCCAGTCGTAGTTTCTCTGGTAAACCGGAATGACAAACCGCTTGTCCGATCCCTCCATATATTTAACAAATTTGCATTCTGAACCTTTCATATTGTTGTTAGCCCTCCTTCTTAGCTCCGTATGGCGTTGAATCTTCAGCCACCATTGAAACCGGAGGCTCATAATCAAATGAATACACTTTTTTCGCGTCGGGCTTAGGTGTAGTTGGCTTCTGATATGTCGCATTGAAAATCAAATCCAATAGCCAATCCCTGAAGGACTGATTCCGGTGACTCCGGGTATCACCCTGATAAGCAGTATAAAGTTCCATTCCGCTGGACATATTACGGAGGATTGCCTCCCAAGTAGCTCGTTCACTCTCATCGCGAGCGTTCTGAATATCCGAGAATTGCATTGCATTCTGGTAACGCTCGTCCTTCTTGACCTCTTCGGCGATTTCCTGGATTTGTTTCTTGATTTTGTCTTCATCCGTCCAGTCGCAGTTTCCCCACACATCATGGAACGATTCGAGGATATGAGTAAGCGTATCCAATTCAGGAACTGGAATACCTATATCCGTCTGAACCGGCACAGGCTTCACCTCTGCATCCTCATTGGCCAGCGAAATTGACATAGTCTGCTGAGCAACAACTCGATAACTATCAAGATCGACGCTTTCGATGATTTTCTTATAATCGTCATTCTCGCCACCCACTTTCGGGAGTTTTGGCACGAGAAGTGTCAGGAAAATGGACAGCTTCTCCCAGTCCGGAGAACCATAAGGCAATATAGAGGACAGGAAATTATAAGTACGTACAAAACTTTTTGCACTCTTCTTGAACTCTACCTTGTCGTCATATTCCAAATCCTTAAACAGCTCGACGCACCTGTCGATGATTGGATCAAGCTGTTCCCGATCTGCATTGTTCAAGTAGAGCTCAACAAACGTGTTAACATCGTCATCAGAATAAACCTGCATGGGCTCCATATTGTCAATCAGATCATTTAGTTTGTTTGCATCTGTCTCGCCGGAAAGAACCGTGGTCTTATAGTATCGCTCGAAGGATTTCTGAATATCTGCAGGATTGTTGATAAAGTCCAAAACAAAGGTATCTGTCTTGTACGGTGCACAGCGATTCAAGCGCGAGAGTGTCTGTACTGCCTTAATGTCAAACAGCTTCTTATCCACATACATCGTCTGTAAAAGAGGCTCATCATATCCGGTCTGGAATTTGTCCGCTACGACCAGGATACGATATGGATCTTTACGGAATTCCTTCTCAATCTTGGCACTTGGAAATCCATTGATCTTTGCCTCAGTATATGTTTCACCATTATAGCGAACTTCACCTGAGAAAGCGATCATCGGTTTGTACTGGCTCTTGCGTTCTTCGAGCTCTTTCTTGATAGCAAAGTAGTATTCAATCGCTCTTTGAATTTGATGGGTGACTACCATTGCACGAGCTTTACCCTTAATCTTCATCCGGACATTATTATAAAAATGCTCAACAATGATACCAGCCTTTTCCTCTATAGCATGAGGATCGCTTTCCACATAAGAACGCAAGATTTTATTTGCTTTCTTCTTGTCGAAAAGCGGATCATCACTGACGGTCTTAATCAAGTGGTAGTAACTCTGATATGGCGTATAATATTTCAGGACATCAAGGATAAACTTTTCCTCGATTGCCTGCTTCATTGTATACACATCGTGCGGCTTAGCCTTCTTTGTTCCGTCCTCATTTAAGATCGGATTGCCGTTTTCATCGGTTATAATTTCCCCAAACATTTCAAGGGTCTTGTTTTTCGGTGTGGCTGTGAACGCAAAATAGCTTGCGTTCTGCGCCATTTTCTTTCCCTCGATGATTGTATTGATTTTGTCCTCAAAATCGTCATCATCAGTATAAACATTGCCTGAAATAACAATGTTCATCTTTGCAGCGAGACTGCCGTTCTGGCTCGAATGCGCTTCGTCGATAATGATCGCGAAGGTGCGATTCTTATATGCTGTAGAAATATCGTTTAAGATGAACTGGAACTTGTGAACTATGGTAATGATGATCTTTTTACCCTCATCCAAGAGGGTATGTAAATCAGACGCAGACTTTGCCCAGCCTACTGTGGAGGACACCTGCGTGAATTGTCTTATCGTATTTTTGATCTGTTTATCGAGATTGATACGGTCGGTAACTACAATAACAGTATCAAAGATATTCTTGCCACCGTTTTGAAGCGTGACAAGCTGATGGGCGAGCCAAGCTATAGAATTCGACTTGCCGCTGCCCGCGCTATGCTGAATAAGGTAACGCTGCCCGGCGCCTTCCTTCTTGGCGCGGTCGAGAAGCATCGTTACAGCCTTCAGCTGATGGTATCTTGGGAATATCTGCTTATACGAGGTCTTCCCGGTATCCTCGTCCTTATCCGCAACAATCTGGACATAGTTTTCCAGAATCTTGGAGAACTCCCTCTTCGTCAGTATATCTTTCCAAAGGTAATCCGTCTTGATCCCATTCGGATTTGGAGGATTACCTGCGCCATCCTCGAAACCTTTGTTGAATGGCATGAAATATGAGTCGTCCTTCTTCAATTCGGTACACATCATGATTTCATTATCATCAACAGCGAAATGCACAATGCAGCGCTTAAAGCTGAACAGCTTCTCCGCAGGGTCTCTGTCCGTTTTATACTGCTTGACCGCATCAGCAGTATTCTGCAGAGTGAACTGGTTCTTCAGCTCCATCGTAATAATCGGAAGGCCATTCAGGAAAATGCAGAGGTCAAGCGCGAGGCGGCCATATTCCTTGGAATACTGCAGCTGGCGAGTCACACTGAAAATGTTCTCGTCATATAGCTCCTGTGCCCGCTGGTTTCCTTTGCTGGGAAGCACCTGATAGAAGTCCAGCGTCTTATTCTTGTATTTGAAACCTTTTCTGAGTATCTCAATAACACCTTGGTCAGACAGCTTCCGACTAAGTCTCTCCAGAAACTTCTTCTTTTCTGCCGGTGTATCGAGTATACGCAGCTCCGCTAAATCTCGTGGCTGTGTACTTTGCAAATAGCGAAACAAACGCTCCTCATCAATCGCATACTCCTGATTGTAGTCAGCATTTGTCCCCTGCTCATAACCGTTTTCGTTAACAAGCCAGTTAACGATGAGAGTCTCGAAGCCATTCTCCTTAGTGTTACTTGGCATTATTCATCGACCTCCTCGTCTACAGTTTCATCATCTATATCATCAAAGTCCATGAGAGAACTATCAAATCTATCTAAGGCGATTTCTTTTTTTGGTATAGCGATATTTCTTATGTCAACCCGTCCAGTAACAACATCTGATACCTCTCGCATCTGAAATTCTTTAATATAATCAATTTCGTCATTGAGTGCCTTGGTAAGCTTACTTATTTTTGCATCTAAAGCAGAAATAGAATCACAAATCTGCGCCTGTTCCTCGATTGAAGGAATGCAGACATATATTTCGCCTAAATCTTCTGTATAGAGCCTCCAAAATCCCTCGGTGATGCCTCTGACTCTAATTACCAATTCCTTTCTGAATAGTTGGCTTGTCAAAAGCAATTCTGCAAATTTAGGCATAATCTTTGAGCTATCAAATCTTAACACCGTGTAATCTGGGCTTATAACGCCCTCCATTGGTGACAACGCAAATACTCCCAGATGCGCTTTTAGGCGATTTAGCACCAAATCATCTTTCTGACACACTTTTGCTCCTGCATAACTTTCTGATAACATGCGACGCTCATCCAAATCACTATCAGGAATGAGTCCCTTCTTTTGACTCATAGATAAATGTGTCTCAAGCCCTTTTTCAGACCGTACATTTATTTCTGAAAACAGATACTTTAGTCTGTAATCATTCCATCCTTTAGGTGCCTTATCAAGATAATCCGCCTTTGTTTCAGAGTATTCGCTGCATCCACTCTTCAGCCCAGCGAGATATTTACAAATCAATGCGTTCCTTAGATCTTGGAGCAACTTGATTTCCTTCTTCTTCGCTGTAATAAATCGAGACACCTTCTCTGCTTCCCAATCAAGGAAGCGTACTATCTGATCCTGCTCATCTTTTGGTGGATACATGACACTCAGCTCCATCAAATCTGGAGCAGATAATGTTTGTCTTACACCTCCACCAAGACCATTGAATATATTTCTTTTATACCAATCGTAATATTGATAATAGAAGTATTTCAAATTCATGTCCGTTATTGGTTTTAGCCGAATATAAGCCGAACTCATTATTCCTCGTTCATTTACAATCCCCACTCTACTGGTTGAGATGTTTTCAAGATCTATCAGTTTAAAGACTAACTCATTTGCTTCAAAAATCTGATAGGTTGAATAATCCGCTGGTGATAGCCCTATAGGATTATCCACATTATTTCTAATCACGCCCCGCAGAGTCAGTGAAAGAACATTCTTTTCTAAATTTCCTTTATTTAGTTCCTTTGGATTTGAAAAGAATCTTTTCGCTTTATCGCACTTCCAATGCGATGGCATTGTTTTGTCCCACACAATATTTGTAGGCGCATATTCAGAATAAGTTATCATAATCAGCACTCCTCTATTATTGATGCGAGTAACCCATCTGTATCCGTCTCAATGTTTTGAATATCCGCAATGATATCCTTTGGTTCCCGGACGACTAATGGCTTATAGAAATATTTCATAAAGCTTAATTCATAGCCGATTACAGCCGACTCCTTGTCAATCCAAGAATCAGGAAGATACGGTCTAATTTCATTTTCCCAATAACCGTCGATTCCGCTTTCATAAAGAAGTGGTATTTTTTCCGTGTCCTTTAAATTCTTGTCCAGTTCCGGCTGTCCTTTTGCATCAAGAACAATGCTTCCTTTTTCATCAACAGCTGAAAAGAAATCTCTAATCAGTTTCTTGCGTTTAGCAGTCAACTTAACACCGCATTTAGCTGAAATGTGTGTTATATGTTCCATAAAGTCGTTGAAGTCATAACTGATTGCATCTCCTTGATCCTCGCAATACTTATTTAAGACTTCTACAACACCCTCATCTTTTAACTGATTCCTCAACAGTTCAATTCTATCCGTTGACACCTCGACTTTTAGCCGTAATGGCCTATTAACAGTTGCTGAATAATAGCCAAACTCCTCATTCTTAAAGACCATACTATATTTGGAATCTGCATCCTTATACGCAAGATAAAGGTCGATAATTTGTCTGCGTATTTTAGGTGTTATCTCGCAGTTCTTTTCACCAACATTTTTCCTAAGCGACGCTTTGAGTTCAGATGCGTCGATCAGTTGTATATATCCCTTCCTCTTGTCTTCTTTTTTGTTTGTCACTATCCACAAATATGTAGATATGCCCGTGTTATAAAACATATTCTGCGGTAATGCCACTATTGCTTCGAGCAAATCGTTTTCGATAATGAATCGTCTAAGGTTACTTGTTCCGCTACCAGCCCCACCTGTTGAAATAGAAGAGCTGTTATGAACTTCAATAATTCGACTACCAAGATCTGTGCTACGCTTCATCTTGCTGATGTTATTAGCGAGAAAGAGCATCTGGGGATCGCCAATATCGGGAATTAGTGAATACTCAGGATTCCCATCATACTCGATCAGAAATCTCGAATCTGTGATTTCATCTTTCTTTATATCTCCCCATGCCTTCAGTTCTGCCTTCCACGAGGTACCGAAGGGCGGATTCGAAAGCATAAAGTCAAACTCATCCTTCGGGAAACCATCATTAGAGATGGTGGAACCGAAGAAGATATTATTGACCTGCGTGCCCTCGCCCTTAAGCAGCATATCTGCACAAGCGATGGCATACGTTTCATCAAAGTTCTCCTGACCAAACAGATTGATAGAGACCTTCTTGCCACGACGCTCAGCAAGATTCTGAATGCAGGACTCGCCGACAGTGAGCATGCCTCCCGTGCCACACGCTCCATCATAAATTCTGTATGTGGTACTCTGAATCTTATCCTGAATCGGGATGAAGGCAAGGTCGGCCATGAGCTCGATAATGTCACGCGGCGTAAAGTGGCGTCCGGCGTCTGTCACATTTGTCTGCTCATTGAACATACGGATAACCTCTTCAAATAGAGTACCCATTGTATGATTATCAAGTGCCTCCAACTTTTCGGAGCCATCTTCATTTAGGACAGGCTTGTTACTGAGGTTTATGCTCGGATCGACAAATTTCTCAATAAGCAATCCAAGCCTATCCTGCTCGGAAAGGCGCGGAATCTGATCCCTGAAATGAAACTTGTTGATGATTTCCTGTACATTCTTAGAAAATCCATCTAGATAGTCGATGAAGTCCTTTCGGAGCTGTTGTTGATTCGTTCTGGACCTCAAGTCACGTAGCGTGAAGTCAGACTTGTTCACAAAGGCCTGCCCAGCTATGCCGCAGAGCGCAGGATCAATATCGACAGTGACTCCGTCCTTCTCGAATCTCTTCTTCGCCGCCACCACTTCTTCGTGCTTCGGCTCCAGGACCGCATCAAAACGGCGGATGACCAGCATCGGAAGAATGACCTTCCTGTAGTCGCCCACATCATATACATCTACAAGGCAATCGTTAGCAATTCCCCAGATAAAGGATTTCAATGCGTTATAAGTTGACTGATTCATATTTAAAAAGCTCCTTGTCTGTTTATTGTCTTTGCCATCCATTTATTCCACATCCTTCAAATCATCGGGCACCATTTCCATGATGTCTCCGACATCACAGTTCAGGGCAGCACAAATCTTCGACAGAATTTCGGTACTGACGTTTTCATCCTTGCCAAGTTTCGCAAGTGTTGTCGTGCTGATTCCGCTGGCAGCTCTTAAGTCCTTTTTCTTCATATTTTTATCAATTAGTAATTTCCACAATTTCTTATAGCTGACTGCCATGTGTTCTCCTCCTATCCATTAGAGTCCTATCGGCAAAAGACGCCTTATAAATTATAGCACATCAGGAGAGAAATTTCAACAAAATTTCAGATTTTTAATTTGCATTTACGCATTTTTTATCATTTCTACCGCAATTTAAATACTCCAGCTTCTTAGGCTGTCAGACAAGTAGATCTGGGAAATAGGCCATGTTCACTGCGCTACTGTAGACTTCCTCGCCTACTTTTGCGAAGAGCATGTGCCACCGGTCGAAAAAAATTTACATTTGAGTCCTTGACTTCGACGAATCATCTGTGTATAATATGGTGTAGTATTTCAGCGAACATGCTTAAATGCTACGAAAGGAGGATCATCATGGAAAACAAATTCGGAGAATTTGTAAAAGCCAAAAGGCAGGAGAAAGAAATCAGCCTGCGAAAGCTCGCCGAGGAACTGGGGATAGTGCCCGCGTACATGAGTGACATCGAAAAAGGAAGGAGGTATCCGCCAGACAAGGAGAAGATCTATAAAATCGCTGAGGTGCTGGGGCTCAACGAGGATGATACAAACACGCTCTTTGATTACGCTGCCCTCTCAAGGGACAACGGCGTATCTCCTGATCTGTCTGACTATGTGATGGGCGTCGGCAATCTCCGCACCGCTCTTCGCAAAGCGCGTGACATCAATGCCGGTGAGGATGATTGGCAGAAAATCATCGACATGCTGGAAAATCAGGAGAAAAACGGAGGTAACTCGTAATTTGCGGTACTATGACTACAGCAAAACCCAGCTCGAAAATGAGGCTGACAGCCTGAACGAGTCTTTTGACAAAGAACGCCTTATCCGACCTAAGAAGATCGATGTATATGACGTGGTGGATTTCATACACTGCACACCTGACTGGTTCTATTTGTCACCAGATCAGTCGATCCTTGGAATGACAGCCTACAACAACGGCTACTACTACGCTTGGATTCCCATCAGTGAAGCCGACGAGACTCCACCTGATAGCATCGTATATAATGGGATGTTTCCTAAAAAGACTCCTGTCGAAAAAGGAACTATTATCATTGATCGGAGTATTAATGAGGGCGACAATCGCGGAATAGAGAACTTTAGCTGCATTCACGAATGCTTCCATCAGAAGCTCCATCCACGTTGTTTTATGAATCGGTCGGCGAATTACCAGCATTTCTGTCAGAAGAAGGCTTTCCGCGCAGAAACTGGAGACAGGTCAAATATGTCTGCTATTGAGGTCATTGAATACCAAGCCAACTACTGCGCTGCGGCATTCTTAATGCCACGAGAGGCAGCTACAGCTGAATTTCTGAAGACAATGGGCTTACGTTCATCACCGACTACGCCCCTTCAAAGAACATATGAAGTTGATCAGGCAATTTCAGAACTGGCCGAAAAATTTAGCGTCAACTATACACCCATGAAATACCGTCTTCAAGAATTAAAATTGGTATCCAGAGAGGAACTATCTCTCGACGAATATTTCTGTTAGCACGGGAATGTGCTCTCACAGGTACATTCCCCTATTTTTTACTATCAGTGTAGCAAATAAGCGAACACGCTTATTTGCTACAAGAAAGGAGGAAAGCATGAACAAGCCACTCAAATGTCCTGTTTGTGGGAAAAGAGCCTGCGATGTATCAGATATTCCGAATGAAAAGATGTACATCGAACTCAAGTGCCCTAACTGCAATCATATCGTAAAAATTCTTTGCGATGAGTCAGCAGTAAAGGAATCGTCCAACAACCGCATTGCTAATTACACTATGCAGGCAGGTATATAACAACAAAATCGAAAATTTAATACGCAAAGCATACCGAGCAACGGAGTCGAGATGAACTACCAAATGGCCGGATGACTTTGAAACACAGTGTTTCAGAGTTATCCGGTCATTTGTGTTTCTTAAGACTTCGGCTTTGCGTTCTCTCGGCTCCTTTCGCTCAGAAAGGAACCGAAAATGAAAAACTCTAAGAAAAGCAATGAAAACAAACGTTTCTATCCACTTCGTGACTCGGATACCCCTTCCAAGGTCACCCTTGTACCTATTACAGAGGAGCAATATCGATCCTTCTATCCAGACATCTGGGCTACCCAGAAACGTGAACAATATCACGGACGCTGCATGTGTACTAAACGCTATCTCTGGAAATGTGATGGACAGTGCGATCTGTGTGAGTACCATGCACCCGATACCGTTTCTCTGGACGATCCACTTCCGGACGGCAATGGCACCCTCGGCGATTACATCCCGGACAGTAACCCTTCTATAGAGAATATTATTGCTGACCGCGACCTGCTCAAGCGCCTCATTGCCCGGTTCCGTGAGCTTGATCCTGACGCAGACCGTATCATCCAGATGCGACTCAACAATCCGAAAATTTCTGATCGTAAGATCGCAGAAGCACTCGGCCGTCCACAGCGAACGTTTGCTGACCAAATGAAGCGCTATTACACAGAGCTTCATAAGGAAAAGAACAAGTAAATACATACCCTTTCCGGCCACTGTCCCTTTTCGGATGGTGGCTGGAAAACTTTTTTATAAAATCCTCCGCTCAAATCGGCAGTTCATCTCCAGTGGAAGGTGAAGGCAAGAGAACACAGCCTTCAGAAAGCGAGGTGAACAACAGATGATTCGCAGTTACGCAGACACAGGTGGCAACGTGAACGAGGAGATCAAGCTCCTGAATTCCATCAGTCACGTATCCGCCCGACTGGCAAGGAACCTCTCACTCCTTGCCGCAAGCCAATCCGAGGAAGGAGGAAAAGAAAATGTCAAAGATGGCAGAAATGGCACAAACCATCGAAGAGCTCCGCACCGCTGCTGCTTCTATTAATGCCGTAGCCGACTGGCTCTACCAGCAGTTTTCCAGTGATGACAACGAAGCGCAGGTCACGGAAGCTCCCACCAAGAAGGAACCGAAGCCTGCGCTCAAGCTGGAGGACGTAAGAGCTGTCCTTGCTGAGAAGTCCCGTGCCGGTCATACCGCAGAGATACGAGCCCTGCTTAAAAAGTACGGTGCCGCGAAGCTCTCGGAGATCGATCCGGCAAACTACGAAGCCCTGATGAAGGACGCGGAGGTGATCGGCAATGGCAGCTAAAGCACACGCGATCCTGTCCGCGTCCAGCTCCGACAGGTGGCTGCACTGCCCGCCGTCAGCGAGGCTCTGCGAAGCCTATGAGGACAAAGGAAGCGACTACGCTGCAGAAGGCACCGACGCTCATGCGCTCGGTGAGTACAAGCTGAAATCCGCGCTGGGACTTCCATCAGAAGATCCGACTGAAAGCCTCACATGGTATTCCGAGGAGATGGATGACTGCACCAGCGGCTATGCCGAATATGTGCTGGAGCAGATCGAAGCCGCCAAGGAAATCTGCGCTGATCCGGTAGTCCTTATCGAACAGCGTGTAGATTTCTCCCGCTGGGTAGAACAGGGCTTCGGAACCGCCGATTGCGTCATCATCGCAGACGGTACGCTCCGGGTGATCGACTACAAGCACGGCTTAGGCGTCTTAGTCTCCGCAGAGGAGAATCCGCAGATGCAGTGTTATGCCCTCGGCGCTTTGGAGCTTTTCGATGACATTTACGACATCGATCAGGTTTCCATGACCATTTACCAACCGAGACGCCAAAACGTCAGCACCTACGAAATCAGCAAGGACGACCTGTATCGCTGGGCGGATGAAGTATTGAAGCCTACTGCAGATCTGGCTTTTGCCGGTGACGGGAACTTCCTGTGCGGTGAATGGTGCGGCTTCTGTAAGGCTAAGAACGAGTGCCGCGCCAGAGCCGAGGCAAATCTGAAGCTCGCGCAGCATGATTTCAAGCTCCCGCCACTGCTTACGGATACCGAGATTGAA
>OGRT01002200.1_pt1 | contig 11407 bp, 10 predicted proteins | sample 1553581 | NCBI WGS metagenome assembly OGRT01 (sample SAMEA2580113, study PRJEB22360) | human gut metagenome | biome: human gut; feature: human-associated habitat; material: faeces | place: Denmark | collected 2008/2010
TTCAATTGCCTCTCCTACAGCCGCAGACATCAACAATTCTGCTCCTGTTTTTGTATCAGAAAATGTGCGTATATTCGCATAAAAGCAAGGAGACTCTGCAACACATGTTAAGAATTTCTCGTACGCATCCAATGTTTCTTCCGCAGCAATATCACGGAAATTCACCTTAGTAGTCATATCCAATGAGACTTTCTGGGAAAAGCCATATGAAGTTCTTTTACGCAAGTAGGATATTGGGCGATCTAGAGCATGTAAAACAGCGTCCACTGCATCAGTGCCCTCAAAGCTTACCACATAAGCAAGATTCTGTTGCAGCGCATCCATTACGCGAAGCATATCCCTTAACCTAGCATCTTCCGCAGATTTCCATCCAGATACTACGTAAAAATTCTGAGAATTAGCCTCTGAAGTCACATCGGAATTTCTGCGCCGCTCTGTCTTCTTTAGGACCGCTTCACTGCAATAATTCCATGCTAACTGATGTTCTAGGGAGTTCCAATCCACGGGTACAAAATGAAAATAATCGGCCAATGGTGACACCCTGACCAGCTGGTGCAGTGCTGGAAGCACTGCGTCACTGGAGCTAGTAATCAGCAATAAGAACTTCATACGTTCCCCTGGCTGATTATTTGCGTGATACTGAATTACAAGATGAATTCTTGTTTTTGTTAAAGATGTTATGCGGTTCCACTGGCGTAAAAAAGCGTTGTGTCGTCCTATCAATCCATTTGCATCGTTGTCGCCCAACACTTCATATTTACAAAGAGAAAGATCAGGCGTATATTCCAATTCATATCCTAACTTAACCATACCGAACACCAATGTCAATTAAATACCACTAAGTTTGTTCCTTATTTTGGCCAATTTATCTGAATGCTTCTGAGTTTCAGTAGCTATATCTGATAATTGGCCACTATTTTCTGCTAATTCACGGCTCTTGGCATCAGCAAATGCACCAATTAGAGGGACATCTCTCAATCCACTGAGCTTTTCTCCCTTTTTCTTCAGATCATCACTATCTTGGCGGGTTCTATCAAGCGCTTTATCTGCATCAGCTTGCGCTTCATACGCATCTTCAGCCAAGGATTTTGCCTCTGCTCTAACATCCGACTGGGCCTTTTGGCAAACCGCATCAATTTGCTGTTGCAATTCTTCTGGCAAGTCGTGAGGTATTCTGGAAATGCCTTCTTGGAGTTTTTCAGCTCTTTCCTTTATGTGTTCACTCTTTTCATCTAGTTCGAATGCCTTAAAGTCCGCTTTACTCATTTCTTTAATGGCATCACTTCGGATTTTTTCAAATCTAGCCATAGCAGCACCTCCAATATACACAAGCACTGATTAGTACCGTACAATGATTGATTTGTCAAACGGTGTGAGAAAACTCCAGTGTTTGCGTTTTAGACTAATTTCTTCAGAAGAACTAATCAATTATAAATATTGATACATATTTAATTATAGCAATCCGGTCATTAGCCTGCATTAACCTAGGTTAATGCAGCAGAGAAATGTTGGCCCATGATCAAAACGCCCATCGAAAGAAACGCTTATTTATAGAGGAATAAAAAAACTAGTGCAAACTATCACTTTGACAGTTTGCACTAGCCCTATTATAACTGATTTTGTATTCAGATTAAGACTACATTGTTAGTTAATTCTATTCCTTCATACTACGCTCCTCTCTCAAAGTGCGTCTCAAACGACTAAGTGTTACAGGTGTTATCCCAAGAAAAGAAGCGATGTATCTATTACTAATCTGGTCAATGAGTCCTGGGTACTTTCGTAAAAACCACTGATACTTCTCCATAGCGCTTGATCTACATAATGTCAATTTGATTTCCCAATGCATGGAAAAGGAAGAGATTAGCAGGTGGTTGTATAGCCTCTGTAGTTCAGGGTACTTTTGTAATAAGTGCTGGATTGTTGGAATAGGAATTGTCAAAAATTCACTAGGCACTAGTACATCCATCGATAACGGCGATGGCATCTGTAAATCAGCAGATGCCATCACAGGGATTCCTGATTGAATAGCAAAACAGTCTGTTATCTCTTTTCCATTAACGTCAAAGAGATAACCTCGTACAATTCCTTTGATTAGGAAAGGTACTATGGTCGGATAATCACCTTCCCGAATTAAAAAATCCCCTTCAGATAGATAAAGAGAAGTACATGCGTCAGTCAATTCGCTAATTAAATTTGAGTCATTAAGTTGTAGTATTTTCCTAAATATATCTTGAGATGATATACCCATCTTTATTCTTCCTCTGCTATTTTTTGAGTTCACTTGCACCTGATATGGGAAGGCTTGCAATTTTATTCTGAATAATCTGAATCGTGATATTCTACTACTATGCCATTATAAGATAAATGCAAATACAATGCAACATTTCTTAAAGCGTTGCATTTGATTTACTCTAGGTATTACAGCATTGGTATTATATTGTTCCATGTTCCTCATATAAAAGTATAGATTGGTCTTCATCTACCGCATCACAATGAACTGGCTCTTGCACCCGTAGTTCGGCACGAATCATAGACTCCTTCGTATAGAGTTTATTCATAGTGAGTCTGTATGGTGAGTTTTTCTTTTTACCATTATACTCTAACACCATCGTCTCAGCATACCCAAGTGAGCCATGGCCCCGCTCCTTACCTAGTCTGGTCAGTTGCTTGATTGAGATTGCCCCCAGCTTCTCCTTAAATACATCATCAATCAGAGCATCCCCATAGGCGATAACAAGTTTGGTCAGTGCATTCAGTATATTGGCAGAAAACGAACGATCTTCGCCTTCCCATGTTCCAATCGTCAGCCGCAAGACCCGGTCCAAAACGTGGTATCCGTATCGCTTGTATATCTGTTCGACAGTGGAAACAGCACAAATCAATCCAGGACCTGTCTTGCCGCTTATTCTCAAGCCATACGACTCCACCAAATCTCGAATGATAAGTTGGTCACTATTTCCGGCCTCAATATTTGCTGAGAACACCTCATACGGCAGAAGTTGCTTAACAAATTTCATTTGATTGGCAAATATATCCGCCTCATGTTCATAGCACAGGTCTTCATAGATCATGCACCAGACAGGGGTATCACGTGATCCGGATGCAAGGGCCACAATTTCTATCGTGTGCTGACCATTAAAAACATAATTGATTCCGTCTCGCCGGCTTACTTTAACGGGATTGATTTGAAAAATATCAAAGTGCGCGGCAGCTCGCGCGATATGTGCCTGAGAAAGATTGCGTTGATAATCTTGGTTTGAAACGAGGTTGCGGATGGGAATCTGCTCAAAGTGCACATTTGGAACAAACTTACTATAATCGTTCATTTACTCCTCCTTGATTGCTTCCAACATGGCTTTAATCTGAATGTGCAAATCAAGAAGAACCTCTGCTAGTTTTCCCTTCGCTTGAGAGGAAACTATGCTGAGATCTGTTTTTGTCTTTAACCGCTGAAGCGAACTAGACCATGATGGAACAGTTAGCGTAAGCCCAGTTATTTCTGCATCAGGATCAAATTGGGGCATGTCTTTGACAGAAGGCTTAACTGGTTTCTGTGGTGCATGGCGTGGAACACTATTCATCTGAGTGATAGTTTGACGCACCTGATTGTATTGGACAAATGGCTGCTGTGAATTCTCCATTTGCTCGCAAAACTGCCGAATTTGAGAAGGCGTCATTCTGGATAATTCTAGCACATGGTTGTGTGAGATTTTGTAACGTCCGGATAATATCTTACTAACGATTTCCTTGTCCTTCTTCCCCAATTCATCAAGTGCACGGGAATAAATAGCATATTTTTCTACGGTTCCATGTGAAATATGATTCGCTTCTGCAATTCGCATTGCTGTCTTTACTCGTGTAGGAACCACTCTTTTCAGCGGCTCCGAATCGACGCGCTCTTCAGAGGCGGTACTGTCTTGGCCAACATACTGATTGATACCAAGGGCATTTTTTTTGGAATTCACTATTTTTTCAGACTCATATTGCATACCAATCAAGTACTTCCGTGTTTCCTCTGTGAGATTCCTCCGGCCAAGTTGATTTGCACAGATCCATGCAATGACCTCTTCCTTGCACTCAAACTCCATCTCCTCAACCGAAAAAGGGATTTGATGCTTCCTGCATAACTCGTAGCGGTTATGACCGTCAATAATAACGCCATGCCATGTTGTTAGCGGATCTCGGCAGCCATCCGAAATCAAATTCTGTTCTAACTGCAAGTACTCTTGCTTAAACAGAGGCCGGATGAGATTTTTGAATTCCGGATCAACCACCAACTCATGTATCGCTTTCTCTGTTATCAATTTACTTTTCTCTCCTAATTTCTTCGAATTCACGCAGCGAGAACACCGCGATGCGCTGTTCCGGAATTACTTCCCCAGCCACCCGGTATGAACTTCCCAATTTTACATCCTGTATCTCCTGGCACAGTTTCCGAATGAAGAAGCGGCTATAAATCTCGACTGAGTTTGTAGATTTGAACCGTGTCTGATTGACTTTGTGCGTCTGATCCCCTCGAAATGTATGGTCAACTGAGCGTATGACAACAGCCATATCATCCAAATTAACAAGTATCTGAATATACTTAGGATCACCAATGAGGTGAAGACATGCTTTGTGAATCCGAATGCAGTATTTTTTCAGATCAATGGACATAAAAACGCGAGATCCTACTTCATCATTCATCGGTGATACCTCCTTGCGTGGCAGTCGCCAATGGTGTGTCTGGTATCTGCTGCTCCGCAAGGCCATTGTCCTTGATGGCATATACTGCGTATCCATCAAAAATATTGACCTGCATGGTCTGCTTATGTTCATAGTAGGGTAGGCCAAACTGATCCTTCCATTCGGCAGGAAATACTGGCACTCTGGATACCCTTGTCTTTGAATCATCTGTTACTGTTTTTTCATATACCTCGGGGGCAGTCAGATCAAATGCAATAAGATAGGTATCCCGAGCATGGATGATTTTACCCATAATTTTGTAGCGGTGTTGAGGGGCCCACTCCATAAGCGTGAACAGCTTATAAGTAAACAGTTTACAGGTAACTTGTTTAGGCTTTGGCTTTCCGCGCCCCCTGATCGACCAGGGGACCGCATCTCGTGCTCCCTCTTCACATGGCAAAAGTACGAGAACTTTCTTTTCCTGATTGACTAGAGCCTGAACATAATCAACACCTGGAAATCGATGTAAGCAGGCTGCATTCACATAGAATTTGCAGTTATAAAATGTGACTGCTGGCTCAGATAGGTGTGCAAAGAATTCACGGCGTACTACTTGGTAATTATCAAGAGAGAACTGTTCTCCCGCTTCAAGAACCTCATCGTTGTCGGATAGTTTAGGTTCGAAGCAGGCAGCCTTTTCTCCTTGATGAAACTCTTGTACCGACCTATTATTTATGTCTCTAAGGATGGAATCTAGTACTTCGTGGCTCTTCAAATCCGGCATCTTATCCCTCCTTAACAGGAGCTGCACTTAGTTCCTGCCTGATGTACTGTCGCAGTTCCTCATAGCTTGTCATATTCAGCGGGCGACCTGTAGAAAAAAGCTGACCTTCAATGTAAAGTTTCCAATCCTGCTCACTTTGGTTTTCCAACTCATGAATCGATCTCTCGCGAAGGTAGAACGGAACGCCGAAACTTCGTGTCCATGCTTCTGGAACTGCACGGATAATATCAGCCTGCTCTGACTCTGGAATGGTTGTATCAGAATCAATCTCTTCCGTGACCAGATAAGACTTAATATAAACTTCCGCATCAGCCGCATTAAAGATGTAGGCTTTTTCTTCTGCATTTTCATAAAGAGCCCCAAAGATTCGGTATCGACACCCAGTTCTCCAAGACATGAGCGAAAAAAGCGTGTCAGAAAATGCTGCTGTGGGAATTGTTCGCGGACCATATACTCCATTTATACTTTTGGAGAAACAGATGCCATTGCGATTTTTCTTATCAGTTGGCCTAATTGCCAGTTTTCTCTCTAGCGGGTTAATCAACAATTCAATATAGTTTTGTGCCTCGAACTTCCGAACGCATTCAGTGCTGAAAGTCATCTTTTTATCAACAACAGTGACCGCCGGGCGATTTTGATGATCAAAGAGTTCATGCCGCGCAATTTCAAAACCTCGAAAATCAAAGTCGCCGGCATTAACTTCAATCTGATATACTTCGTTGTCTGATGTGTGTTCATCATCCTCGCTATTCTCTACACAGTAGACACTTTGTGCTGCTTGAATGTAATCATTGACCTTAAACCCTGCCCAGCGAGGATTGACGCAGACAAAGCCTTTTAGCATTCCACTCTCAATGACTCGCAGTTCGGGAAGAAACGATTTATTTCCATACTTTGCGTTGTCGAGCAGCTTTTGCACAGCAATAAAATCGTCACGCGAAACGATACTATCATGGTGATCAAAATACCTGCTTTGTGGGCGCTCTCCACGGTTCTTACGAGCAAGATGAGTATGATAGTCAGGCGTGAATGTTTTCCTAGTAAGAACATCCCCGCAATATCGCTCGTTTCGCAGAATTTGGATAATGGCATTTGAGGTCCATTTTACATTTCCCAAATATGTTCGCCGGCCAAGCGCCTCAAAGGTTTCTGCGATCTGCTTGGTTGAATACCCATAGAGGTACATAAAAAAGGCCAACTTTGCAGTTGGTGCCTCTTCCGGGTTAACAACCAATTCACCATCTGAGTTATGGCTGAAGCCAAGCAGCTTCGGTGTAAGTGGAATACCATTATCCAGCCGCATACGAAGTGATGTTTCCATGCTTCGGCTTCTGGTATGCGATTCCTCCTCTGCCATAGTAGCCTGAAAGGATAATGCCATCTGCGAGTCGTCATTCAGTGAAAAAATACATTCTGACTCAAAGAATACTCCTACCGGAGGTCTTAGTTCTGCGAGTTCCCGTACCATACCAATCGTGATGATGACATTACGAGCAAATCTAGAAACACTCTTAGTAATGATAATGTCAAATAGCCCTGCTTTTGCGTCGGCGATCATCCGGTTGAATCCATCGCGTTTTCGCAGAGATGTTCCGCTGATTCCCTCATCTCCTAATGTCAAGAGAAAACCAAAAAATTTATAAGATTTTTTGCCAGATTTTACGCTGATTCAGTAATTAAAGCCCTCGGAGAGTCAAGTCTATGACGGAAAACACGCCTACACCCGAAGTATTCAAGTCTGCGATCCATGCGCCCGTCTGCATAGCATCCCGTCCCAGGCGCATCAAATCTTTTGTCAAAAGAGCGTCGGCCCGTCCTTGCCGGACAGCTTCAAGAAAATCATTCAGCCCAGGCCGGTCAAAGGTCAGGCCGCTGGCCTCGTCCTGGGATTCTCCCACAACATTGAGCTGATACTTTTCCGCAAAGCTACGAAGATAAATCATTTGGTTCTCCAAAGCCCATTTATCAGGTGAAGCGACCCGCCCATAGAGCCAATACCGTTTTTTATCCCTGTTCATGCTCCGCAGCCTCCTTTTTTGTAGTATCGGCAAGTAGCCGTTGATATTCGTCCCCACATTTCCAAACGATCTCAATAGAAGTTGAACTGTAAATGTAGATGTTCTGGATCAGCAAATCCACCAGCTCCCGTGTCAGTGTCCTGACATTAGTATAGGGGAGTATGCTGTCAGCGGAGAGTTCTTCTCCCTTTGCCTGCCGTTTGGCGTCCTCCAGCTCTTTGATTTTGATTTCAAGCCGCTGGATATGTTTTTCACACCGTCCTCGCTTATGCTGGTAGTCCTCCGCGCTGACTTTGCCGGATACCATATCCTCAAAAGCCGCCATCTTTTCCTGCTGGCGCATCTGGATCGAGTTCTGGTGTGCTTTGATCTGCCGGTCAAGTCGTTGGTTGTGCCGGGTATCTTTTGCAGACTGGCGCTGTTTTGCCTGAACCGCCCCTCGGACAAGCTGGGCCATCGTGCGGATAGAAGCTAAAACCGCCTGTTCCAGTTCCTTTTCACCTATCTTGTCCTGTGGGCAGCCAATATCCGGCTTATACCTGTCTGTCCGGCACACATAGCAGGGGTGGGAAGATTGAAGCCGCTCCATTGCAAGTCCACAGTGACCGCACCGGATCTTCCGATAGAAAACTCGTGTGCTTTCCCCGGTAGAACCGGGATGGGAACCCCGATTCAGGCTCTTGGCCGTATCGAAAACCTCCTGCGTAATGATTGCCGGAAATGCCCCATCCACAACAGTCCATTGATTTTCTGTAACAGCCTTGACCCGGCTGGAACCCACCTTTTTTCGGGTAGTCTTGCCATAGATCGCTTTGCCGGTGTACCGCTCATCATCCAGTATCTTGCGAACCATAGAAGAAGTCCAGTAGTTTTTATTCTGGTCTACGCAGTTCCATTTCCGGCTTACCTCTTGGAGTCGTTTCCTTTGCAGCGGGGTCAGCACTCCTTCTGTATTGAACTTTCTGGCTATGTCCGTAGTAGACAGGCCGCTGGGAAAGAGGTCAAACACACGCCGGACCACGGCGGCGGCATCCTCGTCCACCAAAAGGGTGTGCTTATTCCCAGGCGCTTTCTGATAGCCAAAGAACGCATAGGGGGCAACGCAGTAGCCTTTTTCGGCAAGCTGCTTTTTAGTCGATCTCACTTTTTCCGATAAGTCTTTGCTGTAAAGGTCGTAGATCACATTTCGGAAGGACACATCAATCAAGCCCGCAGAACCGTACTTGTGATCCTTGCTGTCATAGGAATCGTTGATGGCGATAAATCGCACATCCAGGAAAGGGAAAATCTGTTCCAGATAGTCCCCAACCACGATATAGTCGCGCCCAAACCGGGACATATCCTTGACGATAATGCAGTTGATCTTCCTCTGGCGTACCTGTTCCAAAAGCCGCCGGACGGCGGGCCGCTCCATGTTCGTCCCAGAATAACCGTCATCACAAAATTCAAGAATCTGCGCCCCGGCAAATTCAGGCCGCAGCTCAATGAAACGGCGGATGTAGGCCCGCTGATTGACAACGCTGTTGCTTTCGCTTTTTTCATCGGATAGGTCGCCGTCCTCAGCGGAGAGCCGGATGTAAATGGCGATCACATAGTTCAACATTTGCTGTAAGACCTCCGGCATCGTGCTACACCTCCTCCTGAAACAACTTCTTCATCTCGTCCTGATAGTTCAACACGATATGTACCTGCTTGTCCTCATTCACATAGATTTTCTCCACCAGCGCCAGCAGCATCTCACGGGTCAGCTCTTTTTCATCCCGGAACTTGGCAAAAGCGGAAAACCACTTATTTTGTTTGGGGTTTGCCTCCGGCAAGGTGTCCTTTTCGGCCTGCAAATCCTGAAGGCGTCCCTCAAGCTGGCGGGCTTCATCCTCATACCGGCTTTTTCCGAACAGATAATCCGCCTGCGTTACAATACCGTCCACATAGCTTTCAAAGAGCGTCTGACGGAGTGTGTCCAGCTTCTTCAATCGTCCCTGCACCGATACGATCTCATTGTCAAGAGCCGTCCTGCGGCTTCTGGCCGCCGAGGACCGGCTGACCCTTTGGATGACCGCCTCCGCATCCGTGAGCATCGCCATCTGCAATCGAAGGACCTCATAAACGGCCGCCTTCAAATCGCTTTCCCGCAGGCCGCCCGCATTGAGGCATCCGGCATCCAGAAGCATAGCGTGGCGGGGGCAGATAAAGTGGTACACCACCGTTCTGCCTTTGTTGTAAACGCTCTTATAGCGTGTCATATTGTGCTGGCAGCACGCACATACCACAAGCCCCTCAAAAATGTTTTCGCTGTCAAAATGGGCGTATTTCCCCAGACGGCTGTGGTATTCCTCGTGCTTGGCTTTCAAAATGGCTTGAACCGCGTCAAACAGCTCCTGCTCAATGATCGCCTCATGGGTGTTGGGCACAATGATCCACTTTGATGAGGGCATGGTTTTCTGCTTCTGCCCAGCGTGCAGCTTTGTGATTTTTTTGCCCTGAGCCATGTGCCCCAGATACACCGGATTCTCCAAAATATGCTTCACTGTCTGCGTTTGCCACGGAGCATTTTCGGAAAACCTTTTGGTGAATATGATGCCCTGTAAATAACGGTGATAGTTTGGATTGGGGATTTGCTCGGCGGTCAGCGTTCTTGCAATCGCGGCGTTACTCATCCCATCCTTTTTCATCTGAAAAATACGCTGCACCACCTTCGCCGCGTCTGGGTCAACGGCCAGCTTATGCCGATCCTCCGGGGATTTCACATAGCCATAGGCAGCGAAATTGCCGATAAACTCGCCGCTGCGTTTCTTGGTGTCCAGCGCAGAATACACCTTTTGAGAAATGTCCTTGGCGTAAATGTCGTTCATCAGGTTTTTCAGCGCAATCGTCATGGCCTCTCCGCTGTCCGCCCGGATGCTGTCGTAGTTGTCGTTGACAGAGATAAACCGCACTCCCATGAAGGGCAGCACCTTTTCTAGAAAGTTTCCGGTTTCCAGGAAGTCGCGCCCAAACCGGGACAGGTCTTTCACAATGATGCAGTCCACCCGGCCTGCTTTCACATCCTCCATCATCCGCTGGAATCCAGGGCGCTCAAAATTCGTCCCGGTTTCTCCGTTGTCACGATAGCAGTCGTACAGCTCCAAATCAGGGTGCTTGGCGATGTACCCGCACAGATAGTCGATCTGCGTTTGCAGGCTCTCGCTGTCCTTGCGGTCACGGGTGTCCATGATGGAGAGGCGCACATAAAGGGCTGTGCGGAAAATCCGCAGAGCGGCGGCCTTGGGCAGTTCATCCACCGGAACGCCCTGTGCGGCCGCAATCTGTTTTCTTCGGCTCACACGCGCCATTTACACCGCCTCCTTTACCGTGGGGGCTGTATGCGTCGCCTGACGCTCCATATACTGTTCGATATAGGCTGCCGCCGCCCTGTACTCATTCTGGTACTTGAAAATGATCTCAATTCGGTTCCCTTCATAGACATAGATACGGTCGATGATCTTCACCAGGATTTTGCGCTCCATCACATCCACATGGCGGAAGGACTTGAAATGTGCGATCCATTCCCCCTGCGGGGAACCCGCCCGCACAATGGCGTCCAATTCCTCCTGCCGCTTACTGATGGCCGCCGCAATCGCCTCGCACTTTTCCGTGTAAATCCGCTGATACTGCTTGAACTCATCTTCATTCAGCAGATGGTCCACGAACTTCTCATAAGCGGACATTTTGAACCGCATGGCCTGTTCATAATCGGCTTTCAGCTTTTCAAGCTGCCGGTCAATCTTTCTGGCCTCTGTGTCCTCTGCGGGGAGGGCGGCGATGAATTGCAGGGTTTTCTCAATATTAAGCACCGTTTCCATGTGAGCGTGGATACAGTCACGAACTGCGTCTGTCAGCAGCGCCTCGCTGATATTGTGGGTAGTGCAGGCGGTTTTGTCCGCCCGATTGGTGGAGCAGG
>OGRT01002204.1_pt1 | contig 11385 bp, 12 predicted proteins | sample 1553581 | NCBI WGS metagenome assembly OGRT01 (sample SAMEA2580113, study PRJEB22360) | human gut metagenome | biome: human gut; feature: human-associated habitat; material: faeces | place: Denmark | collected 2008/2010
ACGAATAAACTAATAAATCTGGAGTACTTATGATACAACTTAAGACGAAGCATAAAGGAAATCAGTTGACGATTACCCACAAATTGAATCAAAAGGAACAGGTAGCCCATCTGGAACAGTCCCTGATCGAACAGGGCGAGATTCCGGAGCTGCAGCCGGTGACGATCCACAACGGACTGTTTGGGATCAGGATGCAGTTTATACTGAGTGATTGTATCTCTCTTCCGGAATATCTGGCAGCAGGGATTCCACTGGAACAGTTCAGCAAATGTCTCCTGGAGATCATTCATATCATTCAGGAGTGCGAATCTCATGGAATCAGCATCAGCAATCTGGAGGTGCGGCCGGAATACATCTATTACGATGTGGCAAGACAAAGGATACGCATGTTGTACTGGCCGATCCATTCGGTAAAGGAATATCCGGATATCCGGGGATTGTTTCAGAATATGATGGACCAATACGCATACCGAAACGATGAAAGGGATATGTTCTTTCGGATGACAGGTCCACTTGGAAAAAGGGAAAAACTGGATCTGCTGGAATGGGAGAAGATGATTTCCCTGTGTACCGGCATCTCTCGAACCCGGCAGCAGGAATATTGTCTGTACCATATAACAAAACAAAGATGGATCAGTCTGAAACAATATCCATTTTCCATAGGGCGTCAGCCGGGGGCGTGCAATTATGCGGTGGATGATTCTCTGGTCAGCAGATGTCATTTCACACTTTTGATGCGAAACGGGCAGATCTGTATCCGGGACGATAATTCCGCCAACGGAACCAGGGTGGAGGGCCATCTGCTGGAACGTGGAAGAGAATATATTTTACAGAATAAGAATCAGATCGTCATTGGCAAACAAAGATTCCAGTTTTTTACAGAAATACAGAACACAAGATAAGAACAGAATCAGGAGCATCCTGAGACATAGCGCGCGAATGGATGCGTATAGCATTAATTCTGTGCATCGCGAAGCGTGTTAATGAGAACGGAGCGAACAGTAACCTAAGAATAGAAGAAACAGGGGGATTACAGCATATGGGCTTGATTTTGGCAATCTATACCAACGATGCCTACCAGGAGGTGCATCTGCCGCAGATCGACAATGCGGATTATGATCTGTGGCTGCATGCCAGATCCTACGGCATCCGACAGGATATTCATATTTTTATGGAGGTATTGGATCAGCAGTGGAGGTTTCGGACTTCCGGAGACTATGCAGTGATGTATGCAAAAGGAGAGTTTGGGGATACCCCACTCAAACCGGGTCAGATCCTGCAGATTGAAGCGAAAAGCGGTGATACCCTGGCAGTTCTTGTGCTGGCATCGCCAAAGGAACTGACAGCTTCCAGCAAATTCCGTATTCTTGGCAATACCATCTCTATCGGTAAGGCAGAGGATTGTGATATCTGCTATCCGTCTCAGAGAATTATCTCTCAGCATCATGCCCGGCTGCAGGTACAAAACGGTCGCTGTGTGATCACGGATACCAGTACCAACGGTACTTATGTAGGAAATCTGCGGATGCATCAGTCTCAGGAACTGCGATTTGGCGATCTGATCAATCTGTACGGGTTGTCTATCACTTATCTTGGAGATATTCTTTCCGTCAGCTGTCTGGATGGTCAGGTTTATGTGAATCCGGACAAGCTGGAAATTGTTTCTTTTCCAAAAACAGTTGATAAAAACAGGAAAACAGAAGAAATTCCTTCCAGTGAGAAGATCGTACATATTTCACCTCGCGTGATTCCCAAATTATTTGACGGGGAGGAACATATTGATAATGTTCCTCAGAAAAGAGAAGAAGATAACAAACCGGCCTGGATGAGTATATTACCCTCTTTTACCATGATGCTTCCTATGATGCTGGGATATTCTCTGATGAGTTCCGGTAACATGGGAATGGGTATCTTTATCACCGGCGGTTCTGCGGTTGTTGGTACTGCATGGGCCATCATCAACCTGCGTTACAACAAGAAGGATCACAGAGAAAAGGAGCAGAAGCGTCTGACCAGATATGAGGAATATCTGATCCAGACTGCAGAACGTATCCGTGACAAGTTTGAATTCAACCGGAAAGCACTGCTGGAAATGTATCCGGACGCGGTATCCTGCAGTTGTTATACCGAAGACTCCCCGGAGATCTGGACCCGTTCCAAACAGTATTCGGATTTTCTTTATCTGCGTCTGGGGCTTGGGGAAATGCCTTTCCAGGTAAAAATATCTGTTCCCCACAAAGGATTTTCCATGATTGACGATGAACTGGCGGATCGCCCGGAGAATCTTGCAAGAAACTTTGAGACCATGCGGGATGTTCCTCTGGGAGTGAAACTCAGTGATCACTCTGTAGTAGGTGTGCTTACCGGTTCGGATCAGAGCGCAGCCCTGAATCTGTCAAGGGTTCTCATCGCCCAGCTTGCTGCCACCCACAGTCCGGCAGATGTAAAACTGGTCGTCTTGTATGATGAAAATTCCGAACATGCCAGGGAATGGTCCTATGTACGCTGGCTGCCCCATGTGTGGAACGAAGAGCGGAACATGCGTTATGTGGCATCCAATGAAAGTGAAATCAATGATGTTTTATATGCTCTGGCACAGGTACTGAGAAATCGGTCCGAAAGTGCACAAAGCTACGGATCACCTAAGAAATTCTATCCTCATTATGTAGTTCTGGTGGAGAAGCCGGAGATGCTGGAATCCCAGATGATCTCCAAATATCTGTATGAAAGCGGAAGTGCCCTGGGAGTTACCACGGTGATCCTGGCAAGCTCCTATGAAAAACTGCCAAGTGAATGTAGCTTTATCATACAGGACGATGAAAACTTCAAAGGAATCTACGGAGTAAGAGAAGGTGGAGACGAGAGAAGAAATGTAAGTTTTGACATGGTCAGCTATCCCCAGATGGATCACATGGCAAAGAAGATGAGTATGCTGAAGGTAAATCAGATGGAAGCCAGCAGTGATATTCCGAATTCTATTACTTTCTTTGAGATGCTGGGTATTCACCGACTGGAAGAGATGAATGTGCTGGAACACTGGAGAAAGAACCGTACCTATGAGTCCATGCGTGCGTTAATCGGGCAGAAAGCGGGAAATAAAGACTGCTATCTGGATATCAACGAAAAATACCATGGTCCGCATGGTCTGGTTGCAGGTACTACCGGTTCCGGTAAAAGTGAAACGCTGCAGACTTATATTATCTCTCTGGCAATGAATTTCAGCCCGCAGGATGTGGGATTTCTGATCATTGACTTTAAGGGTGGAGGTATGGCGAATCTGTTTTCAAAACTGCCGCATACGATCGGTCAGATTTCCAACCTTTCCGGAAGTCAGGTACGCCGTGCGATGGTTTCCATCAAGAGTGAAAACCGCAGACGTGAGCGGATCTTCGGGGAATATGGTGTGAAAAATATAGATGAATATACAAAGCTGGTCAAGAACCGTGAAGCCAGTGAACCGATTCCCCATCTGCTGATCATCATCGATGAGTTTGCAGAGCTAAAGAGAGAAGAACCGGAGTTCATGCGGGAGCTGATTTCCGTAGCGCAGGTAGGTCGAAGCCTTGGTGTCCACCTGATCCTGGCAACACAGAAACCGAGCGGAACGGTAGATGACAATATCTGGAGCAATACAAAGTTTAAACTGTGTCTGCGTGTGGCTGACAAACATGACAGTAACGATATGCTGCACAAACCGGATGCTGCCTTCCTGACACAGACCGGACGCGGGTATCTGCAGGTTGGAAATGATGAAGTATACGAACAGTTCCAGTCCGGCTGGAGTGGTGCGGTCTATGATGCTGACGGAAATGGTGGAAAGAACGGAGCGGTGATCCTGGATCTTCAGGGAAGAGAGATGGCAAGTGGACATCGTTCCAAAGGTGAGAAAAAGAAAAAGACCATGGTTCGCTGGATGACAGAGGTTGTCACGGTGATGCTGGAAGCAGGAAAAAATCAGGGTGTGGGAGAAGCACTGTTCCTTTGCAGCCGTGAGGAAAGAAGAACGCTGGCGAAAGAGACGATTGCACGTCTGAACGCAGCGGAAGAGAGATTTCCTGAAAATGCATCCAATATACATATCATAGAAGAGATGATCCAGTGCTGGCCGCAGTCCCATGGTACGGAAGCAGAGATTGCAGAAGAACTGATCGAGCAGTTCCAGACTTCCGGCAGGAAACTTCCGGAACAGAAAGAGATCACGCAGCTGGATGCAGTGGTTCGTTATCTGGCGGAACTGGCTGAAAAGAATAATTATATCAACAAACAGAAATTGTGGATGCCGGAACTTCCGACACAGATCGCGATGAATCAGCTGCAGGGATACGAAGAAAACTCCTATCAGAATGGCAGCTGGCCACAGCATGAGAAAGAATTTGTTCTTTCCACTTATATCGGTCTGATTGACGATCCGGAAAATCAGATGCAGTATCCGCTGGTTCTTGATCTGGCATCGAAAGGGCATCTGTCTGTAGTGGGTGGTGTTACCAGCGGTAAGAGTACGATGCTGCAGTCTCTGGTATATGGTCTTGTGACCGGTTATTCACCGGAAGAAGTAAATATTTATGCAATTGATTTCAGCAGCCAGATGCTGTGTCCGTTCGAGGAGGACGCACATGTGGGCGGCGTGGTTCTCGAAGGGGAGGACGACCGCCTGAACAAATTGTTTGGTATGATCGGAAGTATGCTTGCTGAGAGAAAGAAGATCGTAAAAGGAGGAAGTTTTGGTCAGTACGTGAAACTGCATGGTCATAAACTCCCGGCGATTGTCCTGGTAATCGATGGTTATGCAAACTTCCGTGAGAAGACAGATAATCGTTTCGAAGATATTCTCCTGGAATTATCCAGATCTGCAGAGGGATACGGTATTTTCCTGGTGATCTCTTCCGCAGGGTACGGTGCAACCGAATTACAGAACAAAATTGCCGATAATATGCGCCAGAGTATCTGTCTGGAACTGGGTGATAAATACCGGTATGCAGAGGCACTTCGGACTTCGCATTTTGATGTTCTTCCGGAGAATAATATCAAGGGCCGTGGCCTGGCAGTTATTGATGGAAATGTACTGGAATATCAGGCGGTATTACCGGTGATCGCAGAGAATGATTACGTTCGTTCCGAGCAGATCAGAGAAAAAAGTGAACAGATGAGTGCGGTATGGAAAGGAAGAAGAGCAGCGGAGATCCCGGAGATTCCGGAAAAACCGACCTGGAGTATCTTTACACAGCTGGATCGCTATCAGCGGATGATTCAGGAAAAGGCAGCACTTCCGGTGGCATATGTGCAGGAAGATGCGTCATTGTTTGGCATCGAACTGGCGAAGACTTTCTGCTATATCCTTCTCGGAAGAGAACGGACCGGCAAATCCGTACTGCTTCGTAATATTGCGTGTGCAGCAAAAGATATGGAAGGAAAACTGCTGTTTTTCGATCATGAAAAAGGAACCGATAAGGTAACTGCAGATCTGACAGGTGCACAGTATGCATCGGATGCAAGGAGCTATTTTAATAATATCAAAGAGCTGATTACCATTACCAATGAACGTGCTCCACGGCGAAAAACATTACAGAATCAGGGACTGGAGGATGAGGAAATCTACGAACAGATCCGTCAGGAGTTCCCGCCGGTATTTGTCTGCATTGCTGATCTTTCGTATTTTATGCAGACGATTTATACCAATCTGGAGGGCATTGGTAAGCTGAGTCCCTGGATGGAGAATATTTTTGCAAAAGGCCGGCTATTAAATGTATTTTTCTTTGGCGCATGCAATGTGTCCGAACTGCCGGGTATGATGGATAAGATCGCTTATCTGAATTTTATCAGTGAAAAGAACGGAATCGTTCTTGGCGGAGAACTGAGTAAACAGAATCTACTTTCCTATACGAATATCAGTTACAGTGAGCAGGTAAAACGAATGAAACCGGGTCTGGCTTACGCTACACTGGCAGAGGATAATCAGGTGGTAGAACAGATCGTGATTCCGCAGAACAGGGGGACAGTAATACAATGATTCAAATCCTGGCATATGGAGGAAAGAATGAAATGCAGAGCCTGCGTGACATGCTGATCCATCTGTCTGTGCAGTATGAGAAACTGGAATATAAACTGAAGATTTTTACAACGGTAAAAGCCTGGGAGAAAGCTACAGCAAAGATGGATCTGATCGATCTTGTAATCTGCGATGTATCAGATCCACAGGCTGTGGAGATGTTGGTTCGGGCAAGGAAGAATTACAGGGAAGCAAAGATTATTCCGATTGCGGATGAACACATTTTGCCGTCGGTCTATGTAAGACCGGACATTTCCCCATGCACCCTCCTGTGGAGACCACTGAAAACAGAAAAAAACAGGAAGGCATTATTACAGATTCTGCAGACCTTTGTGGTTTCGAACGAGGAAGAAAGAGTATTTTATATCACAACACGTCAGAAAACGCAGACCGTGCCTTATGGGAAAATCCTGTATTTTGAAGCCAGAGAGAAAAGGGTTTATGTGCGGACAGAATTTCAGGAAATCGGCTTTCACGCAACACTGTCCGGGCTGGAAAAGGAATTGCAGGATGCTTTTATCCGATGCCATAAAGGATATCTGGTAAATAGAGACAAGATCAGGAGTGTGGACTGGTCACAACACCTGGTGCAGGTCGGAGAGGACTGTATCCTTCCGATCTCACGAAACTATCAGAGCAGATTAAGGGAGGCGTACCATGAAAGAAGCAATGGATGAGACAAGGATCTTATCCACCCTGGAGGTAAAGATCTGTATGCAGATCCTGGGTGTGGAAGAATGGAATTATTTCCCGATTGCTTCAGAAGAAGAAAATCTGGACCAGAGGATTCTGGAAGCGTTTCTGCGGCTGGTGGAGATGGGATTTCTGGAAAGCTGTGGTGGCGGCTATCGCAGGACACAACAGATGGAAGAAGTATTTGCACAGGCGGTGCAACCGGAATTTACCATGCAGATCCTGAAAAAGGAAAGTATGCCGCTGGTTGTCACCGGAAACAGGGAGAATATGGTAGTTCTGGAAACGATATCTGTTCAGGAAGGAAAAGTACGGGTTTACCATACTGATCAGGAAAGAATCTGGAGATATCTGAACGAATTTTCCGGGAAACAAAAAGCGGAAAAAAGCATGGCAGATCTGTCGGGTGCATCCAGAGTGGAGAACTCGGATATCGCGATAAAACTGGAAAAAGGGCAGCAGGACAGTCTGCTGTATATCTGGCAGAGCGATACCGGGAAAAAATATCTGAAAAACGGGGAACAGAAAGAGACGACACTGGAGAAAGAAATATTTTGGAAGCTGCTGGAGGGAGAAGACAGATGATCATCGTAAATGTTGTGTTTGGAGAGATGAACAAAGCGTACGACTTTAAGGTGGATGAAACAGAGGAGGTCCGACTGCTTGTGGATGAGATGGTAGGGATGATCGCAGAGAAAGAACATTTGAATGTAAGTAAACATTCCGGACTCTTTCTGTTGTGTGACCAGAAAAGACAGAGGGTATTTCCACCGGACACTACGCTGGCAGAACAACAGGTGGCCTATGGAGATACGTTATTTTTGATATAACATGCAGGTTATCCCGTTTGACATGCAGGTTATCGCATTGGGGAAGAGGAAGAGAGAAGATATGGTAGAGTATAGTCATGGAAAGGGAGGGAGGTAATGTGATAAAAGTCAATACCGTTGCCCTGGAAGAAAATGCCTCCAATCTGCAAAAGATAGAGATGCAGGTTGCGGATATCCTGTATGATATTTCATTGATTGAAAAGGAACTAACCTGTAATCATACTGTATTTGAAGAAGAGATCCATGCGATACAGAAGCAGACTAGCAGAATCAATAAAGAAAAAGAATATCTTCACACGATGCAGCAGTGTCTGGCACAGTGTTCGCAGCAATATATACAGACAGAACAGAAAAACAGCAGGTACGGTGAAGAGATTCCGGTGACCGAAACAACGAAAAAAACCGGATTGCCGGAAGTAAAAGTTGCCGGACGGATCGATCTGACCATGACGAATATCTATCGCCAGAACCAGCCAAACCGGATGAACATTATCCGGCGAGCCTGGATCAACCGCTGGATCGTGATGTTTCCGTGGCATGGAAATCACTGGAAATTGATGAAAGCCCCTGTTGTAAAACGGAGCCAGGTACTGGTGTTTCTTCCGGATACAGTGCTTAATCAGCGGATTCAGCAAATGGTTCAGCTGATGGTGAAATGATGGGATATATCATCGGATTTATCTCACAAAATCAGACACAGAAAGATTTCGAAGGTATATGAAGAAGAGGAGGGAGCAGATGAAGTTTGAGGTAGAGACAGGTCAGGTCAACAGCATGGTACAGAGCTTCAAAGAATCTCTGGCACAGATTTCAGCGAACAGACAGCGAATGTACAATGCTATGGAAACGCTGGACGGTATGTGGCAGGGACAGGCTCACGATGCATTTGCGGTGCAGTATCGGAGTGATAACGAAGAAGTGGTTGCACTTTTGAAAGATCTGGAACAGGTAGCAGAAAATATCGCGAAAGCAAGACAGGAGTATGATACCTGTGAGCAGCAGGTAAAAGAAACAATAGCTGCAATTGAGATATAGAGCAGGAGGAGAGAATATGGCATTAACAGGTCAGATTATTGTTACAACGGAGCAGCTGCGGACCCAGGCGGGAGTTGTCCGACAGGAATTAAGCAGTATGCAGGCTCAGTTTGACCGCATCAAAGGCTTGATTGACGGATCCTCCGGATACTGGATCGGTGAAGCGGGAGATGCTCACAGAAAGCAGTATACAGGCAGAATCTCATCGATAGAAGAGATGTTTAAAAAATATGCGGAACATGTGAAGGATCTGGAAGAGATGGCAGGAGTATACGAAGCAGCAGAACAGGCAGCATCCAACGCAGCAGACTCTCTTCCGATGAGTTTGCTGGATTAAGGAGGAGACATGAAGACAGCCAGATCGATTTCAATAGCATTTGGAAATGCAATTGCACAGGCGGAAAAACTGGAAGCCAGTGCCGAGCAGATGCGTGCTTCGAAAAGACAGATGGATAGTATCCGGGATTCCCTGAAAACAGAATGGGAAGGAGAAAGCGCATCTCTTTACTTCCAGAAATGCGATCTTCTGGGAGCAAAATTAGAAAAAACAGCCGGCGAACTGGCACAGATCGCGTCGGTTATCCGCAGATCAGCCAGAGCATACCGGGATGCTGAGATGAAAGCACTTGAAGCAGTGCAGACAAAAACGTTAACTTAAAAAAATTATTATATTTTAGGAGGAAATTAACATGGCAAAATTTCAGGTAACAACAGCAGAACTGAAAGCGGCAATCGCAGATCTTCAGGAGAAAAACGGCACATTCAAAAACAAAGTCAGCGAACTGGAACAGTCCCAGCAGGCACTGAGAGCACAGTGGCAGGGCGATGCCAATACTGCATTCAACACAGCATTCGAGAATGACAAAGCACAGTGGACAACATTCTCCACGCTGATCGATCAGTATATTCAGGCGCTGCAGACGATCCTGCAGACTTACGAACAGGCAGAAGCAACCAACACTTCTACTGCATCCAACAGAAGTTATTAGAGTAATTGTTCAGCAGCCACTGTAAAGGTGCTGCATAGGTACAAACTTACCAGGAACTATACAAAAGTAAACGAAAAGGAGAATAACAGATATGGAAGGAACATTATTAGTAACACCTGCAGAATTAAAAACAACAGCCAGCACATTTCAGGGAAAAGCAGGAGAAGTAAAAAGTCTGCATGACGAGATGATCAGCAAAGTAAACGCACTGTCCGGAAGCTGGACCGGCGAAGCATCTGAAGCATACAAAAGCAAATTCAGCTCCTTACAGGCAAGCATGGACAAAGTCAACCGTATGATCATGGAACATGTAAACGATCTGAACAACATGGCAGATGAATACGAAAGAGCAGAGACCACAGCGATGAATGCTGCCAACGAACTGCCGGCAAGTACACTGGATTAATGAAATGTAGTTTCCGAATACCCATAGGAAATATTATTTGCGAGTTTCTTATGGGTGTCGTGGCAGTCTCCGGAGTCTCTAAAAACACAGACGTTGGCTTATTGACTGCATAAGCAAGGGCTTTGTTAATTCAATAGGCAAAGCCCATTGATTAAGAAAGATAGACGTAAAACTGAGGTAAGCACATGGGAAAAATTCGAGTAAATACGGATGCCATAGACTATCAGATGCAACAGATGGAGCATATTTCGAGTTCGCTGGATCAGATTTCTTCTGAAATCAGTGAAATAAGTAGAGGGCTGAGCTGGCAGATATCTTCGCGTGAACAGATAAAGAACAGATTGGACGCATATGTGGATTATGTAGTACGATTGACTTATAGAGTGAATAGGTTGCATGCGGGTCTGAATAGTGCAAAATTGAAATATATAAGTGCAGAACAAAGAGCTAATCCAGACTTTCATGGTATAAGTGTGAAAAGTCCGTCACCGATATCGGATAATAAATTTCGCATTGAAAAGGCTCAATTACTGGTTTTACATCCTATGGATGTAGATAAGCATATTGGAAAATATTGGAAAATGCTTGCAGTATTGCCTATAATGCCTATGATGCCTGTATGGGGGCCGTTGATATTTAATACGATGAAGAATACATCCTGGAAATTGTTGGATGGAAAACTAGATTGGAATGGAAAAGCCACCTGGGATATCCAAGAAGGAGAAGCAGGAGCAACCGTTGAAGGAAGTGCGTCAGGCTCGCTGCTCACCGGAACAATCGACGGTAAGGCAGGTATAGCCTCCGGAACTGCGACAGTCAATGCAGGAAACGGAGCAGTTAAGGGAGAAGCAGGAGCAACGCTTTTTAAAGATGGTAAATTGAGCCCTCAGATTAAGGCCAAAGCATCAGCCGAGGCATCGGTAGCAAAAGGAGAGGCCAAAGGTCAGCTCGGAAATGATGACTACAATTTACATGCAGGCGCAGACGGAGCGCTCTTGAAAGCAAAGGCAGAAGCCGGAGCAGCAGCAGGAAAGATCACGTACCAGGATGAGACTGGCAATACAAAAACCGGATATGGTGTCGAGGCCAGTGCCGGAGCAGAAGCTTATGTAGCGGAAGGGAAGGTTTCGGGAGGCTTTACGTTTGCTGGGGTGAAAGTTGATCTGTCCGCTTCCGGAAAGGCCGGAGGAGCAGGCGCAAAGGCCGGAGGACGTATTACGACCGGAGGCATGTCCGGAGAAATCGGAGCGGGTCTTGGTCTGGGAGCATCCATAAAAATCGACATCGATTGGAGTGGACTATTCAAGAAAAAGAAGTAAAACCAGAAGTGGTATGATATAATGAGCGTTAGCGAGCGGGAACAAACGAAGTTTGTTCATCGGGAGC
>OGRT01002207.1_pt1 | contig 11376 bp, 4 predicted proteins | sample 1553581 | NCBI WGS metagenome assembly OGRT01 (sample SAMEA2580113, study PRJEB22360) | human gut metagenome | biome: human gut; feature: human-associated habitat; material: faeces | place: Denmark | collected 2008/2010
TTGTTGAGAATGGTAAGAGAGGCAAGGCAACATGGCTCTATATTGATGAGTTCCACGTTCTGCTTAATTCCGAGTATTCTGCAAAATATCTGCAGCAGCTTTGGAAGAAAGTAAGAAAGCAGGGAGGTCTTTGTACCGGTATCACGCAGAATGTCGTTGATCTGTTGCAGAATTACACAGCAACCACAATGCTTGCAAACTCAGAGTTTGTGGCACTTTTAAAGCAGGCGAATACAGACAGTTCCAAGATGGCAGAGGTTATCGGAGTATCAGAGGCACAGCTTAGATTTGTAACCAATACCGCATCGGGAATGGGACTTATCAAGTGTGGCTCGGTGGTGATTCCGTTTGATAATCAGATTAGCAAGGATACAGACCTCTACAGACTGTACAACACCAATATTCACGAGAAGATTGCAGAACAGAAGAAGCGTGAAATGCAGAATAATGTCGAATAATGTTGATAGAGGTCGCAATTTGCGACCTCAAAGCATAGCCATCCGGGAAGCTGGGTGGCTGTTTTGCATATTGAGTGAAAGAAGGTGAGAACATTGAAGATAAAGAAAGTGGATGACAAACCGATGGTCATTCACACCAAGGAGAAAGCCAAGATTCATGCCCACGAGCCAAAGGGTGCCAAGATTAAAGGCAGCAACATCTATACAGTAGAGAGAGGCCCTAAGACTATCGGTGCAAAGGGTGCTGATGAAAAAAGTAAGTCCTATCGCAAGAGTACCATTCATCAATCAGAGCCGAAGAATAAGGGATTATCAAGATTTAAGCGAAACTATAGAGAATCAAACACTTCCATCAAGACCAAGAATACTAATCTTCACATTGCAGGAAGAACAGGTGCACTTGCAGCCGGGGCAGTAACAGAGCAGGTGGAAGGCGGGCAGGAGGTATCGCAGGCAGCATATCTTGCATATGAAGCAAGCCGCCCTGTTACCGGAACTGCTTCCAAGGGTGCAGCACTTTTCAGGAAAAAGGCGGCAGCCGAGGCAAAGAAGCGTATCAAGAAGGTAGAGGCAGGAAAGAAGCTGGCAAAAAGGACAGCAAAGAAAGCTGCCAAAGCTACTGCCAAGACGGTAGCTAAAGAGACGGCAAAAGAAACAGCCAAGACAACTGCCAAGGTTGCAACAAAAACTGCTACAAAGGCAGCTGCTACAGCGGCAGGAACAGCGGTTGCACCGGGAGTTGGTACTGCAATCGGCATGGCAGCCGGATATGCTGCAGGTGTGTCCATAGAGGTCAAGGATGAAAAGATGACCAACCGGAGCAGGAAGATAAAATTCTTTCTGGATAAGATGAAAGCACAGGAGAATCAGACAGACAGCGTGGCAAAGCTGGTAAAGGATCTGATTGTGCGAAAAGCGATTACCTGGGTAAAGGCAGCGGCACCGATTGTCGGACTGGTGCTGTTGTTACTTGTTCTTGTAGTTGCCATGATTGCGGTTCCGGTTATTGCGGCGATAGCAATCCTTTACAACTCACCATTTGCTTTATTTCTGCCACCACTTGAATCAGGAGATACAGTACAGACAGTAACGAGTGCTTATGTGCAGGAGTTTAACCGGGATGTGAACACGAAAGTGAATGAGCATACCGGATATGACCTTGGAGAGCTTGTATATGTGGATTATGAAGGTATGGAAGAAAATCCAAGCAATTACTATGACATCATGGCAGTCTATATGATCAAGCATGGCGTCGGAGATACAGCAACAGTCATGAATGATACTTCTAAAGGCTGGCTGCAGGCAGTTGTAAATGATATGTGTTCATACACCACAAGCACCGGAACAAAGGACGTGGAAGAAACAGATGCAGATGGCAATGTAACAACGGTCACTAAATCGGTTCTATATGTGAATGTCACGCTGAAATCTTATCGGGATATGATTTCGGTCTATGGATTTAATTCTGATCAGGTGGAAATGCTTGAGCAGATCATGAGTCCTGAGTTTATGGGACAGCTTGGATATGCCGGAAGCGGAAGTGGCGGCGGAGGCGGAAGTCCGGGAGTAAGCTCCATGACTGAGGATGAAATCAATGCCATCCTAAACGAAATTACAGACAGCAGGCAGAAAACAGTCTGCTCCTATGCACTTCACAGAGTTGGCTTTCCTTATAGTCAGGATTTAAGAGACAGCGGTAACTATTATGACTGTAGTTCCTTAGCCTATTATTCATGGAAAGATGCAGGTGTGGATATTAGTTACGGCGGTGCAACCACAGCGGCTGCGGAGGCACAGGGACTTGATGAAGCCGGAAAGACAGTCTCCTTTGATGAGTTACAGCCGGGAGACCTTATCTTCTACAGTTTTACAAGCAACGGAAGATATAAGAACATCAGCCATGTGGCTGTATACGTCGGAAATGGCAAGGTGGTAGAGGCACTTAATGAAAGTCTTGGTGTGGTCTACAGGGATGTGGCAAGCACAGGAAAGATTGTTGTGATAGGAAGACCATAACAGGAAATTTGCAGAGAGGGAATAGTCCCTCTTTGAGACTGGAGGTAAGAATGGATTTAAAAGATATGATACTGGTAACAGAAAACAACAGGGGAACAGAGACAAATATGCTGATGACTCTGGATGATTATAAGAGTTTTATAGCAATTGATGACATGTCAGAGCTTGCAGACAATTTGTTGCAGCTTGGAAGGACACTTGGTGAAGCAGATAAATTCACAGAGTATTACAGGGCAGCAAATGTAACTGTATCTGCGAGATTCTGTCTGGATGATATTCAGCTGGGACATTTTCTTCAGGGATTTTATAACGATTCCAAAGAATTTCGGTTTGATAAAGAAGCCAGTTCTTCTGAATGTGTTGTAAAGCTTAAGGAGATTGGAATGACCGATAAGGGCTGGGTGGATGATTTTAACCTGCATTATGAAATGGAGAACCGCTCATTTGAAAGGGGACAGACATTCCATAACTTTAATGACCATGATTACATGGTGCTTGAAGCATTATCACCAAGAAATCTTGTGGTGATGGATATGAAGTCAGGTTCTCTTACAATCGCCCTTGGTGCGACAGAGTATAAGCGTTATCCCAAGGATGAGAAGCCTACAAAGGACAATACCACAATCGGGGTATCGTGGGAGCATGGCATTTATCTAGGTTCCACACTCTCAACTACGAATTTCAAGGCATACAAGAGGGAGTATGGCACACCGGAAAAGATAGAGGATATCTATGATTACAGGGCAAAGCTAAAGCAGAAGTTCTATTTTTATCAGGATATGTCAAAGGATGATGATGTACCAAAGAAGCTGCAGAATGATTTCCTTCACCAGATGTATGAGGATTTCGGAACGATTGAAGAGGACTGTTTTTACGACAGGCTGGAAGATGGAAAGTACGATGAGGGCTTTAAGGAAAGACAGGTAAAGGAAGAAAAGAGCCGGTAATGAGATTTTTACAGGAGGCGATATCATATGGAACAGGAATTTGATGTTGAGATAAAGGAAGTGCTTTCACGAGTACAGAAAGTAAAGGCAGAGTCGCTTGACGATGCCATCAATAAGGCAATGGATATGTATTATGCAGAGCAGATAGTCCTTGGAGCAGAGGACATGAAGGGAGTTGATTTCTCGCCATTCAGCGAAGGTCAGCTCCCTTCTTCATTAAAAGAAAACGGAGGAAGAACAAGATGAAAAGTGATTCAACAACAGTAATTAAGAACATGGAGTTTTTAGTAAAGGAACTTCATAAGGAGTGGGACAGATCGGGTGCTTCTAAGGCATCCGTTATTATTTCCCTTGAGGAAGTAGATGGTATCAATGATAAGTTAAAAGAGATTATCTATCAGACACAGAAGTCAGTCGATGAGGATGAGCTGACCTTTAAACAGAGCATTGCAAAGTCCAAGGAGTGCTATGTGCTTCTTCGTGTGGTGCGTAAGATTGCAAAGAAAAAGGATAAATGCGAAAAACAGGCAATCGACAATGAATTTGCAATCGAGCTGGATAAGGATGAGTTAAAGCTCTTTAAGGGATTGTTTGCAGAGATGTTTAAGTAGAGGAGGACAAAGGTATGGGCGTTGATATGAAGGTCAAAGCGATATACGATTCTGAAATTGGTAACATCACCAGATCAGAAAAGAACTGGAAGGATGTGTTAAAGGTCGCAGGTCAGTTATACCGCTATGAATTTGACAATATCGTTATGGTAACAGCTCAAAGACCTCCGGAAAAAAGCACACTCATGGCAGATTATGATACCTGGAAAAAGGTGGGAAGATATGTAAAGCGTGGTGCGAAAGGCTGCGCTATTTTCCCATCAAGGGCACTGAATCCACGCATGAGATATATCTTTGATATCAGTGATACCGGAGGGAAGAATGTTAAGCTGACATGGGACCTTGAGGGAGAAAATCTTAAGGTTTATGTGGATTTTCTTGTGTCAGAAGGTCAGATTGAGCAGTACGATAATAGCGACAGGGAGTCTCTAAAAAATATATTAAAACAGTTTACAGGAACAGATGTTTGGCTTATAATAAAAGAAGAGTTCGGAGACCGAATGACCGAGCTTATGCAACTATCAGGTAGTGTGATAAAGGAAGAAAGTAAGAAACGCAATGGCTTACAGCAGGAAATGGACATGGAGCAGCTTGTATATGCAAGTGTCATGTATGCTGTAGGGACGAGATGCGGATTTGACTTATCTGTGCAAGAACAGGATTTTAGTCAGATCGTAAATATCAAAGACGAAGAGATCATTTACCGTCTTGGTTCCATTGTATGCGATGTCTCCTGTAGTGTTCTTAGAGAATTTAGTCGTAACTTAAAGGCAATCGAGAGCGAAAGGAGAATTGGATATGTTAGAAGAAATGATTTACAAGGAAGTGGACGGACTGCTTTATCCGCAGATAGAGATGCCGGACGAGACGGAGGATCTCACGAAGCTGGGCAAATACGGAAGGATGGCGATGAACTATCTAAAGGAGAACGAGCCGGCAAGATACAAGACGCTGATGAGATTCGGGAAGATGTACGAGAAGATGTCAGCGGTAGAGGAGGAAGCGAACCAGCTGTACGACCAGCTGGAGATGCAGTATCTGGAGAAGCACAAGCCACAAAATCCGTCATCGACAATGGAGATGTGGAAGATAAGAGAGCAGGCGAAGATGCAGGCAGAGGAAGTGGTACTGAATCAGATAGTGATGCGATTCCACTAGAATCAGATGATACAGAACTGAATAGGGAACTTGATGAAATCAATTCATTGGGTGTTAGTAAGGAAGCCGAATATACACAGGCTTCCTTTTTTTTCGACCAGAACGGGCAGGCAAGCATTGGCACCATTCATACTGAGGATGAAAACAATAATCAGTTTATGCGTCAGTTCGAGCAGGACAGAAAAGCTGCATTAGCAGGTAAATATAATTACCTGAATCCAAAGAAGTCAGCAACAGTACCAAGTGAGTATATCAAACAGGTGCTTATGAGAGGTACAGGTTTTATCGGTGGCAAGGGCAGGGTATGCAATATTTTTGAAACAGAGATTGATGCAGGAACCAGAGCAAAGCGTATCAAAGCAGAATATGGTCAGGGAGGTGCAGGCTGGCCGGTTGACGGACTGGGACTGCACGGATATGACACATTTCATGGGAACGGACTGCGTTTTCAGTGGCGAGATGAGGATGGAGAGGTTGAAGGATATGTTTCGTGGAAAGATATCGAAAAAGAGCTTGGTGTCCTTATTCTTACAGGGGAATACCAGCCCGAGACACCTCGTATTGATGAGCTTGCGATGGACGGACTCCGTGAGGATGATGAGGTTATTGATGCCGAATACCGGGAAGTGGAACCAGAAGAGGCAGAATCAGAGATTGATGATTATGCAATACCGGATGAGCCGAAGAGCTATGCTTCTAACAGAGATTATGTAAGTGCAAAAGGTATGACACCACAGGAAGCTGCCGATGAAGACCGCATGGTAACACAGGCAGAATATGGTGCAGAGATAGAAGCTGAAACAACTGAAAAAGATCCATCAGAGCTTCAGTATATTACACCGATTGATTATGCCAAGCGTATTGCAGAGCTTGATGAAGACCTGCGTGATGCGGCGGAGATTCTTGTAACAGATTGCAACTGCTACACTCCGTTTAGGGCATTCCTTATGGATGTGGTGCAGTCTGATTTTGCATTTATGCCCAATAAACTTGACCTTATCAGGGATATTGCATTAGGGACAGATAATGCAGAAAGAAAAGCATATTCCAACAATAAGTATGGTCTTGTGGAGTACTCAATCAGAAGCGGATATGTGAAGATCAGCTATAAGAACAGGAATGGTGTGCGTAAGGAAGGTGCACTCGACTGGCGTGAGTTATATGAAATCTTATCTTATATGGTAAAACAGCCATTTTACTGTGGAGAAGACCAGAAAAGGTATTATCAGGAGACAAAGCAGAAGGCTGACAGGGATAAGATGAATCCGGTCTATAAGAGATTCTTTGATATCGAGGATAGTGTAAAAGCCAATCGTCTTGAAACCAGGGAAAGAGCAATAGCAAATGGCTGGAATACCAAGATTGATGAGAATGGACATGTGGTTTCTGATGAAGCAGTATCAGTAACTGTGGGTGGTATTCAGGCTGATACAGAATCAAAGGAATCAGTGGAAGAAGTATCCGAACAGAAAGAAGCAACATCGAAAAAGCACAATTTTCATTACAATCTCTGGGAAATGGAAAAAGGCGGTGCTAAGACCAGATACCAGTGGAATATGGATGCAATTCGTACTTTAAAGCAGATTGAATCAGAGAATAGGCTTGCCACACCGGAGGAACAGAAGATTTTGTCGAAGTTTGTCGGATGGGGCGGACTGTCACAGGCATTTGATGAGGAAAACGCAGGCTGGAGCAAAGAATATGCAGAGCTGAAAGACCTTTTATCTGATGAGGAATACAGTGCAGCTAGGGCAACAGTAAACAATGCCTTTTACACTTCACCGGAGATTGCCATGTGCATGAACTCGGCACTTGTCCAGTTTGGTTTCAGAGGAGGCAATGTATTAGAGCCATCTATGGGTATCGGTAACTTCTTTGGAAGTATGCCGGCACCTATGCAGAGAAGTAAGCTGTATGGGGTGGAGCTTGACAGCATTTCAGGAAGAATTGCAAAGCAGCTTTATCAGAATGCCAATATCAGCATTACAGGATTTGAAAATACCACATATCCGGATAACTTCTTTGATGTGGTTGTCGGAAATGTGCCATTTGGTGATTACAAGGTGTTTGATCCAAAGTACAACAAGTATAACTTTCGTATCCACGATTATTTCCTTGCAAAAGCACTTGATCAGGTAAGACCGGGTGGCATGGTTGCAGTAATCACCACAAAGGGAACACTTGATAAGGCAAATCCTACTATCCGAAAGTATCTGGCTGAAAGGGCAGAGCTTGTGGGAGCGATAAGACTTCCGAATACTGCATTTAAAGACAATGCAGGAACCGAAGTAACAGCAGATATCCTGTTTTTGCAGAAGAGGGAGAGAAAGATTGATATTGAGCCTGACTGGGTACACCTTGGTGTGACTGAGAACGGAATTGCAGTCAACTCTTATTTTGCAGAGCATCCGGAAATGATGCTTGGTTCTATGGAATATGATACAAGGATTTACGGACAGGACAGCAGATATACAGTCTGTGTGAATGATGATGAGAACTTCAACATGTATGAGGCTCTCAATAAGGCAATCGGTAATATCAAAGCCCAGATGACAGATTTTGAGAGAGTGGGAGATGAGGCGGAGCAGACGGAGGAAGTTATCCCGGCTGATCCGGATGTGAGAAATTACACTTACACATTTTTTGAAGGAAAGCTCTATTACAGGGAAAATTCCGAGATGGTAAGAAAAGAAGTATCACAGACTGCCGAGGAGAGAATCAGAAGTCTTGACGAAATCAGACAGATAACAAGAGAGCTGATTGATATCCAGATGGATGGCTGCAGTGAGGAGGAGCTTTCTGATAAGCAGAGACTTCTTAATGTGAAATATGATGCCTTTATAAAGCAGTATGGAGCCATTACCTCAAAAGCAAACAGAATAGCTTTCAGAGATGACAGCGATTACCCGCTTCTTTGCAGTCTTGAGGAAGTAAACGAAGACGGGGAGGTGAAAAAAGCGGATATGTTTTATAAGCAGACGATTAAGGCAAAGACTGTCATAGACAGGGTTGAGACTGCTGTGGAAGCATTAAATGTATCCGTCAATGAATTTGGATATGTAAATCTTGCCTATATGCTCTCTATCTATGAGCCGGATATTACAAATGCAAAGGAAGAGCTTGCGGTAAAGACCGGACAGACAGTGGATGAGATAACTCTAAGTGACGATGCTTTGGCAGAGCTTAGAAGGGCAGTTCTTGTGGAAGAGCTGGATGGATTGATTTTCCTAAATCCTGACCGATACAACGAGAATAATCCGGATATCGGCTGGGAGACAGCAGACGAGTATCTATCCGGAAATGTGAGAGACAAGCTTCGTGTAGCAAAAGCTATGGCAGCGGATACAGACAATCTGCAGGCAGAAAGATTTGCAGGCAATGTGGCAGCGCTTGAAAAGGTGCAGCCGGAATGGATTGAAGCCTCAGACATTGATGTAAAGATTGGTACGACATGGATTGAGCCGCTGGATTATGAGCAGTTTATCTATGAGCTTCTCAATACACCAAGACGGGCAAGGGCAGTCAGAAGCCAGTTTTACAATACAGGCATTCAGGTACACTTAAATAAGATGAGCATGGAATGGTTCATCGAGAATAAGAGCATGGATAAGCATTCAGTGGCAGCTACTAAGACCTATGGTACAAGCCGCATGGATGCTTATTCTATTTTTGAGGATACGCTGAACCTTAAAACTGTAACAGTCAGGGACAGGATTGATGACGGTGATGGCAAATATCATTACGAAGTCAATAAGAATGAGACAATGCTTGCAAGGGAAAAGCAGAACATGATCAAGGAGAAGTTCAAGGAGTGGCTGTTTGCCGAGCCGGAGCGAAGACAGAAGTATGTGGAATATTACAATGAGACATTCAATAACATCCGTCTGCGTGAGTATGACGGAAGTCACTTACAGTTTCCGGGAATGAATCCGGCGATTGAGTTAAAGCCACATCAGAAGAATGCGGTGGCAAGAATCCTTCTTGGAGGAAACACACTGCTTGCACACTGTGTCGGTGCCGGAAAGTCCTTTGAGATGATGGCTGCCTGCATGGAGCAGAAGAGACTCGGACTTGCCAATAAGACGATCATGGTTGTTCCAAAGCCACTTATCGGTCAGACGGCATCAGAGTTTTTAAGGCTTTATCCGTCAGCAAATATCCTGGTTGCCACAGAGCGTGATTTTGAAAAGAGCCGCAGAAAGCAGTTTGTATCAAGGATTGCAACAGGTGACTATGACTGTATCATCATGTCGCACTCGCAGTTTGAAAAAATCCCGATCTCAGCAGAGAGAAAGGAAAGAATGCTCAATGAGCAGATTGATGAGATCAGCTATGCGATTGATGAGATGAAGGAGCGTAACGGAGAGAGATGGACTGTAAAACAGATGGAAAGCCAGAAGAAAAAGCTGGAGGAACAGCTGAAATCTCTATCTGATGAGAGCAGAAAGGATGACCTTATAACCTTTGAGGAGCTGGGTGTGGACTCTATCATGGTGGACGAGGCACATAATTTTAAGAACCTTGCGATTTTTTCAAAGATGAATAATGTGTCAGGTATCAGCAGCAGTGGAGCGAAGAAGTCAACGGATATGCAGCTTAAATGCCAGTATTTGTCTGAGATAAATGATGGCAGGGGCATTGTATTTGCGACAGGTACACCGATATCCAATACCATGTGTGAGATGTATGTCATGCAGCTTTACTTACAGAAAGCGGCACTTGAAGAGATGGGGATTTATCACTTTGATTCATGGGCAGCAAACTTTGGTGAAGTGACAACAGCACTTGAGCTTACTGTAGAGGGAAGCGGATTCCGTTTTAAGAGCAGATTTAATAAGTTTACGAATCTGCCGGAGCTTATGAATATCTTTAGAGAGGTAGCTGATGTGCAGACCGCAGACATGCTTGACCTTGATGTGCCGGCACTTCGTGGTGGGAAGCCTATCATAGTGGAGTCAGAGCCTGACTGGTATGTAAAGCAGGTTATGGAAGACTTTGTTGTGAGGGCAGAGCGTATCAGAGGTGGTGGAGTTGATCCAAGTGTGGATAACTTCTTAAAGATTACCCATGAGGCAAGACTTCTTGGAACAGATGCAAGACTGATTGATAAGGATGCACCAAATAATCCGGATGGAAAGCTCAATAAGGTAGCGGAGAATGTCTGGAAAGAATATGAGAAAGGAAATGCCAACGGTCATATAGGCTGCCAGCTTATTTTTTCAGATATCGGCACACCGGGACCGGATAAGGACTTTACCATCTACGATTATCTGAAGGGAACACTTATCCAGTATGGTATTCCGGCAGATGAGATAGCTTTTATCCATGATGCCAAGACAGATGCACAGAGGGATGCACTTTTTAAGGAGATGAGGACAGGTAAAAAGAAAGTTCTTATCGGTTCAACAGATAAGTGTGGAACAGGTGTCAATGTGCAGACACACCTTGTTGCAATGCACCATGTGGACTGTCCTTGGAAGCCAAGCTCCATTGAACAGAGGGAAGGACGAGGTATCAGGCAGGGCAATGAAAATAAAGAGGTGGCAATCTACAGATATGTCACCAAAGGAACCTTTGATGCATACAACTGGTCGCTCGTTGAGAATAAGCAGCGTTTCATCAGTCAGGTCATGACAAGCAAGGCAGTAAGCCGAAGCTGCGAGGATATCGATGAGGCAACACTTTCATATGCAGAGATCAAGGCGGTTGCTACAGGTAATCCTTTGATCAAGGAAAAGATGGAGATTGACAATGATGTCCAGAGATTAAAGCTCTTAAAGGCATCCTATGACAATCAGAGATATGGCTTGCAGGATAACTTTATGATCAAGTATCCGAAGCTCATTAAGACAGCAACAGAAAAGCTTGCAAATGTGAGAGAGGATGTCAAAGCAAGGGATAAGGAGCTGATTGATAATCCGGAATTTGCCATTACTATAGGCAAAGCAACTTATACTGAGCGTGTGGATGGCGGAACGATGATGCTTGAAGCAATCAGCAAATGCAAGACCAGAGAGACAACTGCAATCGGTAAATTCCACGGATTTGAGCTGCTTGTGGAAAAGAACTTCCTTGACATCAATTACATGGTGCTTCGTGGAAAGACTGAGTACAAGGCAGAACTTTCCACCAGTCCGGTCGGCAGCATGGTAAAGCTGGAAAACCTGTTCAATGGACTCCATGAGA
>OGRT01002208.1_pt1 | contig 11376 bp, 8 predicted proteins | sample 1553581 | NCBI WGS metagenome assembly OGRT01 (sample SAMEA2580113, study PRJEB22360) | human gut metagenome | biome: human gut; feature: human-associated habitat; material: faeces | place: Denmark | collected 2008/2010
CCTGCCGGTGGCGGCGGTCATCATCCTGTGGCAGCGCAACCTGCCGGATGAGAACCGGGACGACGGCACGCTGGATCTGAAAAAGATCTTACTGGCGCTGGCCATCGGCCTTGGCATCGGCCTGTACGATGGCGTCATGGGCCCGGGCACCGGCACCTTTGCCATCATTGCCTTTACCACCCTGATGGGCTTTGACTTGCGCACCGCCAACGGCAACGGCAAGGTGCTCAATCTGGCCAGCAACTACGCCAGTCTGTTTACCTACCTGATGAACGGTCTGGTGGTGTTCCACATCGGCATCCCCTGCGCCATCAGCAACATTCTGGGCAACCTGCTGGGCTCTCACTTCGCCCTGAAAAAGGGTGCCCGCTTCATCCGCCCCATGATGCTGGTGGTGCTGGTGCTGCTGCTGGGCAAGCTCATCTCGGACGCGGTGCTGTAAGGGCAGGGCGGGACGATTCAGAATGCGCTCCGCGTTCGCTTTGCGCATCAGTAGCGGAAAGAATATTTTTATTTGTAGTTCCGAAACGCCTGCGGGCGTTTCGGAACTACTTTTTCACGGGTAAAAATAAAGACGGGCAGCCCGCGGGCTGTCCGACTTTGTTTTTTGCTAATAGGGTTTTATTCCAGTACCAGCTCTTTATCAAAGAACGCGATGCCGAAGGCGCCGGGGCCGGTGTGGGTGCCGATGACGCAGCCGATCTGGCGCACCAGCGGCTCGGAAAGGCCGAGATTGTCCACCAGATAGGTCTGGATGGGGTTCACCTCGCGGGGGCTGATGGTGTAACCGGCCAGAGAGGGGAAACGGGGATTGACGCCGCCCAGCTCCTCTATCTTCTTGAAGAGGGCGACGTATGCGCCGGGCAGACCCCGGGCCTTACCGGCCATGGCGACTTTGCCCTCCTTGATGGTGATGAGGGGCTTGATGCCCAGCATCCCGCCGGCCACGGCGACGGCGGCGGGCAGACGGCCGCCCTTGCGCAGATACTTCAGGTCGTCGATGGCGGCGACGAGGTGCAGGTGCTCCTTGGCGTGCTCGAGGGTGGCGGCGATCTGGACGGCGGACTTGCCTTCATCCCGCAGGTGTGCGGCCATACGCACCAGCAGACCCTCGCCGAGGCAGACATTGGTGCTGTCCACGAAGAGGACGTTGTCCACGTTGGCCAGGTCTGCGGCCAGCTTCGCACACTGATAGGTGCCGGACAGCTCATGGGACAGGAAGATGCCCACGACCTCGTCTCCGGCGGCAGCGGCCTCGGCGTAGAACTTTTCGAACAGCTCAGGGCTGGGCTGGCTGGTGGTGGGCAGCTTTTTGCAGCCGGCCATGTGCTCGTAGTACTCGCTGGGAGTCAGGTCCACGCCGTCCCGGATGACGGTGCCGTCCTCGAGGGTGACGTTGAGGGGGATGACGTCCACACCCAGCTGCGCGGCCTCGGCGGGCAGGATGTCGGATGCGGAATCGGTAAGAATGCGTATCATATAGTTCGTACCTCCATGGGTGCGTTCATCGTGTGTCTTTGGCAAAACGACAAATCCATAAAAAAGTCGTACAAAGTATACCAGAACGCCGGGCGGTATGTCAATCTTTTGAGTGAAATTTCTTCGAATGAACGAAAAACTGCTTGCAAAACGGGGCGGCAGTATGGTACAATGTCCGCCGACAGGAGGGTGCGCCGTGAAAAGACTGATCAGGGAACCGGAAAAGCCGTCTTTTCCGGCTCAGTGCCGGGTCCTGGCCGAGGCGGCCGTGCTCTGGGGGCTGCTGGCGGCGGGAGCACAGCTGCTGCTCCCGGCGGAAAAGACGGCTCTGCCCGAGGGCGCGGCCCTCGGGTGGGCTGCGCTGCGCATCTGCCTTGTGACCCCTCTGGCAGAAGAGCTTGCCTTCCGGGGCGGGGCGCTCTATCTTTTGCAGCCGCTGGGCGGCGCGGGGGCTGTGGTGGTGCAGGCGGTGCTTTTTGCGGCCCTGCACGGCAGCTGGACGGCCCGGGCCTATGCGCTGGGCATGGGGCTCATCTTCGGCTGGGCGGATCAGAAAGCGAAGAGCGTATGGCCCGGCAGCGCGTTACATATTATAAATAACTGCCTCGTGTTTGCCGCACGGCTGGCAGAAAGGGGAATGGGATGACCGATTTTGAGCTGATGGGTGCGGCGCTGGAAGAGGCCCGGAAGGCCGCTGCGCTGGGCGAAGTGCCGGTGGGCGCGGTCGTGGCGAAGGACGGAGAGATCATCTCTGCCGCCCACAACACCCGCGAGACGGAGAAAAACGCCCTCCACCACGCGGAACTGCTGGCCATCGACGCGGCCTGCAAAAAGCTGGGCGGCTGGCGGCTGTGGCAGTGTGAGCTGTTCGTGACGCTGGAGCCCTGCCCCATGTGCAGCGGTGCCATCATCAACAGCCGCATCAAGCGGGTGGTGTACGGTGCCGCCGACGTCAAGGCGGGCTGCTGCGGCTCGGTGACAGACCTCTTCGCCCAGCCCTTCAACCATCACCCCGTCATCGAAAAGGGACTGCGGGCCGATGAGGCACAGCAGCTTTTGCAGGAATTTTTCGTTTCACTGCGGGCCAGGCGGGCCGCAAAGCCCCGCTGGAAGCCGCCCGTGAACCCCTGAATCTGTGAAAAAAGTGGGAACTGCGTGAAAAAATCACCGGTGACCACTTTATTTTTTCGCCCGATTGTGCTATATTATTCAATGGAAACTTGTCGAAACCACACAAATGCCGCCGGGCGCGCCGCAGAGCCGGCCTAGACCGGAAAAAGTGAGCAGAGCGCAGCTCCGGCGGGGTGGGGGAAGCTGTTTCCTTTCCCGCCGCAGAGGCTTTGACACGAAGAGGCGCTGCGGCCGAAAATAGTGGACAGGAGGGTTTGACTCTTGTACAACGACGAATTTGAGCTGACATTTGACCTTGCAGACGCCGGGCCGAAGAAAGAACAGCGCAGGCCGACCCTGCCCGAGCCGGAAGAAGCGGCTGTGGCCGCACCGCCGGTGCAGGAAACGAGGGAAACGCCGGTCAGCGCTGCGCCGGAGAACACACCGGCACCGGAACGCGAGCCGGAACCTGCGGCAGAGCCCCAGAGCACTGCCCCGGCGGCGAAGGGCCGCACCGTCCTCATCTCGGGCGGCGACCGGGGCATCGGCGCAGCAGCAGCCCGCGCATTCTATGCGGCGGGCTGCCGGGTGGCGGTGTTCTACCACACCAACGCCGAGGCCGCCGCAGCCCTGCAAAAAGAGCTGCCGGGCGTACTGGCCATCCAGTGTGACGTGGCCAGCCGGGCCAGCTGTGAGCTGGCCTTCCGCGCCGCCGAGCAGGCGCTGGGCCGGGTGGATGTGCTGGTGAGCAACGCGGGCATCGCCCAGCAGAAGCTGTTCACCGACATCACGCCGGAAGAGTGGCAGCGGATGCTGGACGTCAACCTGACCGGTGCGTTCAACCTCTGCCAGCTGGCCCTGCCCGGGATGATACGCCGCAAAGCGGGCCGTATCCTCACCGTGAGCAGCATGTGGGGCCAGACCGGCGGCAGCTGCGAGGTACACTATTCCGCCGCCAAAGCGGGCCTCATCGGCCTGACCAAGGCGCTGGCAAAAGAAGAAGGTCCCAGCGGCATCACCGTGAACTGTGTGGCCCCCGGCGTCATCGACACCGATATGATGGCCTCGTTCACTGCTGAGGACAAAGCGGCATTGGCCGAAGAGACCCCTGTGGGCCGTCTCGGCACCGCCGAAGAGGTGGCAAAGCTTCTGCTGTACCTCGCCGGAGAAGACGCCGGCTACATCACCGGCCAGGTGTTCGGCGTCAACGGAGGTCTTGTGATCTAAGAAGGCAAGGCCGAAACTATGAGACAAGTTCACTTGCGGGGCGCTTCCCCCGCAGTGAGAAGGAGAGAGCGAAATGGGCATGACTTTGAAGGAACTGTTGACGAAAGGCGAAGGCACCCTGTCGGCACAGGAGGCCAAAACTTTGGCTGCACAGTGCAGGATGGATGTGGAAACGCTCTATACGCTCCTTGAAGAGCGCGGCATCAAGATCATTGAGGATGAGGCCGACGCCGATGTGAATCTGGACGTGGACAGCATCATCGCCGAGGTGGAAAACGCCGAGAACAACAGCGACGAGCTGGGTCTGGGCGGCGAGGACGAGGAAGAAGCCGCCGAGGAGAACCCCGCCGACCTGAAGGCTGCGATGGATGAGCTGCTGGACGACCCCGTCAAGAACTACCTCAAGCAGATCGGCCAGATCCCTCTGCTGAGCGCGGAGCAGGAAGTTGACCTGAGCAAGCGCATCCACGCCGGCGCCGAGGCTGCCCATATCCTGCAGGCCGACCGCCAGAAGTACGGTGCGCCCGAGTACATCAAAAAGAACAGCGCCCGCTTCTCGTTCGAGGAGGACGAGAACAGCCGCAGCTACACCGAGGACATCGACGAAGAGGGCAGCGAGAAGCCCAGCGTGGACGCCGAGGAAAAGGCTGCTGAGGAAGAGGCCATGGAGGCTGTGGAGAACGGCCCCCTGACCGAGGAGCGCCGTCAGGAGCTGCTGAAGACCCGCCGCGACGGCCTGAACGCCCGCCGCAGCCTGAGCGAAGCGAACCTCCGTCTGGTGGTCTCCATCGCCAAGAAGCACGTGGGCCACAATCTGGCCTTCCTCGACCTCATCCAGGAGGGCAACATCGGCCTCATCAAGGCGGCTGAGAAGTTCGACTGCGACCGCGGCTTCCGCTTCTCCACCTATGCCACCTGGTGGATCCGTCAGGCCATCACCCGCGCCATCGCCGACCAGGCCCGCACCATCCGCATCCCGGTGCACATGGTCGAGACCATCAACCGGATGCGTCAGGCCACCAACCAGCTGGTTTACCAGAACGGCCACGAGCCCACCCCGGAAGAGCTGGCAAAGGCCATGGACATGAGCGTCGAGCGTGTACGTGAGATCCAGCGCATGGCACAGGAGCCCGCCAGCCTGGAAAGCCCCGTGGGCGAGGAAGAGGATTCCTCTCTGGGCGATTTCGTCGCCGACGAGAACGCCGAGGCTCCCGGCAAGGCTGCTGACCGCGCCATGGTGGCCCAGCAGATCAATCAGGCCCTCAAGAGCCTGACCCCCCGTGAAGAGAAGGTCATCCGTCTCCGCTTTGGTCTGGACGATGGCCGTCCCCGCACGCTGGAAGAGGTGGGCCGCGACTTCGGCGTCACCCGTGAGCGCGTCCGCCAGATCGAGGCAAAGGCTATCCGCAAGCTGCACAGCCGCAAGTGCCTGGCTCTGCTGAACGGCCTGATCGAGTAATAGTTTCAACAATGCAGACGGCTGCCGTGGAAAAACGGCAGTCGTTTTTCTGCATCCGGGCAGAAAAACGCAAAATGCCAGATTTTTTTGCAAAAAACGCTTGCAATGCGGCAGAGTTTATGGTATTATAATTGAGCTGTGAGTGTGCTGCTATAGCTCAGTTGGTAGAGCGCATCCTTGGTAAGGATGAGGTCTCCAGTTCGAATCTGGATAGCAGCTCCAGCTCAGAACACCCTGAAGCCATCAAGGCTTCGGGGTGTTTTTTTGTTTGCTCCGGCCGGGCGGAGCAGGGGCGGCAAACGCACCATCGTGATATTTTAGCCGGGATACATGGACGATAACGCTGTTGGCCTGCACAAAAGGTGCGGGCCAACGGCGTTTTTTGTCATTTTTGCTAAAAAAAGTGGAGCAAGATTGTCCAACTGTTATATTGCACAGATAGTAGGGGGGGGGGGTATAATAAATTCGGCAGAAAAGCCACAAAATACAAAACGGGAGGTAAAAATCATGCGAAGAAAAAAATTGCTCCGGCAAGTCGCGGCGGCGGCCGTGGCCCTGAGCATGGCGGTATCCCTTTCCGCCCCGGCATTTGCGACCGAGTTTGATCTTTCCAATGGCGGCCTTGTGATCACGGCAGATGAAAGCGGCATCACCGTGACGCAGGGCAACGGAGCGGCGTCTACGATCGGCAAAGATGATGAGATCGTGGTGAAAGGCACCTATAAACCCGCCGGTGGAGCTACGCTGACCGCTGAGGAGAACCAGCAGGAAGAAGACCAGCCTGTGACTCCGGCCAAGGCTCCGTCCAAGGAGGAGACCCAGGAGGCAGAGGACGCCCCCGCTTCTGAGAAAAAGCAGGAGCAGAAGGATACCGAAGCTCCGGCTGACCCTGAGCAGAAGACCGAGACCGAAAATAAGGACAACAACAGCGACCCTGATAACGAGGAAAAGAAGGAGCAGAATGCCCCTGCAAACGGGGAGCTGAATGCTTCCGCTGGCGAGGGGCAGGAGTCCAAAGCAGAGGACGAGGGCCAGCCCAAGCCGGAGGCCAAGGCTTCTGCTGAGGCTACTGCCAGCGCCTCTGACGACACCTCCAATGGCCTCCGCAAGGCTCCGACCCGCAGCAGCGGACAGGAAGAGCGCAGCAGCGAGGGAGAACACAGAGGCATCATCCAGATCTTCGCCAACACGCTGGTCAAGCTGAAGCTGAAGGATGCCACCATCGACCAGCCGAATGCTGCTAATACGAATACTCGTGGCATGGCAGCCATTGATATTCAGGGCAGCGGCGATGTGGAGATTAAAGTGGAGGGCAATAACACCCTGAACGGATATGGAAACAGTGCCGGCATCCAGAAAAACGATGATGTCAGCACCGGCAAGCTCACCATTACGGCAAAAGACAAAGACCAGATCCTTAACGTGAACGCAGATGTCCGTGGTGCTGCCATTGGCGGAAATGGACAGGGCAATTACGGGAACGACACGGATGGCAGCGGCCATGGCACCAAAAACATTGAGATCAACGGCGGTACGGTGAATACCCAGGGCCGAATCGGCAGCGCATATGGGGGCGGCGCGGCTGAAAATATCGTGATCACAGGTAATGCGGTGGTCAACGCCAATGGCGGCATCGGCGGAGACACTAAAGATGATCGAACCAGCATAACCATCTCCGGCAACGCTCAGGTGAACGCTACGGATAAGGTGCATAACGGATATAGCAGTGCTGAACTTGCAGTGATCGGCGGCGGTTATGGCGGCACAGCCGAGATCAACATCTCTGGCAAAGCAGTAGTGAAGGCGAAAGCCGAGAATAGAAAATGGATGTACGGCGAGCACGGTGCCGGTGCGGTGATCGGTGGCGGCGCAGGGAGCAGAAACGGCGAAAAGAGCTACGCCAAGGTCACCATTCAGGGCGATGCTCAGGTAACGGCGGAAAATAGCGCATACGGCGGCGGCGCCGGCATCGGCGGCGGCGCAAATGGCACCGGCGAAGTGATCATTGGCGGCAAAGCGCAGGTCAAGGCCACCGGCAGTGCCGAGCACTACGAAAAGTATGAAAGTTATGGCGCAGGCGCTGCCATTGGCGATGGCGGAACGACTGGTTGGAGCGGTGATTCCGTCCAGAACGGCGAGAATAAATTTACAACTGACAAGGGCATCCAGAACGGTGCAAAAGTAGAAATGACCAATATAGGCCATAACGGCCCGAACACAGTGACCCAAACACGTCAGGACAACAAATGGGTGACCAGCGGGGAGCAGCCCCCGGAAAAATGCAACCATCTGAAGAAATATGAGGTAAAGAGCATCCAGCCGAATTGTACGGAAACTGGCTCTAAGACCTACCGGTGCAGCTCCTGCGGTGAGTTACTGCAGGAAGAGATTCCTGTAAATGACAGCCATGATTACCATACGGTAACAGTCCAGCCCACCTGCACAGAGGAAGGCTACACGGTAAGCAAGTGCAGCCGCTGCCACAAGGAGACCGGTGAGCATACCAACCTCGTTGCCCCTCTGGGCCACGAGTACAAGAACGGCGTCTGCACCCGCTGCGGCGCACCGGAGCCTCAGGAGAACGGCGGCTCGTCCTCTGCGGCCCCCAACTACACCGTGACCGGCGCAGAGACCTACGAGACCTCTGTGGTGGATGGCCGGTACATCATTGCGGTACCCTCTGAGGATGCCGCCCTCAGCGCTGTGCTGGGCGACCTGCGGGCCATCAAAGCACAGGGTGCCGATGTGGTGGTGTTCCGCACCCGGAGCCGGGAGTCCAGCCTTGTCATCGACGAGATGCTGGCCATGGGTACCGACGTTACCCCCTTTGTGCTTGCCCACAACGGCGGCGAGGCCCGGCTCACCATCAACGGCGCAGCTCATAACGAGCTGATCCACTAACTTACCCCGGCGGGGCGTACCGCATCGCCCTGCTTCCTCCATATTGCAAAGCCCCCCGGCACGTCCGCATGGTGCCGGGGGGCCTTTTTGCGCAGCAAAAAGCAGACCGGGTGGTAAAAATGACCGGAAATACAAAAAACCACCTGAACCGCAAGGATTCAAGTGGTTTTTCTCGATGGAGCTGCTATCCAGATTCGAACTGGAGACCTCATCCTTACCAAGGATGCGCTCTACCAACTGAGCTATAGCAGCAAATGGCGACCCGGATCGGGCTCGAACCGACGACCCCCAGCGTGACAGGCTGGTGCTCTAACCAACTGAGCTACCGGGCCATGATCGCTCAAGTGCATCGTTTCTGGCGGTTGACCGCCGGAACGTGTGTTATTATACCTGAGAAACGCGCGGTTGTCAAGCATGAATTTTGGAAAATGTCAAAAAAGTTTTGGAAAGTCCGACATTCCGGGAAAAATACAAAAACAAAACGCACAGAGTACTCTCTGTGCGCTTGTGGCAGGGGTAGTAAGTCTCGAACTCACGGCACGCGGTTTTGGAGACCGCTGCTCTACCAACTGAGCTATACCCCTACAGATATTCCGCATTCGCTGAATGCTTGATTATTATATAAGATTCTGTGCGGAATGTCAAGCATGAATTTCGCTTTTTTTGCAAAAAGCGGGAGACAGGGAAAGCTTTTTCGCAAAACGACGCCGAAAACAGATGGAACTTCGGCTTTCCACCTTGAAGGAAAGCGGGAAATAGTGTATTATAAGGGGTATCAAAAGTGTAATTCCGGGCTTGCTATGCCCTGACAGGGGGAACGCCACTATGGCAGATAAAAACTTTTTGACCGAGATCATTGACGCCGACCTCGCCGAAGGCAAAATCCGCGAGATCCACACCCGCTTCCCGCCGGAGCCCAACGGCTACCTGCACATCGGCAGCGCCAAGGCGATCTATATCAACTGGTCCATCGCAAACCAGTACGGCGGCAAGTTCAACCTCCGCCTCGACGACACCAACCCCGCCCGCGAAGGGGAAGAGTATGTCAACAGCATCATCGAGGACCTGCACTGGCTGGGTGCCGACCCCAACGGCGGCATCTTCTACGGCAGCGACTACTTCGACAAGTGCTATGAGTACGCCGAAAAGCTCATCCTCGAGGGCAAGGCATACGTCGATGACCTGACCCGCGACGAGATGCGCGAGTACCGCGGCAGCGACGCAGGCAAGCCCTCCCGTCCCTCTCCGTGGCGCGACCGCACCCCGGAAGAGAACCTCGACCTCTTCCGCCGGATGCGTGCAGGCGAGTTCAAGGAGGGCGAAAAGACCCTCCGCGCCAAGATCGACCTTGCCAGCCCCAACATGAATCTGCGTGACCCGGCCATCTACCGCATCAAGTACGCCGAGCATCACCGTCAGGGCAATAAGTGGTGCATCTACCCGATGTACGACTTTGCCCACCCCATCCAGGACGCCATCGAGGGCATCACCCACAGCATGTGCAGCCTCGAGTTCGAGAACCACCGCCCGCTGTACAACTGGGTCATCGAGAACATCTTTGGCACCGAGTTCCCCAAGCAGCGCGAGTTCGCCCGCCTGAACATGACCAACACCGTCATGAGCAAGCGCTATCTGCGTGAGCTGGTGGAGATGGGCATCGTGGACGGCTGGGATGACCCCCGGATGCCCACCCTGTGCGGCCTGCGCCGCCGCGGCTATACCGCTTCTTCTATCTTCACCTTCGTGCGGGAGGCCGGCATCTCCAAGTCCGACAACCTCATTGATATGCGCCAGCTGGAAGCCTGCATCCGCAGCGAGCTGGACCTGACCGCACAGCGCCGCATCGCCGTGCTGGACCCCGTCAAGCTGGTGGTGGACAACTACCCCGCCGACAAGACCGAGTATTTCGACATCGCCAACAACCCCAACCGGGAAGCCAACGACACCACCACCCGCAAGGTCGCCTTCACCCGGGAGCTGTGGATCGAGAACGAGGACTTCGCCGAGGTGCCGCCTCCGAAGTTCAAGCGCCTGACCGTCGGCGGCGAAGTCCGCCTGATGGGCGGCTATCTCGTCAAGTGCGAGAGCGTCGAGAAGAACCCCGACGGCAGCATCGCTGTCATCCACTGCACTGCCGACCTCGAGACCGGCAACGGCAACCCCGCCGACGGCCGCAAGGTCAAGGGCACCATCCACTGGGTAAGTGCTGCGCACTGCGTGGACGCCGAGGTGCGTCTGTACGACAAGCTGTTCACCGAAGCCAACATGAACGGCATCCCCGAGGGCAGCGATTACAAAGACTACCTGAACCCGGAAAGCGTTACTGTACGCACCGGCTGCAAGCTGGAAGAGAGCCCGAAGGACGCAAAGCCCGGCGAAAAGTTCCAGTTCGTGCGCACCGGCTTCTTTACCCCGGACAGCAAGAACCCCGGCGTGTACAACCGTGTGGTCACCCTGCGTGACAGCTTCAAGCCCGCAAAATAATCACCCGCAAGGAGAAGATACCATACCATGACCGCAAAAATGACCCGTAATATCCTGCTCATGCTGGTGGCCACCGTGCTGATGGGCATTGTGCTGAACCTGTATATCCACAACACCGGCACCGTACCCGCTGCCGACAACGCCGCTCCCCTGACCGACGGCAGCTACACCTCTGCTGCACAGGGTTGCATGGGCGAGGTGACTGTCACAGTCACCGTGACCGGCGGCAAGGTGACCGCCGTGCAGGTGGACGCTTCTGCCGAGACCCCGGAGCTGGGCGGCAAAGCCGCTGAGACACTGGCTGCGCAGCTGACACAGACCGGCTCCACCGCTGGTGCAGACGCTATTACCGGTGCTACCCTGACCAGCGAGGCCATCTTTACCGCCATGGACGCCTGCCTTGCGCAGGCGCAGTGATGCTGTAAACCACAGAAACAAAAACTGCCGCACAGTTGTGCGGCAGTTTTTTGTTTTACAGTGTGCTTTGCAGCCGTGCGCCGCTGGCGTACTGGGTGCGGCGGTCCATCTGGTTATCCAGCGGCTGACCGGCGGCATAGCGCTTGAGGTTGTGCGCAAAGATATCCACGATGTTGTCCAGCGTCTTGGGCAGGCTGAAGCCGCCGGTGACATGGGGCGTGATGATCACGTTGGGCTCTGCCCACAGGGGATGCTCCGGCGGCAGCGGCTCGGGGTCCGTCACGTCCAGCCCTGCACCG
>OGRT01002219.1_pt1 | contig 11290 bp, 7 predicted proteins | sample 1553581 | NCBI WGS metagenome assembly OGRT01 (sample SAMEA2580113, study PRJEB22360) | human gut metagenome | biome: human gut; feature: human-associated habitat; material: faeces | place: Denmark | collected 2008/2010
ACTGGACGTTCGCCTCGCGATTCCTTCGGCGCAAAGCGCCTGCGGAATGGAGATTTTTACGAAAAACGGCATGGCAGTTTCTGCTATGCCGTTTTTTGTTGTAAAAGGTACCTCTTGTGGGAAAGCAATGTACAAACGATGTAAAATGTTGTAAAATTATGAGCACAAGAGAAAAACAAGCGACGCCGAAGGCGGCATTTGTTTTTCTTGTGCCATTAGAGAACGAGCAGCCTGCGTAGCAGGCGATAAAGCGCGTCAGCGCGGGCTCGTGATATAATGAGCGCAAGAGCGCGGGAACAGGCGAAGCCCGCTCATCGCGAACGGCGAATGCTGATCATGAACTTTGGGATCGTGGGAGTGCGCAGCACGGAATAATTCGTAGACATCAAGGTCACATCATCCTGTAAGAGAAGTTTTTTGTTTTATTCATGACAATAGAATGTTCGCGGAGCGTGCATTCTATTGTTGGGGGATACAATATGCCTAAATCATCAAATCAGAAATTGAAGCTGATATACCTTATGAAAATTTTACTGGAACGGACGGATGAAACGCACAGTATTACCATGCCGGAAATTATTGATGCGCTGGCAGCTTATGATATCAGTGCGGAACGCAAAAGCTTATATAATGATATTGAAAACTTAAGAGTGTATGGTCTGGACGTTATAGGAACCCAGGAAGATCGAACGTATTCATACCATATAGGGAACAGGCAGTTTGAGCTTGCAGAATTAAAATTATTGGTGGATTCTGTGCAGTCAGCGAAATTTATCACGGCCAAGAAGTCAAATGAGCTTATAAAAAAGATAGAGGGGTTTGCCAGTAAATACGAAGCATCACAGCTGCAAAGACAGGTATTTGTAGCCGGTCGTGTAAAGACGATGAATGAAAGTATTTATTACAATGTTGACAGGATACATGCTGCAATAGCGGAAAATTCGAGGATAACATTCCAGTATTTTCAATGGAATGTGGATAAGAAGATGGAACTGCGCCATGATGGAGCGCTTTATGAGGTCAGCCCCTGGTCCTTATCCTGGGATAATGAAAACTATTACCTAATTGCGTATGACAGTAATGAAAAGATCATCAAACATTTTCGTGTAGATAAAATGCTTCATATCAAGTCCAATGGAAAAGGAAGAGAGGGAAGGCAGGTATTTAAGTCTTTTGATATGGCTGCATATGCCAGAAAAATGTTTGGCATGTATGGAGGCAAAGAAGAATGGGTAAGAATTGAGTGTGACAATTCATTTGCAGGGGTAATGATAGACCGTTTTGGAAAAGAGGTATCTATGATCAGATTGGATGATAAACGCTTCGCAGTTAATGTGGAGGTAGCAGTCAGCAGGCAGTTCTTGGCATGGATCATAGGTCTCGGAGAGGGAGTAAAACTTGTCGGACCGGATAATGTGGTGGAAATGATGAATGCGGAAATTGACAGATTGATAAAACAATACAAGAAATAAGAACATAAATTCGATATGCAAGGTGTGTTTATGGGACACCTTAGTTTTTATAATAAGAATCAGATAAGAGATAAGCTCTTACTGGTTCTTATTTTTGCAGCAGGCGAGGTGATAGAGTGGCAAGGTTATGGTATTGGATCAGAAAGAGAATATACATATAGTAGAAGATATGGTTGGATGAAAAAAATCAATCGTAAATTTTTACGATTGATTTTTTATAAAAGAAATCCGGACAGTGGTGAGCAGGAAACCGTGATGTCAATGCTGCTTGGACCTCGAAAGCAGGAGAACAGTTCGATGTAGATATCGGCTGTTCTTTTTGCTTTTAGGCGTTAAAACGGTAATGTTTTCTTGTGTGCAGTAGAGCACTATAGTATAATAAAATCAGGTTTTTGTATACATGTAAAAGCTATAATAAAGAAATATGATCTGATCTTCATGGATATTCAGATGCTAAAATGGCTGGTTATATGATAACCAGGGAAATTCGTACTCTGAAGAATAATAAGAAAGCCAATATTCCAATCGTTGCCATGACCGCAAATGCATTTGAGGAAGACAGGAAAAAGGCTTTTGATGCAGGTATGGATGGACATATTGCAAAACCGATTGATATTGAGAAGCTGAGAGCGGCGATTTTACGAATGGGGTTCTGAATAGTTATGAAAAATGAAAATATAGAAGCAGGAATGGAAGGGAAATGAAAGGAAAACGAGTGATTGCAGGCATGTTGCTTGCGGGAATTTTAGCAGTCACCCTGGCAGGGTGTAAAAATACAGATGTGAGTAAAACAGAAACAGAAAAGCCGGTCATCACGCTGGGGAGCGACAACTATCCACCATATAATTATCTGAATGAGGATGGTGTACCGACGGGGATTGATGTAGAACTGGCTACGGAAGCATTCAAAAGAATGGGATATCAGGTGGACGTTGTCCAGATCAACTGGGAGAAGAAAAAGGAACTGGTAGAGAGCGGAGAGATTGACTGTATTATGGGCTGTTTTTCCATGGAAGGGCGCCTTGACGATTACCGCTGGGCAGGACCATATATAGCAAGCCGTCAGGTGGTCGCTGTAAATGAGAATAGTGATATCTATAAACTGAGTGACCTGGAGGGAAAGAACCTGGCTGTTCAGTCCACAACCAAACCGGAAGGCATCTTTCTGAACCGGACAGATGAAAGAATCCCCAAACTGGGAAATCTGATCAGTCTTGCACACCTGGAACTGATCTATACGTTTCTTGGGAAAGGATATGTAGATGCAGTTGCAGCACACGAGGAATCTATTGTTCAGTATAGGAAGGATTATGATGCAAGCTTCCGTATTCTGGAGGAGCCTCTGATGATCACCGGAATAGGTGTCGCTTTTGCGAAAGACGATGACAGAGGAATCTGTGAGCAGATGAACCGGACTCTGGAAGAAATGCGTCAGGATGGCACATCCATGAAAATCATTGAAAAATATCTGGATGATCCCCAGAAGTATCTGGAGGTGGATGATCTTGGATATTAAGAAAATGAAAAAAGAAAAACGAATCCATCTGCTCGGTGGTCTGATTGGAATTTGTGTAGCTGTAGTCGCTCTGTTTTATTTTTTCCATGTAGAAAAGGCGGAAGCAGAAGAAAGAATGGTGGAGATTATAAACTATGTAAAAGTGCAGTGTTCCACCTACACCCATTATAATGAATCTTCGGAATCCAAAAGTCTTCTTCGTGCCATTGAAAGTGCCAGACAGATGAGTACAAATATCGACATGGAAATTGAAAACGGTGGTCAGCTAAGGCGGGAGTTCCTGAAAGAAAACCTGAAAACTCTCTGGGTGGATGGCATCCTTGTGCTGGATACAGAGGGAAAGACGGACTGTGAATACAGCACGGATGAATCTCTGACCAATGAGATTACGGCGTATTTGCAAAAAGACATTATCATGGATTTTGCCGGATATGAAGAAAGAAGCTATTCGGAACGGTTTACCAGGGAAGACGGATCTCGTATTGACATTGCAGCCTGTGCCAGAAAAGATGAGCCAGGTATCGTTGCGATTTATTATTACACCTCTCTTGAATTTACCAGAAATTATACTCTGACAATACAGGGGCTTTTAAAGGGGTATAGTACTCAGAAAGATGGAACGATTATAGTTGCAGACAACGGAATAGTGGTTGCCAGCAATGATGAGAGCTTGTTGGGACAGAATACGGCTGACAACGAAGTTGTTCAGGCAATGAAGAGGCATACAGATAGTCAGCACATTTACCATTTGAAGAATGAAGGAATCGGATGCTATGGAATCATGCTGAAGCAGAGGGATTATTATATCTATGCGTATCTGCCGGATACGGAAGTATTCCATAACCTTCCATTCGGTGTGATAAGCGTTATTTTCTTTTATTTCCTGATGTTCAGTATATTTTGGTTCTGGACATACAGAACCAATCTGGCACACCGGAAACAGGAACAGGAAAAAGACGAAAAATATAAGGCAGAACTTCTGATAGCTGCAAAAAAGGCAGAGGCTGCCAATGAGGCAAAAACAGAGTTTCTCCAGCGGATGAGCCATGATATCCGGACTCCGATCAATGGAATTCGAGGCCTGGTCAATATGGCAGACCATTATGCAGATGATATGGAGAAGCAGACGGAATATAGGACAAAGGTGAAAGAGGCATCGAATCTGTTGCTGGAACTGGTAAATGATGTCCTGGATATGAGTAAGCTGGAGTCAGGTGAAATTGTTCTGGAAGAGATTCCATTTAATCTGAGCAGTATTTCCAGGGAAGTATTTGTTGTGATCGAGCAGATGGCGGCAGAACAGAATATCCGGGTTGCGTGGGAGAAAAAAGAAATCACACACCGTGATTTTATTGGAAGTCCGGGATATGTGAAACGGGTGATGATGAATATTCTGTCGAATGCGGTGAAATATAACAAAGAAAACGGACAGATCTATGTCAGCTGCGTGGAAATCCCATCCGAACAGCCGGAAATGACGACAATGGAATTTGTCTGCCGGGATACCGGAATCGGAATGGCTGAGGAGTTCCAGAAGCATATTTTTGAACCATTTGCACAGGAATATACGGGAAGTCGCGCAAAGTTTGCCGGAACCGGACTGGGAATGGCTATTTCAAAGAAGCTGGTCGAGGAAATGGGCGGAACCATTACTTTTGAAAGTAAAAAAGGCGTAGGGTCGACATTTGTGATCCGGGTTCCATTTAAAATAGATCTGGATGCGGATAAGCGTGAAGAATCGAAGGATGTATCCGAAAAATCTATAAAAGGGATGCATGTTCTTCTGGCAGAAGACAATGAGCTGAATATGGAAATCGCTGAATTTTTGCTTCAGAATGAAGGTGCTGAAGTGACCAAAGCATGGAATGGTCAGGAAATTGTTGAGCTATTCAGAAAAAGTGAAGCAGGTGAATTTGATGTCATTCTTATGGACATTATGATGCCGATCATAAATGGTTATGAAGCTACAAAGAGGATCCGGTCTTTGGACAGAGAGGATGCAAAAAAAATACCAATCATTGCAATGACAGCAAATGCGTTTACGGAGGACAGAATAAGAGCAAAAGAAGCAGGGATGGATGAGCATGTTGCGAAGCCTATTGATGTGGAATTACTGATAAAAGTAATCCATAAATTGGTGAAACATAATTGACACTGTAAAATAGAAAAATACAAAGGAAACTCAGAGGAGAGCTCATAATGAAAAAGAAAAAATGGAGCAGAGTTTTACCGGTGCTTCTGGTGATGGTGACAGTTATATCACTTTTGCCGGGCTGTGGCAGGAAGCGTGCAGAAAAAGAAGATGCAGAAACAATCACTGTGTATTTATGGAGCACAAACCTGTATGAAAAATATGCACCATACATCCAGAAACAGCTCCCGGATATCCAGGTTGAATTTGTTGTAGGCAATAATGATCTGGATTTTTACAGATTCCTTAAGGAAAACGATGGATTGCCGGATATTATAACCTGCTGTCGATTTTCCCTGCATGATGCAAGTCCTCTGAAAGACAGTCTGATGGATCTTTCTACAACCAATGCAGCAGGTGCTGTCTATGATACATACCTCAGCAATTTTATGAATGAGGATGGAAGCGTAAACTGGCTTCCCGTGTGTGCAGATGCTCATGGGTTTGTAGTGAACAAAGATCTTTTTGAAAAGTATGAGATTCCTCTGCCAACAGATTATGAAAGCTTTGTTTCTGCCTGCCAGGCATTTGATAAAGTGGGGATTCGTGGATTTACGGCAGACTATTATTATGATTATACCTGTATGGAGACACTGCAGGGTCTGTCAGCATCAGAGCTGTCTTCTGTAGACGGACGCAAGTGGCGTACCGCATACAGTGACCCGGATAATACAAAGAGAGAAGGCCTGGACAGTACCGTCTGGCCTGAGGCTTTTGAACGTATGGAGCAGTTCATCCAGGATACAGGGCTGAGTCGGGATGATCTGGATATGAATTATGATGATATCGTTGAGATGTATCAAAGTAACAATCTTGCCATGTACTTTGGCAGCTCTGCTGGTGTAAAAATGTTTCAGGATCAGGGCATCAACACAACCTTTCTTCCATTCTTTCAGGAGAATGGTGAAAAGTGGATTATGACTACACCATATTTCCAGGTGGCTTTAAACCGCGATCTGACACAGGATGAGTCACGTCGAAAGAAAGCAATGAAGGTACTAAGCACAATGCTTTCAGAGGATGCGCAGAACCAGATTATCAGTGAGGGACAGGATCTGTTAAGCTACAGTCAGGATGTAGCTCTTCAGCTTACAGGATATATGAAAGATGTGAAACCTGTGATCGAAGAAAACCACATGTATATCCGCATTGCGTCAAATGACTTTTTCTCTGTTTCCAAGGATGTGGTTTCCAGGATGATCTCAGGAGAATACGATGCAGGGCAGGCCTATCAGTCGTTTAATGCTCAGCTTCTTGAGGAGAAATCCATTTCTGAGAAAGTAGTTTTGGATTCACAGAAGTCTTATTCCAACCGCTTTCATAGCAGGGAAGGAAATGCAGCATATTCTGTTATGGCAAATACTCTGCGCAGCATCTATGGGTCAGATGTGCTGATTGCAACCGGAAACAGCTTTACGGGAAACGTGCTGAAAGCCGGTTATACAGAAAAAATGGCAGGTGACATGATCATGCCAAATGATCTTTTGGCTTACAGCAGTAAGATGAGCGGTGCTGAACTGAAAGAGACAGTTAAAAGCTTTGTAGAAGGCTATGAGGGAGGCTTTATTCCGTTTAATCGTGGCTCTCTGCCAGTGGTCAGTGGAATTTCTGTGGAAATCAAGGAAACAGAGGATGGTTACACCTTGAGCAAGGTTACAAAGGACGGAAAACAAATTCAGGACGAGGATACTTTCACGGTAACCTGTCTCGCGACATCAAAACACATGGAGGCTTATCCGGCAGATGAGAATATTGTGTTTGATGGAGGAGATACCACTGTGAAAGACACCTGGACAGAGTATGTTTCAGATGGTAATGCCATTCTTGCAGAGCCTGAAGATTACATGACGCTGAGGTGAGAAGATTGAAAGATAAAGTTTTTCAATCGTGAGATTTGTGTGTGCGCGCACTGACACAAACTCGACATGCGCAAAAAGCGTGCGCAGAAATGAGCGGAAAGAATGGATATTGAAAATCATAATACGGATAGAAAGAAGCCTGTCAGGAGAAAACAATTCATGGCAGTTGTCTGTGTCGCTGTTTTGGTGGGAATTGTTTTGGGGGTTTTCCGATATTTTAGATTTGTGTCGAAAACTGTTTATGAGGAAAGTGTTTCTCATTTGACGGAGGTTTTTCATCAGTCTGATAACATGATGAGAGAACTGACAGATAAGAACCTGACATATCTTCATATATGGGGAGAGAATCTGCAGAATATTTTGAGCGAAGATGAAATTTGTGACTATATAAAGAAAGCACAGGAGGATGCAGGATTTTTAGAGTTCTTTTTTCTGTCAGCTGACGGGGACTACAAGATGGCGACAGGGGAAACAGGGTACCTTGGATTACAGGAAAATATGGAAGAGGAAATCCGGCAGGGAAATGATGTGATAGCGAATGCAGCAGTTCCCGGAAAATCTCAGCTGCTTATTTTTGCCACGCCTAAGGCTCATGGAATTTATCAGGGATTTGAATATGATGCGATTGCTATTGCTTACGAAAACTCTGATATTGTAGACGTACTGGATATTTCTGCTTTCGATGGAAATGCCCAGAGCTTTATGATTCATCCGGATGGTCGTGTTGTGGTGGATCATTCTTCTGAGGCATGGGGGAACGTGTATAATTTTTTCGGAATTCTAAGAGAGCATTCTGATATGTCTGAAAAAGAGATCAATGCGCTTTTGGGGAAGTTTAAAGCAGGACGTACCGATGCGATGCTGCTAAATCTGGATGGAAGGAACTACTATCTGGTCTATGAAAAAGCAGATATTCAGGACTGGATGTTTCTGGGACTTGTCCAGGCGGATATCGTCAATGCCAGCATGAATCGCCTGCAGCGTAGTACGATATTCTTTGTTAGTGCGATCGTGTTCTGCATAGCTGCACTTTTTATCAGTCTTATTATTCAAAAAAACAGGATAAATCTCAGAAGAAAGGATACGGAGATTCTGTATCGGGATGAGCTGTTTCAAAAGCTTTCCATGAACGTGGATGATGTCTTTCTGATGCTGGATGCAAAAACATATCAGGCAGATTACGTCAGTCCAAATGTGGAAAAGCTGTTGGGGATTACGGTAGAACAGATTCATAAGGATATTTGTATTCTGAGAAAACTGCATTCAGAGAAACAGGAAGATCCGGAGAAAAATTATCTGGAGGAAATTCAGGTTCAGGAACAGAGAGAATGGGATTTTGAATATGTTCATCTGAAGACAGGGGAAAAACGCTGGTTCCATAATATTGCAATGGGCAGTGAGGTAAACGGGAAAAAGAAATATATCCTGGTTATGTCAGACCGTACCTCTGACCGGAAAATGAACCAGGCGCTTTCTGAGGCAGTACGTGCTGCGGAGACAGCAAACAAGGCAAAGAGTACGTTCCTTTCCAATATGTCTCACGATATCCGGACACCAATGAATGCGATTATCGGTTTTACGACATTGGCTGTAAGTAATATTGATGACAAGAAAAGAGTTCGGGATTATCTGGGCAAGATCCTTTCCTCCAGCAACCATCTGCTCTCATTGATCAATGACATACTGGATATGAGCCGGATTGAGAGCGGAAAGATCCATCTGGAAGAAACAGAGGTCAGTTTGTCGGATGTACTTCATGACCTGAAGACGATCATCAGTGGACAAATACATGCGAAGCAGCTGGAACTTTATATGGATGCCATGGATATTACGAATGAGGATGTCTATTGTGATAAGACTCGGCTGAACCAGGTGCTGCTGAATCTTTTGTCCAATGCAGTGAAGTTTACACCGGCAGGAGGAACCGTTTCTGTCCGGATCAGACAGTACCCGGGGACAGTAAAAGGCAGTGAATTGTACGAGATCCGGGTAAAGGATAACGGAATCGGCATGAGCCAGGAATTTGTACAGAAGATCTTTTCGCCCTTTGAGAGGGAACGTACTTCCACAGTCAGCAGGATCCAGGGTACAGGACTTGGCATGGCCATTACCAAGAATATTGTGAATATGATGGGCGGTACCATTGAGGTTTTGACAGAACAGGGAAAAGGCACCGAATTTATTGTTCGTCTGCCATTTCGGATTCAGTCTAAGCACCAACGGATAGAGAAGATCGCAGAACTGGAAGGACTTAAAGCATTAGTTGTAGATGACGATTTTAATACCTGTGACAGCGTGACAAAAATGCTTGTGAAGGTTGGAATGCGTTCGGAATGGACACTTTCCGGAAAGGAAGCTGTTCTCCGTGCACGACAGTCTATGGAAATGGGAGATGCATTTCATGCTTATATCATCGACTGGCGTTTGCCGGATATGAATGGCATTGAAGTTACCCGCCAGATCCGCAGCCTTGGAGATGATACGCCGATCATAATTCTGACGGCTTATGACTGGTCCGATATCGAAGTGGAAGCCAGAGCAGCCGGAGTGACTGCATTCTGTGCAAAACCAATGTTCATGTCAGATATCAGAGATACCTTGATGACTGCGATCGGCCAGAAACAGGCAGAGGCAGAGGCTGAAATCCTTCCGACAGCAGGTTCGGATTTCAGGGGCAAATGCATACTGCTTGTGGAAGACAATGAACTGAACAGTGAAATTGCAGCGGAGATCCTCAATGAATATGGCTTTCTGGTTGACACTGCCGAAAATGGAGCAGAGGCAGTGGAAAAAGTTAAGAATTCAAAGCCAGGTAATTATGATCTGGTGCTGATGGATGTGCAGATGCCTGTAATGGATGGATATGAGGCCACGAAGCAGATCCGTGCTCTGGATAATCCGGCACTGGCGGGGATTACAATTCTTGCCATGACTGCCAATGCTTTTGATGAGGACAGAAAGAAAGCACTGGAAAGCGGTATGGACGGATTCTTATCCAAACCAATTGTCATAGATGAATTGCTTTCTACATTACAGAAAAATCTGCACGAATGTCTGTGACGGGATATCGCGAAGTGTGTTACCGGGTACGGAGTGAACAGTAACAACAGATATAGAAGATGAAAGAAAACGGGAATCACCCCTTGACATCCACAAATCTCATATACTAAAATATTCACCGTATGAGCAAAAATATGATGCCAATTCAAACCGAAAAATGGAGGACCCCCTGTGACAGATTATACAAATGAAATTCAAAAACGACGAACCTTCGCCATTATATCTCACCCTGATGCCGGAAAAACCACTCTGACGGAAAAATTCCTTCTCTACGGCGGAGCCATCAATCTCGCCGGAAGCGTAAAAGGAAAAGCTACTGCCCGTCATGCGGTATCCGACTGGATGGAAATCGAGAAAGAACGAGGAATCTCAGTAACCTCCTCCGTACTCCAGTTCAATTACGACGGCTACTGCATCAATATCCTGGATACCCCGGGACATCAGGACTTCTCTGAAGATACGTATCGAACCCTGATGGCAGCCGATTCTGCTGTGATGGTCATCGATGCGTCCAAAGGAGTGGAGGCGCAGACCAGAAAACTTTTCAAAGTCTGTGCTATGCGCCACATCCCGATCTTCACTTTCATCAATAAGATGGACCGCGATGCCAATGATACCTTTGAACTTTTAGATGATATTGAAAAAGAACTCGGTATTCCTACCTGTCCGGTCAATTGGCCGATTGGATCAGGAAAAAAATTCCGTGGTGTCTACGACAGAGATACCAGAAAAGTTCTGACCTTCTCCGATACCATGAAAGGAACCAAAGAAGGACATATCGAAGAACTTGATGTTGACGATGCAAAAATCGATGAGGTCATGGATCCGGATCAGAAAGAACAGCTGATGGATGAAATCGAACTTTTAGATGGCGCAAGTGCGGAATTTGATATGGAAGCTGTAAGTTGCGGAAAACTTTCCCCGGTATTCTTCGGATCAGCCCTGACAAACTTCGGTGTGGAAACTTTCCTGCAGCATTTCCTGACTATGACCACTTCACCGCTGCCAAGAACGGCAGACTGTGGCGTGATCGATCCGATGACGGAAGATTTCTCTGCATTTGTCTTCAAGATTCAGGCCAATATGAACAAAGCCCACAGAGACCGAATCGCATTCATGCGTATCTGCTCCGGTAAATTTGATGCCGGAATGGAGGTTTATCATGTACAGGGTGATAAAAAAATGCGTCTGT
>OGRT01002220.1_pt1 | contig 11285 bp, 6 predicted proteins | sample 1553581 | NCBI WGS metagenome assembly OGRT01 (sample SAMEA2580113, study PRJEB22360) | human gut metagenome | biome: human gut; feature: human-associated habitat; material: faeces | place: Denmark | collected 2008/2010
AAAGACGACTTTTGATTTTTCCATCAGCCTGGAGCAGGGAAAGATCACTAACCAGAAGAAGAGCGGCCGCTGCTGGATGTTTGCAGCACTTAACACGTTTCGCTTTGAGGTAATGAAAAATTTAAATTTAAAGACTTTTGAACTATCTCAAAACTATACGCTTTTCTACGACAAGCTGGAAAAATCTAACTATTTCCTTGAAAGCATTCTTGAGACACTCGATGAACCAACACAGGGACGTCTTATCTCCTTCCTTTTGTCTGCTCCGCTTGGTGATGGCGGACAGTGGGATATGCTGTGCAATCTTGTCCGCAAATATGGTGTTGTTCCAAAGGAAGCTATGCCTGAAACAGTTTCCTCATCTGCTACACGTGAAATGACATCTGCCCTGACAAGAAAGCTTCGTGAGGATGCATGCCGTCTGCGCAAGGCTTACGCCGATGGTTCCACTTTAGACGAGCTTCGCCAAAAGAAGGAAGCTATGATGGAAGAAATTTATCGCGTTTTATGCATCTGCCTTGGCGAACCTCCAAAGACTTTTGATCTTGAGGTTACTGATAAGGATGATAAATTTATACGTGACACTAATCTTACCGGAACTGCATTCTTTGAAAAATATGTTGGCCTTAAACTCAGCGACTATGTATCAGTTATCAACGCTCCAACAGCTGATAAACCTTACGGAAAATCTTACACGGTTGAGATGTTGGGAAATGTTGTAGGTGCGCCAAGTGTTCGTTATATTAACCTCCCAATGGACCGATTCAAAGAGCTTGCTATTGCACAGATGAAGTCTGGAGAAACTGTTTGGTTTGGTTCAGATGTTGGTCAAGTTTCAGACCGTCAAAAAGGTATTCTTGCAACTAATGTTTATGACTTTACAGCTAGCATGGATATTAACTTGACTCAAGACAAGGCAGGACGTTTGGACTACAGTGAATCTCTCATGACTCACGCCATGGTTTTGACTGGGGTTGATTTGGATGCTGATGGCAAACCTGTTAAATGGAAGGTTGAAAACTCTTGGGGAGACAAGGTTGGACAAAAAGGTTACTTTGTCGCTTCTGATGCCTGGATGGATGAATACACTTATCAAATCGTTGTTCGTAAAGACTTCCTTACAGCTGAAGAATTAGCAGCCTATGAAGCAGAGCCACAAGTACTTGCTCCTTGGGATCCAATGGGAGCCCTTGCTTCAAAATAAGACAATAGATGAAACCACTGGAAAATGATTCCAGTGGTTTTTCATAGCTTCTTTAAAATTTATCGGTAAAAAAAGAGTTATCCATTCGGATAACCCTTTTTAGTTCTTATTCTTCTGCTGTAGCAGTGTTTGAATTTGAATGTTCAGAGCCATTAGAGGCTGATGTCGATGGATTTGTTGAAGCATCAGGCCCGTACTGTTGACTATCTTGTGAACTTGATGAGTCACTGCTTTGGCTTGAGTCCCAACTTGATGATGAGCTAGATGTTCCAAGTGATCCAGAGTAAACATTTGATGTTGAAGAACCAGTAAGGAAGACATAGCTACCATTATTATAAACACCGCTAGGCATATCGAAATCTTCAGAACCTGCACCATACATCTGGTTAAGGTAGCTACTTGTTACACCATAGATTTGTTTAGCGATATCAAGGTCTGAACCATAAAGTGGTGTTTTACGGTTTTTGTAACCTGTCCAAATCGCCATTGCATACTTAGTATTGTAACCAACGAAAGTTTCATCCGGAACCATAAGGTCAGCATAGACACCACTTTCTTTTTGTACTTTATAGTACTCATCGTCACCGTAGTTAGATGTACCAGTCTTACCAGCATTGATTGTACCAGGAACATAAGCTTCAGTTGCTGTACCACCTGTCAATACTTGTTTCAACATACTTGACATCATGTAGGCTGTTTGTGGTGACATGGCTTCGACACCTTTAGAATCAAATGATTTAGTTGAACCATCTTCAAACTTGATTGATTTAATGTAAGATGGTTTATAGTAAGTACCACCATTTGCAAAGGCTGCATAAGCTGCGGCCATCTTCTCACTTGATGCACCATACTTAGAATCTGATGATGATGTTGAAGATGAGATGGCATTTGAGTAGTACATTTCTGGATACTCGATACCCAAATCCTTCAAGAAGGATTGAGCATATTCCAAACCAGCAGCTTGGAGAGCTTTAACGGCTGTAACGTTACGTGACTGTTGAAGCGCATAAGTCAATGAAATGCTTCCGTAATACTTACGGTCCCAGTTGTAAACTGGTGTTGAAGAACCTGGGAAATTGTAAGGATTATCGTAAACAGTCGTACCAGTGTTTGTATAAACACCTTTTTCAATAGCAGGAGCATAGTCAGTGATTGGTTTCATTGTAGAACCCCAGTCACGGTCTGTTTGAACAGCTTGGTTGGTACCAAGTGCAACGTTTTCGTCTTGGTGACGTGATCCCAATTGGGCAACGACACGACCATTAGTAACATCAATAATAGTAGAAGCAACTTGGAGACTATCGTTTGGATAGTATACGTAGTCGTTAGTATTATAGACGTTCCAGATATATTTTTGAATATCTGGGTTAAGGTTAGTGTAGACGTCGAGACCTGCTGAGTAGATATCAGCATTGGCATCAGTAGATACTTGTTCAATAACTTGTTTGATGTAGTTATCTAAGTATAGCTCATAGCTAGCTTTCTTCGTAAGTGGAAGAAGGCCATCTGATACATCAGTTGCTTTAGCTTGCTCGTACTCTTCTTTAGAAATGTTTTTGTCTTCATACATTTCATTAAGAACAGTGTTGCGACGTTCTTTAGCAGCATCCGGATTAGCATAAGGATCATATTGTGTTGGTGCTTGTGGGATACCAGCAAGAAGAGCTGCTTGGGCAACTGAGAGGTCACCTAATTCTTTACCAAAATAAGATTTAGCTGCGGTCTTCATACCGTAGTAACCATTACCCATATAAACCTTATTAACGTAGAAGGTCAAGATTTCTTGTTTAGTATACTGACGCTCCATTTGGAGAGATAACCATATTTCTTGTGACTTACGTTTAAGGGTTTGGTCAGAAGTGTTAGTTGAGAAGTAAGCCAACTTAATCAACTGTTGGTCGAGTGTAGACCCCCCTTGGGTACTGCTACGTCGAAGGTTGTTAATAGCTGCCCCCATGATACGATAGACGTCAATCCCACGGTGTGTGAAGAAACGTTTATCCTCGATAGAGGTGATGGCATTAACTAGAGTTGTTGGAATTTCATCTGTTGATGCACTCTCACGCTTCTCAGCTCCCAAGTCGGCAATAAGACTACCGTTAGCATCGTAAATCTTACTTGAGTTTGTTGATTGCAGTTTGTTCTCGGTAAGTTTAGGAACACTGCTAACATAGTAGGCAAAGAGGCTACCACCAGCGATGACACAGACTACAAAGAAAGTAAGCAGTCCAATAAATCCGTATTTTGCAATACGCCAGCCCAAACTTTGGTCTGAAGCAGCAGAGCGTTTTCCTTTACTATAGCGAGAAGAATCTGAACGCTTGACCTTGATGTTTTTAGCACGTTTAGTCAAACCGTTAAGTGATTCTTTAAAGTTGCTGAAATTAAATTTAGCCATTATGTGTTACCACCTAATAATTTTTCAATGATTTCTAAATAAGGAACTTGAGGATAAGCTGCTTCTGCAATTGCATAGCCTCTTTTTTTGATATAATCAAGAGGCATTGATTTTGTCCCCTTATCAATTTGATAAAAAGCGATTAAGTCTTTGGCAGGCAGAAGGTAGGTTTCCTTAAGCGTCGAGAAGTGAAGTAGCACGAAGCAGATCCCATCTTGACTGATGACCTGAGACATGTGCTCAATTTGATGCGCATGAAAGTTTTTCATAGGCATGGATGTCTTTTGTCGTGTCTCTTTGGCTTCAAAATCAATGTAGTATCCTTTGTAAACACCAGAGTAGTCGGTAGTAGAGGCTTGTCTAAAGTAAGCTTCTACAATCTTTGCTCGTGAGCGTTTTGGATAATCGACTTTGACAATCTGAACCGGTGTAGGTTTCTTATGAATAACGGCTAAGCCACGCGACAAATAGTAATCATTAGTCGCGTTAATAGCAGATTCAAAGCTCATACCCCGATTGGCAAAGTCAACTCTATTTGATTTTTTAGGACGTACTTGTGCTATCTTACGAGATATCTGATGGGGATAGTTTACCATTTCTTTCCCTTCTTCTTTATAAGATATGCATAAAGACTATTTTATTATACCATAAAATGAATGAGGAAAACAATAAATGACATCACTACTGGTAACTGGTTATAAGAGCTTTGAACTCGGTATTTTTAAAGACAAGGACCCTAAAGTAACTATTATCAAGAAAGCAATTAAACGTGATTTTAAGCGTTTCTTGGATGATGGTGTGGATTGGATGATTTTTACCGGCAACCTCGGTTTTGAATTTTGGGCACTAGAAGTGGCCAAAGAACTTCAGCAAGACTATCCTTTGAAGTTAGCGACACTCTTTCCTTTTGAAACGCATGGTCAGAATTGGAATGAAGCGAATCAAACAAAACTGGCAGTCTTTAAGCAGGTTGATTTTGTCAAGTATAGCTTTCCCGCTTACCAATCTCCAGCCCAGTTTAAACAATTTAATCAGTTTCTCATTGACAATACAGATCAGGCTTATTTATTTTATGAACCTGAAAATGAAACAAATCTGAAATATTTTTACGGTATGATGATAGAAGCAAGGGATTATCCCGTATTTCGACTGACTTTTGATGACCTCAATGAGGTCATGTCGGAATAGGATATAATTGAGTTTTAAACTTGCATTTTTATATTTTTTTCTGTATCATGAAAACAATAGACTGTAAAGTATTAGTAAGTTAGATAAGACAAGTATTGGAGAATAAAAATGGCTAAGATTAATTTAACGCCCAAGAAAATCTACGAACAAGAATTTAAAACAAGCATGCGTGGCTACGATAAAAAAGAAGTTGATGAGTTTTTAGATGATGTAATCAAAGATTACGGTGTCTATATTGCTCTAGTTAAGGAATTGCAAGAAGAAAATGCAAAACTTAAGGCTAAAGCTTCATCAGCTCCTGCAAGTCGCCCAGCATACGCAAGTGCGACAAGTGAGCCATCACGTGCGAATGCCAATGTTGCTTCGGCTTCAAACTATGATATCTTAAAACGTATCAGTCGTTTGGAAAAAGAGGTCTTTGGAAAACAAATCGTCGAATAAAACTGGTTTGTGCAATTTTTGGATAATCGCATGGTTGCTTGTCTTCCATGAGGAAAGTCCATGCTAGCACTGGCTGTGATGCCAGTAGTGTTTGTGCTAGGTGAATTAATAAGCCTAGGGACTTGATTTTCAAGTTACGGCGAGTGAACTGGCTAAGTCTTCGGATAGGTTTTAGTAGCTCTGAAAGTGCCACAGTGACGGAGTTTTTAGGGAAACCTAAAAAGTGGAACGCGGTAAACCCCTCAAGCTAGCAACCCAAACTTTGGTAGGGGCATGGGATGGCTGGAAACGAACGGACCATCCTGACTGCTTTGCAGTAGACAGATGATTATCGAAGGAAGTGGTACCTAGTCACTTCTGGAACAAAACATGGCTTATAGAAAATTGCATATAGGTGAGGCTGGGACACATGTCTCAGCCTTCTTTTAGCAAGAATTCTCTCTTTTACAACTATATCTTCTAAAGAAAAGAGTGGAAAAATAAGCCATCAGTTAAAAAAGTTTGTACTCGTAACAATGAGATAAAAGGATGACAATGAAAGAAACATTTACATTAGTAGCAACTGCAGCAGCAGGTCTTGAGGCTGTGGTTGGACGTGAATTGCGTGAGTTAGGTTATGACACTCAGGTTGAAAATGGTAAGGTGCGTTTCCAAGGTGGTGTTCGTGCAATTGCTGAAACTAACCTTTGGTTGAGAGCTGCAGACCGTATCAAGATTGTGGTGGGTGAGTTTCCAGCACGTACTTTTGAGGAGCTTTTTCAGGGAGTTTTTGCTTTGGACTGGGAAAATTATCTTCCCTTAGGTGCAAAGTTCCCAATTTCTAAAGCTAAATGTGTTAAATCAAAGCTTCATAATGAGCCATCTGTTCAGGCGATTTCCAAAAAAGCTGTCGTTAAGAAATTGCAGAAGTATTTCCACCGTCCAGAAGGAGTGCCTCTTCAAGAAACAGGTGCGGAATTTAAGATTGAAGTTTCCATCTTAAAGGATAAGGCTACTGTTTTAATTGATACTACAGGCGCTAGTCTTTTTAAGCGTGGTTATCGTACTGATAAAGGTGGGGCACCTATTAAAGAAAATATGGCAGCTGCTATTCTTGAACTTAGCAACTGGTATCCTGACAAACCTTTGATTGACCCAACTTGTGGTTCGGGGACCTTCTGTATTGAAGCTGCTATGATTGGAATGAATATTGCACCAGGTTTTAATCGTGATTTTGCTTTTGAGGCATGGAATTGGGTGGGTAAAGATTTAGTACAGTCAGTACGAGATGAAGCTGATAGCAAGGCAAATTACGATGTTGCATTAGACATTATGGGGTGTGATATTGATAGCCGTATGGTTGAGATTGCTAAGGCTAATGCTCGCGAAGCTGGTCTTGAAGATGTTGTTAAATTCAAACAAATGCGTTTACAGGACTTGAAAACAGATAAAATAAACGGTGTCATTATTTCAAATCCTCCTTATGGGGAGCGCTTGTTGGATGACAAGGCCGTGGATATCTTGTATAATGAAATGGGTCAAACTTTTGCGCCACTTAAAACTTGGAGCAAGTTTATCTTGACCAGCGATGAACAATTTGAAAGCAAATACGGTATGAAAGCCGATAAAAAACGTAAGCTTTATAACGGGACCCTCCGTGTTGATTTGTATCAATATTTTGGTGAGCGTGTTCGCCGTTCTGAGGCTAGAAAGGTAAATTAAACGTGTCAGAAGATAAAACACAAAATGGCTATGAAGGTAGCCAAGAGCTAGATTTCCAAGATGCCAAGGAAATGACAGTCGGTGAGGCTGTCCGCAAAGAAGCTGAGATTAATGCTGGTGTAACAGAAACAGATAGCATTTTGGATAAGTATATCAAGCAACACCGTGAAGAAGTTGCCTCACAAAAATTTTCAAAGAAAATTGAAGCTGATGGCGACACATCACCTTTGGATGCTTTTATTCAAAAGCAACGTCAGGAGTTTGCGGATTCAGGTTTGATTGGTCAATCAATGGCTAATGAGTCAATCAACTCAACAACAGCTACTGAAGAAGTAACACCGGTCACATTTGGTTTTGGTGCTACAGATAACAAGGTTGATGAAACTCAATCTCATATTGACAAGCAGTTGCCAAATGCTCCTGTTGAACCTGAGGTTATTGCAGAACCAGAAAGTCAAAGTTCTGAAGTTATCATTACGTCAACGAATGCTGATCGTTTCATCACGTCAGAAACAGAAAAATTTGACCTTGGTGATGCACTTGCAGATTCAGCTACTTCAACTAATCAGCCAGCCTATAACGATGCATTGGTAGATAATATTGATGATAACAATCCTTTGATTGCTAACATTGATGATCCAGAACCACAAAATCCTGCTGTTGCCAATATTGACGATACTGAGCCACAAGCTTCAAAACCTTTGTTGGATGATGCTACTATTTCAGACACTATTGATTTGGCAGCTATTGCATCAACAGTAGCAGGGGTAACTGGAGCAAAAGCTGACGAAGAAAAGACAACACCAAAAGTGTCTATGGCAGTTAATCGCCCATCTGCAGAAGACAGAATCTCTTCAGAGTCTATTTCACCATCGCATAAGAGTGCCTTTGATGGTGATATTCCAGTTTACCGTCGTAAAGGTGTTGTTATCGGTGCTCTAGCAGTTCTTGCTTTAGCTATTATCGGTGGTAGCTATGCTCTTTATAAAGGAACACATAGCCAATCAGCAAAACCAACAAGCACAGCTTCTTCAGCAGTGACATCATCATCAAGCAAGGATACGTCAGCTGCTGATAATAAGGCCTTTGAAGAAATGTATAAGAATTTCTTCACAGATGACGAGCAAACAAAACTCGCTAATGATCAATTTGGTAAGCTATCAGACTTGGAAAAACTACTTAAAAAATTGGAAAAAACCAAGTATTATGATGCAGCTAAGAAAAAATATGATAACTTGAAGAAACAAATTGAAGCTGTACAAAAGATTAACAGTCAGTTTGAGTCAGATGCTCTGGTAGATGGTAGCTATAATGCCTCTATCGCTGTTAAATCCGATGCCAACTTTAATAATCTGCCAGAAAGTGTAACAACAACTGGAAATGCGAGTCTTGATAGCACTATCCAAGAAGCGATTAAGGGTGGTAAGACTCAGCTTGAAGAAAAAGCTAAGGCTGCGAGCGCAACATCTGCAGCGACAGCTGCTGATAGCGCCAATACTGCTAGTCCTGCTGCACCTTCAGGTGATAACACGTCTGGAGCAGCTTCTACTGGTGGTGGTGCGGCCGCATCAAATACTTCTGGAGCGCAAAATGGATCAGCTAACTCAGGTGCAACTGGTTCAACTGGTGCGACTGGAGGAACTACTGGTGGCTCAGCTGCAGCTTCAACAGTTGTAACACGCGGAATCACAAATTATAACCCATCAATCCTTCAACGTGACCGCTCACGTGTGCCTTATAATGCAAATGTAGTAGCAGATACAAGTAACCCAGCTTGGACTTGGGCTGATGGTGTTCTTGATAAGATTATTGAAACATCACACTCACGTGGTTACTTCTCAGGAGATAACTTCATCCTTGAACCAGTTAACATCATCAATGGTAATGGTTACTACAACTTGTACCTTCCAGATGGAACTTATCTCTTCAGTATCAACTGTAAGACAGGTTACTATGTTGGTAATGGTTCAGGTCACTCAGATAAACTTGATTATTAATAATAATCTGCGACACTCCCTAGGGAGTGTTTTTTGTTTTATCTTGGTGAAGGCCTAGTTTATAAGGATTTTGTGCTATAATAGAGGGATAAGATAGGGGTGAATACTATGGCGAAATTGATTCCGGGTAGAGTCCGTAATGAGGGTATTGAACTTTTTGAAAAGGATCTCATTACCATTCATCAGGTCTCAGAAACTCAGTTGGATACAACAGTTGACCAACATCATTTAATTTATGCACTCAACGATTCTGAAATCACGTGTGACTGTGATTATTTCTCTCAAAAAGGCTATTGTCCCCATTTGGCAGCGGTTGAGTATTATCTAAAAAATGATAAAGAAGGCCAGCGTCTCTTGGCAGAATTGGAAGAGGAACAAGAGTCCTCTCAGGGCCAAGAGCGAGGTCACTCTTTTGGTGGTTTATTTTTAGAAGGGCTTTCCCTGAATGAAGATGATACCGTTAGATATAGCTTGACGGTAGAGGGAGAGGAATCTACCTTTGGTTCAGAGATTTGGTGGAGTATACGTTTACGTCGCTTACCAGATGAACGTTCTTATGTTATTCGAGATATTCCTGCCTTTCTCAAACTTGTAGAGGCTGAGGGCTATTATCAGATAGGTAAGAACTACTATGAACCCCTATCACTTATTCAATTTGACCAGGCTTCACAGGCATTTTTAGACTTCTTAGGACGGATGATTCCAGATGAAGCCAAGACTAATTTAGACTTTATTTTACCGAATAATGCACGTCACCTTTGTCTCCCTTACGGTTTTTTTGAGGAAGGTTTGAGACGGATGCAAGATTTGGATGGCTTTAGGTTTGAATGGGAAGGAACTGAATATCGCCAACTTTTGGTCGAGGATTTGACTGCTGATGCTCAGCTCTTCTCGTTTGATATTTGTGTCGAGCCCAAGATGATTGAATTGACTGTCGCTGAGAAGAATAGTCAGGCGTTTTTTAATAATCGTATTCTCTTTTATCAAGGTGTTTTTTATCGTCTGAATCGAAAACAACAAAAACTTTTGGTTGGCTTACGCTCTCTTCCAATCGGAAGTGATTTGAATAAGCACGTCAGCTTTAATCTCGATGAACAAGCCATCTTGGCTGCTAGTCTTTTTGATTTTAGGACTATGGGACCGGTTAAGGCACCAAAAGCTTTTAATATCAAGGATTTTACACCGAGATTTCGCTTTGATCTGAAAGGTGACAGTGAGGTTATTCTTACATTAGCCTTTGATTTTGATGGTTTCTTGGTACATGATCGCCAAGAGTTGAGTCATTTAGGATTTACCAGTAACTATCGTCATGAGCAGGCTGTTTTTCGTTTGATGTCTAAGCATGGATTCACCCCTGATTTTCAGTCATCTAAACGCTTAAATAGTAATCAAGAGCTCTATGATTTCTTTATAAATACTCTACCAGCTTTTGAAAATGCAGGGCCAGTTCTTATTGGACAGGAGTTGCGTGACTTACGTGTTGAACAGAGTCCACAAATTCAGGTAGAGCGTCAAGGAAATCTATTAGAGATTTCGTTTGATTTTTCAAGTCTCGATGATGAGGATGTGGATCATGCTTTAGAAGCTTTGATGGACAGAGCGCCCTACTTTGTTAATCGTAGTGGTCAGTTGATTGTCTTTGATGAGGGGACACAACGTATCAGTGAGAGTCTAAGAACTTTGAGGGCCCGTTATTCGGGGGAAGGGCATCTAGAACTCCATCAATTAGCCGCCTATCAATTGATGGACTCTCTTTCAGAAAATGATTCTGTTCGTTTTTCAGAAGATTTTCAACAGCTAGCGCAACATTTGAGAAAACCGGAAACATTCGACTTGCCATCCTATCATGTAGAAGTTGACCTTCGTCCTTACCAAGAAAGAGGAGTTCAATGGCTATCAATGTTGCATCACTATGGTTTTGGTGGTATTTTAGCCGACGATATGGGGTTGGGGAAAACTTTACAGACCATTGCTTATCTTTCTGCACATTTAGAGGATGGACAACGAGTCTTGATTCTATCGCCATCGAGTTTAATTTACAATTGGCAGGATGAGTTTAAAAAATTTGCTCCTCAGTTAGATGTAGCAGTTTCTTATGGACTTAAGCCAAAACGTGATGAGATCATTGCAGAAGACCATCAGATTATTATTACTAGCTATGCTTCATTCCGTCAGGATTTTGATGTTTATAAGGCTGGTCAGTATGATTATCTCATTCTAGATGAGGCACAGGTCATGAAGAATACTCAGACGAAGATTTCTCAATATTTACGTGATTTTTCTGTTCCGCATTGCCTAGCTCTATCTGGAACGCCTATTGAAAATCATTTGTTGGAGATTTGGTCTATTTTCCAGA
>OGRT01002233.1_pt1 | contig 11189 bp, 9 predicted proteins | sample 1553581 | NCBI WGS metagenome assembly OGRT01 (sample SAMEA2580113, study PRJEB22360) | human gut metagenome | biome: human gut; feature: human-associated habitat; material: faeces | place: Denmark | collected 2008/2010
ATAGTGTGCAAATAGATGGGGAAGCCCTCAAAGCTAAACTATTAATAAAATTAAGTAATGGTGAGAAGGTAGGAGTTTTTGATTTCCATAGAGCCGGTGGAAAATTTGCATATCTTGATAAAAACCGGTTAATCGACATGAAACATGTGGAATTTCTGTTTGGCTCCTTCAAGCGTGTCGGTATGCTAAATGACATTAAGGTTGTAGCAGCCCGAAAACTGATAGAAAAAGGTCATATTCTTAAAGATCGCGCAGGCAATATTCTTACATTAGCCACTCCTAATATAGATATGTATTATTGCATTCTTGACGGGCAGCACAAAGTGGATGCTCTTGCTCTTTGGCTAGCTAGTGAAGAAACCAGAAACATTCCGTTGGATGCACGAATGGAACTGGTGAATATTCCTAAAGATGTTCCTATAGGAGCATTTATTGGAGAATATAATCTTGCCTGTAAGAAATGGAATCATCGTGATACCGAAACACTTCTGGTACAGACCTTTGAAAAAGAGGGCAGGACTGTTCTTTCCAGTATAGAAAAATGCGTGAATGAGGATAAGATGACCCAGCGTGCCGCGTGGAAAATTTACAAGATGATTGACGGCTATAGAAAACAGAAATTTGAGGATGCGCTGTTTTACAATAAACTGTCTGATGAACTTAGAGGTACGGATGCTGAAATAGAGCGTGGAGACAGAATACGCAGAGCCATCCAGGTAGCATGTAGAAATGAAGTACGGATGAAGAGGAACAGTGCCATCATTGATGCTGTCATTGCAGCCTATAATGCCGTTTCTGATGTACAGAAAGCTGAAACGATGGATCAACTGATGCTTTTTATCACTTCTTTGTCCAAACAGACACTACTTGCCGCCATAAAAGCCGATTCTGTAAGCCAAAAAACAGAAGTAATAACCCAAGCATGGAAAAATTTCCAGAAGGAAATCAAAAAGGATGGCAAAAAGGAAGAGTACGAGGCTTTGGCTTTAAATGCGGAAGAGGAGTACGACAGGATGGTTTCCAGTGTAGCCTCACCCAAAAAATCATCCAATCTTGACAAAATCAAAAAAATTCTTTCATAAAACAACTTCCCCCATCTTCGTGGTGGGGGATCAACTATAATTTTAAATGATGAAAAATCAGAACAAAGAGTGTAATGGTGCATTATATTCAGGCGATGGAAAGGTATTTCTAAAGCTATTGAATCAAGAGTGCTGTTATTATGCTGTCGAAAACGGAACAGAGAGTATTTCGGATAATGCTTTTGCTACCCTCTCTTTTTCCAATAAGACCGAATTCTTGGATTTACCTGACTCGGTTACTAAATTAGGTTCAGGAGCTTTTCAAAGGATGGCTCTAAACTCAATAGCCATTCCTCCAAAGGTAACAGAAATACCGGAAAAGTTATTGTTCGGCTGTACCAATCTTGAACATGTACACCTGCCGGAAGGAGTGGAATGCATAAATCGGGAAGCGTTTTGGAAGTGCCCAAACCTAACCCGTATCACATTACCACATAGCTTGAAGGAAATCATAGGAAATCCTTTTGCCTATTCCGGTATAAGGGAAATTGACAACCTGTCTGAATATTTCAAAATCCAGGATGAATGTCTATATACGGCTGACGGTACACTGATTTTTAATTTTTCTAACAAACGGGAATTTGATGTGCCGCTCTGGGTTATGGAAATAGGCGGGAGTGCTTTTGAGGGGAATGTGTATATGGAGAAAATCAGTTTCCCCAGGTTAATTAAAATTGCCCCCAGAGCCTTCGCAAATTGTACTTCATTGACTACAATTTCTGTTCCCCAAAAGACAAAACATCGCTTTAACGTAGGAAAAAACAATTATAAACTGATAAAAGAACGTGATGATGAAAACATTAGATCAACTTAGGAGTGATGGATATATTCTCTGTCTCCCTCAAAGGACCAAACTTGATACCGGAATCATCAACAAACTACAATGCCGGTTGAAGTGCCCTTTAGAGAGTAAGATAATACTTCATGTGGTATCTGCTTACGATTATCTGGTACGTGGTATTTCCATAGTCGATGATAACGGAGAACTTGTTACTTCCCTTGATGAGGTTCTGGAAAAGAAACTGGTTATTGCCGGGAAGGATCTTAACCTTTGGTATGCTTTACAACAATCTGCAATCAGGGATGAGGAGATTGGCATTGAAATGGTCTCCTATAGGTGCTTGAAATTCTGATATTGGTTAGCAAGCATAGGTGCCGGCTTGCTTGCTCATAATTGAACTTTCTAAAAACTTTTGGATAATGAGAAAACAAAAAATTCCCATTACAGCCCTTTCTATGCCTGAAAACATCCCGGGTATAGAGTATAAATGGCTTAGAAACAGGTGGATGTTGAGTTTTAATAATAAAATAACAATGAAAAAAATATGAGTAATAATACAAAAATCTCGTGGACTAGCATTTCTTGGAATATAATGACAGGTTGTACTCCGATAAGTGACGGATGTAATGATTGTTATGCGAAAGCTATGGTTAAACGACTACAAGCTATGGGACAAGCGAAGTATCAGAACGGTTTTACTCCGACCATACATCCCGAGTGTATGAACGAACCCTTTTGGTGGAAAGGCAACAAGCTTGTGTTCGTGGCAAGTATGGGTGATTTCTTCCATATAGAAATCCCGTTTGATTTCATTGACAAAGTAATGGAAGTTATCAACCAGTGCCCACAGCATACATTCCAGATTCTGACAAAACGGGCAGATAGAATGTATAAATATTTTTCAGTTCATACCATTCCTGAAAATGTCTGGCTCGGTGTTACTGTTGAGAATCAGAAGGTGAAAGATCGCATTGATTACCTGAAGAAACTGGATGCTCCGGTACGGTTCCTCAGTTGCGAGCCTTTGTTGGAAGACCTGGGAGCACTTGACTTGTCTGATATTGATTGGGTTATCGTTGGCGGTGAATCTGGTAATAGAGCCAGAAAGATGGAAAAGGACTGGATTTTGAATATTAAATCCCAATGTGACGTTTCCACAGGTACAGCTTTCTTTTTCAAGCAGTGGGGTACTTGGAGTGCTGACGGAGTGAAACGTAGTGCTAAAGAAAACGGGTGTCTTTTGGACGAAAAAGAATACCACGCTTATCCGACTCCAAGAAAGATAAAACCTTGACAATAAACAGTGGGGAAGCCTAAATATACAAATAACAAGGCTTCTCCACAAATAATCAAATTTAGGAATTTCAGAGCCATAATCCGCCCCAAATCGCTAAAACGCTCCTCTGTAACCTTATGAACCTTATTCCTGAAAATGATTTTAAAATTGAATAGCATATCCATTGAAGGTTCAGAATCTTCATTGGGTCGTCAGGAAAATACTGCTCCTGATGTTATCATCCAAAAAGTAAGTATAACTCCGGAAAAATTCAAAGATGATGTCGAAGCACTGGTAAAGTATATCGGTGAGGAACATTTTATTTCCGGTCTTGGCATTGAAGTTACACTGGGTGAACTTCTTGCCGTAATTCCAAGAAAACGTAGAAGATGCGAAGCGTATAACTCTTTGGTAAAATACCTGAGAGAAGAAAGAAACATTTTATTAACCATTAAAACCAATAAGAAAAATGGCAAAGAGTAATAAAAAGATACCACTTGATATAGTAGTAAGTAATGTAATATTGAGAATTAGTAAGAAATACGGTATTCGAGTAAATTGGGCTGGCACTCGTGTTTATAAAGAGTATAATACTACTGACTGGAACCGATTTCTACAGATTCATGCCAATGCGGATGGCTCCAAATTTCTGAATGTCAAGCCTAAGAATGTTCCGTTGGATGAATTAGTTGCCGATGCTTATAACCCCATGCCTAAAGACGGAAAGAAATATATTCTGATTCATAAAGATGGCGACTTAGGAAACTGTCAAGCCAATAATCTTGAATGGAAACAGGTCAGGAAGTATAAACCAACAGCCACCAAACGTAAATTAGATAACGGTTTGGAAGTGAAAGTTGATGGAACAATACTTGATAAGAAAAAAGCATTACCTATTGTGAAAGAAATCGGAGACAGCGACACAGATTCGATGAAGGCAATAGAGCATCCCTATGTTTCCTATAGGCGAAAGAATAAGTGGGGAAACTATGAAGATAAGACTGCGGATGTTGATGATCTGATGGCTGCGGCAGAATATGTAGATGGGGATAAATCTACAATGAAAAGGCCAAGGGTACTTCATAAGAACATGGATTACAAGGATTTTCATGCCTTAAATCTTAAATGGGTGGAAGAAAGCAGTCCTGAATATCAAGAGTATATGAAAAGGAAGAAGGAGGATATAGATAAGCTGACCAAAGAACTAAACTGGAATAATCCCAATTTCAAGTTACCTGACAATCAATAAATGAATAATCAGGGTTGGTCGGAGACAAGAGTATGGAACGAAGTGGAATGTAATACATAACTGTAAGACAAAGTGTTATAAAAAAGTGTGCAAATGAGGTACAAATGCTTAAAGAATAACGTTTTTGTAGTTTTTTTATAACATCCCTTCGGGTTATGTACCATACTCATACTTCGTATCTACTTCTGTCTCTGACCAACCCCAATATAAACTTTTAATTCCAGATAATGAAAAAGATAACATTAAATGTACCTGACGGAATAAAGTATCTGTCAGAATGGAAGGAGTTATGGAACCTTCTGCCTATGAACCAACACTATATCCTGAATAAAAGGATTTGTGGTTGTGGAGCTACTGAAGCCTATATCGGTTCAGACAGGAAAGTGATATTGGCCAGTCCCAGAAAACAGCTCCTTTATAACAAGTATTCACAGCATCTCTCCGACAATCTCCATCTCTACCGTTATCAGGGAAACCGTGAGAAGTATTTTGAGAGCAAGTCTTATTCGGAAAAGGATGTCTTTGCTTTCAACGATGAACTAAGTAAATATATAAAATCAGGTGGGAAAAAGATCCTTACCACTTACGACTCACTCAGGAAGATTAAGGAAGTTCTGGTAGCTGATGGTGAAGACCTGGATGAATGGACTGTGGTAGTGGATGAGTTTCAAGCCATGTTCTATGATTGCCAGTTCAAGCCTACAACGGAATATGAGTTCGGGCAGATCCTGGGAGCTTTCAATACTGTGGTCTATCTTTCAGCCACACCTTTCCTGGAATCCTACCTTGACATGACCCGACAATTCAAGGATATGACTTTCTATGAACTTTTATGGCCTGAAAGTATGATGCAGATTCCGAAAGTGGAGGTTATAAAATCCAAGAAGTCTGTCTTCAAACTATGTGGTGAGCTGACCGGCAAATACAGGGAAGGAAAAGGAAATAGTACTGTCGTGGATGGTAAGGAATTTGTAGCGAAGGAAGCTGTTTTCTATATCAATGATGTTTCCGTTATAAAGAATATCATAAAGAAAAATGGCTTGAAAGTGGACGAGGTAAACATAATCTGCTCTTCCAAATCAGAAAACATCAAGAAACTGAATGAATTATCCAGGGAGGTGGGAGAAAAGTTTATGATCGGTGATATTCCGGGTAAGGGAGAACCGCATAAGATGTTCACCTTCTGTACTTCCACCGTATATATAGGTGCTGATTTCTATTCCACCAACGCCTATTCCTATATCTTTGCCAATCCGCTGGTGAAAAGCATGACCGTGGATGTTTCAGTGGATTTACAACAGATAATAGGTAGACAGAGGCTTGATACAAATCCGTTCCGTAATACAGCCACTCTTTACTTTAATACCCGAAAATCAAAGGTTACGGAAGAGGAACTGGAGAACTCAATCAAGGAGAAGAAGGATAAGACAAAGAAGCAGATTGATAATTTTAATGCGGTTCCGAACAAGGATGAACAATTGCAGATGATGGAAAATACAATCAGGCAACAGGGACATAAGGAACACTATTGCTGTATTATCAAGGATGCGGATAATAATGTCAGAATTGTTGAGAATGAAATCCTTGAAATATCTGAAAGAAGAGCATGGGAAGTTACAAACCGGATCTATAACAATGATTTTTCCATGTACCGTGCTTTAAGGGTTGGTACTGTCGTTACAAAATCCTCAGGAAGTGATGACCCTGAGGTACAGCGGATTTTCAAGGAGTGGAATCTGGATAATCAATTCCCTAGAAAAGCCAGACTGTATTGTGACCTATATGATAATTTCCCTGAACTCTTGGAGGACTGTACTTTCATAGAGGGCAAATATAAGAAATATCATGACGCTCTTGGAAAAGAAGGATTTGAAGCGTTATGTTGGAGGGAAGACTATATCAGACAAGCTATCGAACCTACTCCTTTTGACAAGCTACCCAAGGATCAGATAGCAGTGAAACTAATAGATGCTTTGAAGACAGACAAGACTTATACCAAATCAGAAGTCAAGGATTTACTTCAAGGTATCTATAAGGAACTGAATATAACAGGAAAACCGAGTGCTTCTGATATATCCAAATACCTGACCTGCGAGGATAGGACTGTCAGGATGAAAGGTAAATTGATAGCGACTTTCAAGGTAACATCACACTTCAGAACAAAAATATCACTTTTCAATAGAATTACAGACATCAATCACCCTGAAGAATATGATATAGACAAGGTACTGGATATAATCAAGACCGACAGCTATTATCATGTAGCCGGGAAAGTTGATGCGGTAAGGAAAGCCAAGACCAAGGAAGAAAAAGAGAAAGCCAAGATGAAACTTCCGGCTGTAACATGGAACGGAACTTTCAAGACGAAGAACAGAAGCGATTTGATTCACTATTCTTCATTCACCGCTCTGGATTTCGACCATATTCAGCCGGAGAAGATGGATGAGTTCGGAAAATGGTTACAAGGATTTCCATGTATCTATGCCTATTATGTCACTCCGAGCGGTAAGGGTTATAAAGCGATTATTCTTCATGATAATTATGAACCGCTTTATCATTATGACCTGTATAATCAACTTTTGGAACTCTTCGATTGCCCTGAGAAAGATACAAGTACGGTGGATTTAGCCAGAGGTAATTTTCTGAGCTATGATCCGAACCTATGGAAAAATCCTAATCCTCAGCCTTTTCATTTTGTTCCATCTACCCCTAAGCCTATTATACTTGATACTGTAACAGAAACCATTATAAGGGATGAAACAGGAACTGAAATAATGACGGAGGATGATTCTTATGTAGCCAATTTCCTAAACACTCTGAGCAGACAAGTTGTTTCAGATGACAGTATAATCCGTATCCTTGGGAAAATCTGGACTGGAAAATCAATAGCCAACGGGAGGAATAATACTACGATGTCTTATGCTGGAGTTCTATGTAAGGCAGGAGTAGAGAAAAACAGAGCCAAGTCATTCATCGAAGAGCTTGTTCCGGATTATGATATTACTGAAATAATTGAATATGCCTACTCTCATAATACTTTCGGATGTGAACGTAGGAAATATAAATCAAGAAAGAAATAGCCAATAAAAAGAGGAGACTGAACCATACAAAGTTCGGTCTCCTTCATTTTTTTCCACATCACAAGAATCAAGTCCTGTAAGTGATCTTTTTTAGGAACACTCAGCCCAATAAGATTTATTATTTTACAGATCACAACAGGACTTGATAAATACAAAAATAGGAATAATAAACCCAAGATCAAAACGGCTGCATTTTTATATTCGGAATAGGCTCTTCTACTATTCTTACAACGGGACTTTTTTAATTTTATTGTGAAAACCCTAAAATCATCTGTTATGGTCCACGAAAGACAGTAACAGTTTTATCCATTCACTCTTTTTCAACAAGCAATATAAAAAGATGAGGTTACCTCCTTTTCGGAATAACCTCTCCACAAAACTAAATCCTTTGATGGTCAGTCTGTCCCTGCCTTCACAAGTAAAAACAAACAGGTGAGAAAAAATAAATTTATATTTTAGTTGAAATGTTATAAAGGTATGCAGATTACATGACATAAACAAATGATATGCAAAATAAAAAACGCCACCATCAGATTGAAAGCAGCGTTGAATAAGGAATCAAGAGGTATACCAGAACACAACAATTATATAATTTAAGCTCTTCCCCCCCAAAAATATCCAAGCAGAAACAGCATATTTTTTTACAGAGAAAATAAAAAAGAAATATCCCTGCTAATAAAAGCAAAGATATCCTCTGTCTGACTTTGAGATATTTTTACTACTTCTTGAAATGATAATCACATAAAGCTAACGGAATCTTATACTTCCCAAGAACCCTCATTTTCATTTTGGAGACAACTTTCCTAACCGGTAAACAATAATAAAATAAAGGATTACCTGGAACCTGACCATATCCTACCAAAACATGATCCACCTTAGACAATAACGAAATACTTTTATCATCCAACTCGTATTCATCATCTTTGATCTGAGGTATCCATAAACACAACATCCTCAACATTTGATCATCTGTTGTTTTAAAAGCTATAATCCTGTTTTCTTGAAGTTCACAATTAAGAGTGAAACGATTGGCACTGACAAAACGACAAGCCATTGATGCGAATTGTTCATTCTCTTCAGCCGATACAGAAACAAAGAAGAGAAAGAATATAAAAAGAAAAAATTGAATTTTACGTAACATATATAAACTCACTTTAAATGTACTTTGAACACTAACCCACCAGAAAAATAACGACACCTGTTAAATTCCACCACTGCATTTACATAGTCTTTCCAAAAACTATATTCCATTCCTATATTCACCTGATATTTCGAGCCATCAGGATCAAATGTCAGATCAGATCTCACATCAGTATAACCCGGAACAATCTCACCCATCAGATTCACACCATTAATAATCCTGTTCATCAACGAACCATTTTCTTTCAGGTCAAAACGAAAATTAGCACCGAAAGCAGGATTATTAAGCTTGTTATCAAAACGGTTGCTATAAATCCATGAGATATGTCCACTCAATGTACCGATTTTATCAAAATAAAGATGTTTGGTTATAGCCAGATAGTAACGGTTCAAAAAACCATTATTATAATTTTGATCAGATTGAACAGATAATGAGCCTCCATTGGCTGAATCTCCAATCCCATCGTTAGCGCCTATCACGATCTGGGGAGTCCACGATTTCCACCAGCCTTCTTTCCAGATTCTGAGACGGAAATGAAAAGAACGGTCCTGATTAACAAACTTGCCATAAGTTGAAGGAACCCAATAATCAGAACGATTACCATAATCCACAGGAACAGCCTTATGACCGGTACATAGATAACCTGCTTCTAACCAGGGAAAAACAGTTATATTAATATAGTAATTCCATGTATCATACCACCATCTCGGTACTGTAGCGTGATGATTCAACCAATTACCTCCAACCATGAAAGTTTTGTCCCTCTGCATATCGGCTGTAGGCATATTCATTAAGCCAGTTGTACCATAATTGATCTGGGAAATCACTGTTGTCGGTATAAAAAACAGAAAAACGAGTAATACACTTATGAAAATTCTATTCGATCTCATTCTTCAAATTTATTTTTTAACCTGTACCGTTTCCATTTTTTCTTTTCCTCCAATTTATGTTAGCGCTTAACATTACATTCCTATTATAATTGATTTTCAATAGTAGGTTCCAAAAATCATAAGAAACAACCACCATCCATACTCAACCCATATGGCAACATGGTTCACAAGATAAAATAGAACAGTTATACCTGTCCAGAAGCAAAAAGTAAGAACCAACATGGATTTCCATATCAATTTTACCGCGAAATGATAAAGACGGAAAGAGGGAATAATCATCAGAATTTCTTGCCGAAAGCGATATTGAGGAAAGTCTTTACAAGAATTTTAAAATCGAAAAACCAGGAACGGTGCTCAAGATAGAACAGGTCATAACGAAGACGACGAAGCATCTTCTCCATTGTATCGGTATAACCGTTATAAAGCGTGGCATAAGAAGTCACCCCCGGACGTATCTGATATAAAAAACGATAACGTGGATCATGTTCCATTATCTGGTCAATATAGAATTTTCTTTCAGGACGTGGACCGATAAAGGCCATATCACCGATAAACACATTCCATAACTGGGGAAGCTCGTCCAGATGATGCTCACGAAGAAACTTGCCGATTTTTGTCAATCTCGGATCTTCCCCACCTTTATATAAAGCCGGCCCGAACTTCTCAGCATCCAGACGCATACTTCTAAACTTATAGATATTGAACGGTTTACCAAAACGTCCTATTCTTTCCTGCTTGAAGATAGCAGGACCACCATCCTCACGCTTTACAGCAATATAACAGTATAAAAACAAGGGAGAAAAAATGATCAATGCGATGAATGCTATCAAACAGTCCCCTATCCGTTTGACATTACGTTGAAAAGCATTCATTCCGTCAGGAATGAATGCATCAGTCTGTTGTTCCATATTGTTTTGATTGATTTAATATAAAAGAAATGTCTTTATGCCTCGACCTTGGATGCAATAAAAACATGTTTGCTATCTTAGCTTTTTTTTATATAGGAGTGCCCTCCATCTATTAGGCATTATTCGAGTTATAACCCGGATAATAACATTTTGAACATATCTTGGAAATGATATAAAATGACTTCTCAAAAGAAAATTCTGGAAACGTACTTCTGTACCGACATATTTCAATCCACCTCTCCGCTTGAACATATCCGGAGAAGAGCGGAAATACAACAAGCTCTCTTGAATATTATAAAATTTTGCTCCATTCATCAACATACGGACCCATAAATAATAATCCTCAAACAAAGGAAAATGTTGATATCCCCCCGCTGCAAGTACTGCTTTTTTCCTGAACATCACAACTGGATGATTTATAGGATTTCTTTTTTTAGCAAAACTGAGAATCTCTTCATGGCATTCCGGAAGCCTTTTCACAGAAACCACATGGGAAATGTCTCCCTCAAACTCATCAATCCATGATCCCACTACATCCACTTCCGGATCTTCTTGGAAAATCTTCAATTGCTTTTCAAAACGGTCTGGCTTCACTATATCATCTGTGTCCATACGAGCTACTAGATCGTGAGAGCAATGCTTCAATCCTTCATTAAGGGCCTTACCAAGACCTTGATTAACTGGTAACGAAACTACTTTCAATATATAATATTTAGACTGATATTTATTTATAACTCGTTCCAAGTCATCAGTCAGAGGTCCATCCTTAACTAAAACAACCT